>Ga0181565_10000648_pt1 | contig 26128 bp, 17 predicted proteins | sample 101ome_16_FD_129661 | JGI IMG/M metagenome (GOLD analysis project Ga0181565, IMG submission 129661) | Coastal salt marsh microbial communities from the Groves Creek Marsh, Skidaway Island, Georgia - 101401AT metaG (megahit assembly) | ecosystem: Environmental > Aquatic > Marine > Intertidal... | reverse complement strand
TCGGTGGACGCGCGCACGCCCGTCTCTTCGAAGAGCTCGCGCGTCGCCGCCGCCTCGACGGTTTCGCCCTTTTCGACGCCCCCTTGCGGCATGTTCCACGACCCTTTGCGATCGCTTCGCTCGCCGCACAACACCTGTCCTCGATCGTTGAACACGATCGCCGCCGCGCACCGTCGGTACCGTTCACCGTTCACCGTCACGCTTCGACTCTCGGGATACGCCGTCGTCTTCTTCGTCTTCTTCTTGGGCTCTTGTTTTTCCTTCTTCTTTTGCTTCTTTTGCGTCGTCATCGTCGTCGTCGTCGTCTCCTCGTCGTCGCTCCGTCCCGAAGACGCGAACGCTCGCGTCGTCTCCCCTCTCACCGCGCTCGCCCGCGTTCCCTCGGCGACGGGCGCGCTCGCCCGCGTTCCCATCGCGCCTCGCGCGCGCCAACCACCGCCACCGCCTCGCGTCGTCCACGCGCGCGCGACGAGCGACGCACCGCGCACGAGCACCGACGCCTCGACGCGCATGCGTCGTCGTCCCCGTCCCCGTCGTTGACGTCGACGCGCGTCCGTCTCTCGGTCGAGTCGACGTCTCGCGACCGATCTCGCAGCCTCGCACGCGGGTGGACGAGGATGAAGGAAGATGCGTGACGATGAGATGAAGGATCGCGATCGATTGCATTCGTGAAGACGCGCGTCGTCGGCACACGTCGTCGCTCGTCGTCGTCGCGCGAGGCGAACGAACGAACGAACGAACGAACGAACGAACGAACGCCCAGTGCGCGCATCGCGACCGAGACGGACGTCATGGAACGACGAGGACGCCGATCGGTGGTGTCATCTTGGATTGCGCTCGCGGTGGTCGTGCTCGGCGCGTTCGCGTGCTTGGCGGGCGGCGCGCTCGGGGAAAAGGTGAAGCGAGGACCTAAGATTACGGATAAGGTGTTCTTCGACATCACCATCGACGGTGAACCGGCGGGACGCATCGTCATGGGTCTGTACGGGAAAACCGTCCCGAAGACGGCGGAAAACTTCAAGCAACTCGCCACGGGACAAAACGGATACGGGTACAAGGGATCGGGATTTCATCGCGTCATCAAGAATTTCATGATCCAGGGCGGTGATTTCACCAACCACGACGGCACGGGCGGTAAGTCCATCTACGGTGCGAGATTCCCGGATGAAAACTTCAAGCTCAAGCACGAGGGACCGGGGACGCTCTCCATGGCCAACGCGGGCCCGGATACGAATGGGTCGCAATTCTTCATCTGCACCGTCAAGACCAGTTGGCTCGACGGACGCCACACCGTCTTCGGACGCGTTCTCGAGGGTATGGACGTGGTGACGGCGATCGAAAACTTGGATGGCACGCCGCCTCAGAAACCAGTCCTCATCGCCGACTCGGGCGTCTTGCCCAAGGAGGAGGGCGATTTGTGAGCGCGAGGGGCGGTGACATCCGAGACTCGGCGTCTTTCGCTCGAGCGTGCGTTCGCGAATGTATTCACTCACGTCACGTTGCAATGAAATTTTCTGCCAAATTATACTGTATATACTACATGTACGACAGTCGCGTGCTGTCGATTTCTTTTTTGATACTGTTATATTTTTCCGAGCATCGACGCGACGTCGGCGTGCGACTCCGGTTCGATGTCACCGCCAAAGTCGGCGACGATTTCGGTGATCACGTGACTGACCGAGTCCAACAGCGCCGGAACGCGATCTCTCGACGCACCCTTCGCGAGGATGGCGGATTTGATCCTCTCCTCCGCCAATCGCGAGCGGAGCCGAAGCGCGAAAAACTCGCGCGACGTTTGCCACGGAATGATATCCTTGATGGCTTCCTTGTGAAGCATGACCCCCGGCGTGTCGTGGAGCGCCGCAAAGTGCACCGCGAGTTGTTTGAAGGTGGGCATGAGCGCTTTCCTCTTCGCCTCGTCGTCGTCGAATCCGCCCGGAATGGTTCGTTTCATGGCGGAGTGCAAGTCTTCTCGTCTGAATTTGATGTCGACGATGCCCTCCGGCTCTAAAACACCCCCCTTGGCGCTCTCGGCCGCGTAGAATTCCATTTGTTCCGGATTGATCGAACTATCTATGACCACCCACGCGCCACCGCGCAATTCTCCTCCGTGCGGAATGTACACGAAGACGGGTTGCTTGTACTCGCGCAGCGCGTCGACGATGTACGCGCCGTATTTTAAAACTTCGCCGTACATGTCTCGCAAACCACCGGCAAAACCGCGCCAGTTGGCGAAAATGATGAGAGGCAGTCCCTCTTTGTTCAAATCACCGATGGCTTGCGCCGTCTTGAACGCGCTGTCCGGAAACCACACCTGACCAGCTTGCGATTCTTCCGCGATTTGAGCGCTCGCAAAGGCGGGATCCGCGGGAATGGTCTTCTCCACCGTGCGCGTCTCCACGGCGATGGCGCCGATGGGGACGCCGCCTAAGCGCGCGCGTCCGGTGACCACGGTTCTCCCCCAGTCCGACATGACTTCCATGAACGAGTCGGTGTCGAAGAACGATCGAAGCATCTCTCGAGGATCGTGCGGCGACGACGGAGGATGAAACGTCACGTATCGCCTCACCGGATCGACGCACTTGACGCAAGGCAACGGCCCGCCTCGATGGCTGGGCACGTACGATAACCACTGCAGAATGTTTCTGATCCCGATCACGTCGTCTGGCACCGTGAGATGCGAGACCCCGTTCGAACCCATCACTCTGGGGCCTCCAATTTGAGAGTTGCTCGTGTACACCTCGCGTCCGAGCACCTTGTTGAGCGCGCTTGCGCCCGTCAAAATGAGCGGTGCCTCGACGTGCTGAATGACGCGCTGGCACAGACGCGAACAGTACGCACCGATACCGACGCTTCGTCCAGTGACGTACGCAAACGTGACGGTTTTCTTGTACGCTCTGCTCGTGGCGGCGGCGATCTCGCCCGAACCGCGCAGGCACTCGACGCTCTGTCCTCCGCATACGTCCGTCAGCGCGTAGTGAATCTCATCTCTGCACACGATTCGATCCGCCTTGACCCTGCCCTTGGCGGATAGAATTTCGTAATCGTCTTCGCTCAGGTAAATATACTTGAAGCCCTTGGACACGTCCTCGTCGTCGATCCACTTCACGCGGAACGCAGCCTTCACCGCCTCGTCGAGACCGATGCGCGCGCCGCTGTTTGAGCTGATGTAGACGCACGGTAAACCTTCCGCGACGGCCAAATCGAAAGCGGCCCGATACACGCTGTCTTCAGGCGGCGACAACGAGCCTGACAAGTGCGTGATATCGTTCGCGACGAGAATAATTTCTCTGCCGGATGGATACTCTTGCGTCGACAACGCGGCTCTCCAACAAACCATGCCGACGTCGTTCAATCCCGGAGCTCTGTCCGCCGGCACCAATCGCTTCGTCTTTGCGTCGAGATTGAGCTCGGAGATATCGCGAATGTCACCGACTCCGGGGTACATGTCCGCGAGGACGGTGGCGAAGATTTCTGGGATATCGTACACGTACGTCGAGGATAAATTCTGGCAAGCCATGCGCTTGCGTTGGATTCGGTTCAGGAGAGGGTGCATCTCTCGACCGACGCGATCGAGCGACTTGGTGATCTTGAAGCGTAAACCGCTCGTATTTAGCGCGATGACCGATCCAGTGCCGACGCGCACTTCGACGCAAGAAACCTTGAGGCGACGCAAGTCGTCGAACGCGTACTGAATGAAAGACGTGATGGCGCCCTCGACGCCAGGCAAGTCGTCTTCGGCATCGGCTCCGACGAGATTGATGAAGACGTGATTCGCCGCCGTTCGATGACGACCTACCGCAAGTTCAAGCGAGCCGATGACGTCGGCGAAGACACTGTCGTCGTGGATACCACCAGTATCCTCCGCTCGCAGTCGCGTCACGTCGACGGACACGCTCCCCGGGGACGTTCGTCGTGGGCTGGTATCGGTAGCATCGTTTCTCTCGAAGAGTAAATCCTTGTTGTAAACCGCCGCACGTAAGAAGATACGCCGGTCTCTCTGCGGTTGTTTGTGACCTGGCTTGACGTTCGGCTCCTCCGCCAAGAAGACTCCGATCGTGTACTCTGACGGGGGGACAAAGTTTGTGTGTCGGTGGTGGCTGCGTGAGCTCAGCACACCGACGCACTCGACATTGAACAAACCGAGACGCTCGACCTCCATCTGGTCGGCGACGTGTGGCCAGAACCCTCGCGCACTTTTCATCTCATTGAATCCCTCCGTGGAATCTTCCGCCGCGCGTCTGAAAGCAAAGTGATGAGGCTTGGCGTCCAACGAGAGCAACGTCACCACGACGCTCTCCAAGGTGTCGCACTTAAGCGCACCGGCCAGATACTGTCCGGTGACGAACGCACCGGCCGCTGCGCGGATGTCCGCATCGTTCCTACCGACGAGTCTATGATAAGATATGACGAAGTGCAACTTCTTGGGGTTGCTCGCCGTCGCCTCGGGAAGCGCGGCCACCGCGTGTCCGAGAGATGGTGCAAAGAGATGAATCGTGTCTTCGAGCCACACGCGCACAACTTCTGGTTCGCTCGCGCACGGTTCTGGATGCGCGTTGGCAGTCATGTACGTGTGAACGCCAGTTGCCGCGAATAAACTTTCAATCGCCGTCATTCGCGAAGTTTCAGACGTGGCGTCAAACAAGTTTTCCCACGTGTGCACATCCAAAAGGCTCTCATCGGCTTCGTGAATGTTGGAGTAAGACTGATACCTGGCGATGGAGTTCGTTCTGTCGAGATATATATTCCCGACCGCACGCTTGAATGGAGACGTGTTACCCTCAGAAATCTCCGTATCGCTCGCGGCGCTGCTCGCCAGTTCTGATTCGCTCCCGACGCTGCCTATGGAGATGGATCCAGCTCGTTTCTTTCGTCGCGACTCTTCGAGTGAAATCTGTGCAAACGCAGAGAATGATTCATCTCGACTCAAAAGATTGGCGCGAGAACGCGATGCCGCCGCCATGCGTTCGCGTCTCGACTTGCGAGTGATCTCTCGTTTGCGAACGATGATCTCGCGCGCCGTTTGAGATACGACTTCGTAATCACGTCCAGAGAGGTTCATGCAACTCACCACCGCCGCGTGACAAGACGGAATATCGATCATGTCGTGCATCGAAATTTGCTCGAGAATCTTCAGCACGAGATCCGATCGACGCTTGAGCTTGGCGTTGGCGTGCGCGTATTTCGCCACGACGGAGATGTCGTTGCGATTGCGCTCTCTCAAAAGCATGATGGCATCTTCCGTCGATGCGCAGCTCGAAAAGGGCTCTTCTATCTCCAGAAACAGCTCTAAATATCTCGTCAGCACTCGGGCTCGACTTTGGCTCAAACCACCATCATGGCGTTTGCAAAACGCGTCGAGCGGCGCGAAATCGGCGCCGTACTCTTCAATGAGATTACGAATACGAGAGACCGCCGCGGACACCGCATCCATCGTATTATCTTCCTTGACGTCGTTCACAATCGAAGAAGACATGGCTTCAGCGATTTCACGCAATTCACGACGCGCTTGTGGCCGCGCGCGCGAGATGACGGCTTCTCTGGATTCCATAAAGTCGTCGACAACCAAGGGAAGAGTCCCGAGCACATCGAACAAAACTTCAGTGGGGTCTCCGTTGTAGTCGTAACCAGACAGTATCTGCAAAACACCTGCGTTTGTTCGAGTGAATCGAGCCAAGGGGGAATCATCGGGTAACATTCCAGTCAGAGATCGAGAAAGCATTTTCGTAAACTCCCCGGTGAACGGTTTGAATTGACGGATCCCCGCGGTGTCTTCGATGGCTACGTCGCACAAGACGTCGCCCGCTTCCAAGATGGCACCGATGCGCGCCACATGGCTGATGACGCCAGAACTCGTCGCAATCAAAGGCATCACCGTCTTCATCACTTCAATCTCACAGTACGATTTGTTTGCTTCGACGTGCTCTCCATCCGCGATGAGATACTTGAGAAGCTTACCGGGCCCCGGCGCGATGAGCTTGGAGGCGTCAAAGTCATCTGGAAAGAAGAACGGTTGTCCATCGACGTGAATCCTCATGCCTATCTTCGACTCTTCAGAATGAACCAAGTACGCTCGACCGTCGAGAAGAACGTTCAAGCCGCCGTCGTGCAAACCGAGCACTTCCGCCTCTATGAGTTGCCCGTTGATGTGAAGATAAAACAACGTCTCACTCCCCATCGTCACTCGCAAACTATATTTGATATCATTGTAAATCAACTCAAAGCTGTGTTCGCTGAGATTTGTCATGCCCGTTTCCGGCGGAACTCCCCGAGTGAGGTACGCCGCAACCTCCGCCTCGAGCTTCTCGTGACGCATAGAAGACCTCAGCACCGCACCACAAGCGACGACGACATGCTCTGGTAAAGCACGCGCCCGGTCGTTTTCGGCGATGAGTCCATCCAACCACGCCGTGTCGTGCTCATCACTCAAAAATCTAGGCTTTTCTAACAGCTCGCTCAGGTACGCCTTGTTGCAATGAATTTCCCCGCGAACGTCGAGCTCGCTCAAGGCATGAGCTAGCAAGATGATCGCCTCTTCCCGAGTAGTTTTTAAAGAAAAGATGTGACCAAACTGTGAATCCGCATATTGATGAACACCACCGGACGTACCAACCGAAAAAGACCCGTTAACGCCCGGGAGAGAACGAAAGTGTAACTCGTGAATCGTCCCCGACGTCGGCTTGAAACCGCTATCCGGATCCTCGGCCGTGATTCGACCAGCGACGCAGTGTCCAAGAGGTTCAATCGGTCTCACGCAGTCGAAATCAATCGCCGATACGCCATTCACATCATCTTGTTGGAAAAACCGACGAATATCGGGAATCTTATTCAGAGGTATGCCCATGGCGAGCTGAAGCTGCACCGACGGTAAATTCACACCAGTAATCTGTTCCGTCACGGGATGCTCGACTTGCAATCGTGGATTCACCTCCAAGAAAGAGTACTCACCCGTTTTGATGTTGTATAAATACTCAACCGTACCGACTCCACAGTAACCGACCTTTTTTGCGAGACGAACGGCGCCGCGCTCGAGCTCTTCGCATAGTTCTCTCGGCGCGACAGTGATCGGACCTTCTTCGATTATTTTCTGATGTCTGCGTTGCACCGAACAATCGCGACCGTACAGAGCGATTGCCTGTCCGTGTGCGTCCGCCACCATCTGAACTTCCAGGTGCCTCGAATCTGTACTGAGCTTTTGAATGAAAATCGGAGAGCCGGGTACTTCCGCCTTCACTTGTTCAAAACCGGTGCGAAGCTCCTCGATCGAGTTCACCTTGCGAATGCCCTTGCCACCACCGCCCTCCGAAGCCTTAATCATGACGGGAAATCCAATCGTTCCGACTACTTTTTCTGCATCTTCCACGTTTGTCAGCGTCGCCTTCTTCAGAGTCTCTTCAGGTATGGACGTCCCGGGCACCGTCAGTCCACTCCCGGACCACGGAATGACGTTCACGTCGCAAGACTGCGCTAGAATGTTGGCGCATATCTTATCACCGACGGCGTCCATCGCAGAAGCCGGAGGGCCGAGGAAAGCGATTTCGTGGTATGCGAGTTGAGAAGGAAGCTGCGGATTTTCGCTGGCGTGACCCCACCCCGGCCAAACCGCATCCGCACCGCATCGCCTCGCTATTTTCACGATCAAATCTACGTTTGCGTAATTTTGCCTGTTACTTCCTCCTTCAACCGTTATGAACTCATCCGCCAATCGAATGTATCTAAGTATAGCGCCGAAATAAAAGTCACGTCAGTCTCTCATCCGCCACCTCGACGCGGCGTCACGCGAACGAGGGTGAAGACTCGCAGCGCTTCGAATTCGCGAGGCGAGCGCCGACACGACATCACACGTACTCTGCGTTCGCCGCGACATCTTCCGGCGTCGCCATGCACACAAGGTGCAACACACGGTGCGACTTGAAAGTTTCGTACGCCCAGAGGCGAAGCGACCGAATCGCCTTCACCGCTCCCACTGCGCAATTCAAAACGCGTCGTCGATGCGTCAGTCGATGAAAAACGTGCACATGCGTTTACGTTCGTCGTTCTCGACGCAAACACGCGATGCATCCGCGAGACGCGCGATATACGAGCGACGATTGCTTCGTTCGTAACCTCGAGGCGTTACGACGTCTTGTCAAGAAATTCGCATCGCGCGCACGCAGACGCCGAGCCGACCGCCGCAAACGTTCGGAGCAGGTCGACGCGAACGATCACGTACGTCCATTGTTGGCGATGAGAATCTTTCGTATCGCCCGCGCGCCGCCTCTGCTAAAAACGAAAGACTCGTACGCAGCGTCGAGGTCTTCCCGAGCGCTCGCTGACCCATCCGCGTGCGCGCGGTCGCGCGCGGCGCCCATGACGGAACGACGGGCGAGCGGCGAGACTAGGTCTCGACGCGCTTCGCGCGAGACTTCGTCCACCGGACGCGAGCGGCGGACTGATGTCGCGAGCGAGCGAGCGACGATGGCGTTCCAGAGGGACAGGGGGAGGCGGGCGGTCGCGCTTCATTTTTCATTTTTTCGCTGGGCATTGTTACACTTCTATTCCGGACGCCACGGTCGCGCTACGTCGCGATCGTCCGGTGCTAACGGCGTTTCGACCGTGTCTTCGGCCGCGGTGTCGACGAATTCTTGTGCCGTGGCGCCCTCGTCGAGCGCGTACGCGTTCGGCCGTACGTGGAAAATCTTCGGGACGAGCACGCCGATTCTTTGCGCGGGCGATAACAGTGGCCCGCAAAACTTTGTGACTGAGCGCATCAGGCAGAACTGAGAGACGACGAGAGGCAAGACGAACACGCCCAGAGTGATCTCTAAAGCGACGTCCATGTCGTCGTCGTCCCAAAATTTAGCCGCCACGTCGGTGTACACCGTGAGGAAGACGCGGTGGAGCAGGTACGCCGCGATGGTTCGAGATCCAAGCTCGGTGAACCAGTGTCTGTGTATCGGCATCAAGCACATGAAAGACACGGAAGCGAAAGCGACGATGACGTAAAGTAAGACGCGCAAAAGCGCATCCACAACGGGGTCGTACCACTTCGTGAATCCATACGGTTTTACCACGAGCAGCCAGTCTTGAATCTCCGAAAAAGGCTCACCGAGATGATCGGAGAGCACGAAACCACCAAAGACAGCTCCCAAACCCAGGACCCCGACGACGTATCGTAACCACGGCGTTTTAGACTCCTCCATTCGTACCAACACGTTGTTCAACCGCTCGCGCTGCATCAACACTAAGCCTACATAGAAATAGAGTGCAAAAGTGCAGGTGCGTTGCCAATCCAAAAACGTCAACCCGTTGGTGGTGGTTGGAGTGTCGGTGAAGCCAACCAAAATCGCCACCGTGCAAACGATCGCGGACACAACGACGTCGTTGAATGCACCGACGAGTAAAACGCTACTTCGCCACACCCATAATGCGAGAAGAAACCACGTCACACCGACGGGAGACCACCATTGCAACGGCTTGACGTCCGAGTAAGACACTGCCACGTAGAGTGCCTGCCACAAGGCCCATCCACTCAACAGCGCCGATGTGGAGCCTCGCACGCGAGACAACATCAAACTGGCCTTTGAATCGTGCCCTCGAGCGATCTCTAGCCACGTTTTGCTCTGGAAACCGGCGAGAACCGTGAATAAAGGCATGCTAAAACTAGACAACGTGAAATACAGCGCTCGCAGCCAAGGCAAAAGCGGCTCCAGCACCTCTAATTTGGTTCTTCGCACGCTCCACGTTTCCGCGTCCGCGACTGTAGACGTCGATAAAAAGTCTTCGATGGCGTGCGCCCAAACGATGCACAAAATCAATACGTATTTCGCGTTCTCCACGTACGGAAACACCTCGGTTTGCTCCAACTCGTCGTGTGCGTCGCCTCTCGCGTTCGCGGCTCCATAAAATTCGGCATCGTTCGACGTCGACGGCGCGCGCGCGGCGTCCTCGCCGTTCGTTCCGTACGACGACGCCTTCACGTTATCCTTGGACAAGCTGCGATCGAGCAAGCGCGTCAAGTAGTTCACCGCGCCCTCCATGTCGTTCGTGAACACCCAAAGTGGTGGGTCGTCGTCGTCGATCGACGACGCCCTGCTCGATCGAGCGCGCGCGGGAACGTGGATGCGAACTGTCTTTCGAGATCGACTTGGACCGTTTCCCTCGACGTCACCGCACGCGGTCTCCGAGGAACGCGCGCGCGCAGAACTGACGAATGGTCGCTGGGTGGTAGCTCTTCTCGGGGGAGTGCGCGGCGTCTGTACGTTTCGATTACGCGTCGGCTACGAGTCGCTAATTTGCGTGAATGGAACGAGCGTGATCGGAAAGCGGCCGCACGTGACGCATGCGCGTCCGATGGCGAGCGCGACGGCGGAGAGCCAGCTCTGAGCCGTGCGAGTGAACGCTCGCAACACTTCGTCGTACGTCTTTGCCGTCGGCGTCGCGAACGCAAAGTCGACGCCGTTCACGTCACGCGTCTGCACGTTCACGCTCTTCGGATAGGCGTACGGCGTCCACAGACGAATCAACACATCATCCGTCGGAAACGTGAGCAGGACGGAGACGATGAGCACCATGGCGAGCCGCACGATCACCGTGCTCGCGTGAATGACCAAGTACGAGATGTAAAAGAAGAAAACCGTGGGGAAGAGTAACAGAAGCGGTGGCAGGGTCAGCGTCCCCACGACGACTTCTTCGACGGTCCTCGGACGCAATTCTTCCTCGGGTACCTTGAAACCTTTCGGTGGGGCCTTTGGATTAATGAAACGACGATACAACAGCCGAATGCACCGCAGTTGAGCCGTGATGAAGAGCGAACTGTACACGTGCAACGCGCTGATGTGCATGGTAAATATGGTCATCGTATCGGCCGCGATGGCGAAAACCATGGACGCACCGAAGACACCGCCGTAACGTATCAACGATGAAATGATCGAAACCTGAAGCTTCAACACCGGCGCCGAACTCAGCGATAGCGAGAGCTGTTGCACGAGCGTCGTCGCCATGGAGCCTAGAAATCTCGCCAGAGGAATGTGCAACTTCACGCCCAAAGGGTCGCCTTTGGATATCCAACGAGCGTTCGCCTCGATGAGACGCGACCCGAGGAGTTGATTCGATGCTAAACCTTCGAGAAATGCGTGTTCAATCTTCACCCGCGCATCCTCAGAGTTGAGTACGTGCGCGACGCACGCTCCGAGTAAAATATCAATCGTCAGTTGCACAGCCTGCGCGACGAAACGCCGTCTCTGTAATCTATTCATACACTTTGTCGTCCTCACCGGAGTGATGAATAACTTCCGAATGAGTTCCAAGCGCGCTTTCAACACGCAAGGACTTGCAAATATCTCGCACACGTTGCGCGTGGTGAGATTCGCTCCCCACCGCGCCTCCGCACCGAGGCTCTTGATGAACTTGTAATCCATCACCCTGAGCGCTACGTCGATGACGGGCTCGAGGGAAGCAACGGCTGATCCTACGATAGAAGTCATCATCGCGCCCGCGACCTGGGATCGCCGCGCCGACGCGTCCTTCCATCCGTTCGCGGCGCGACCGGCGCCGTTCAAACTTTCGAGCGAGCGTTCAAACGGACACGACACCGTCGCCGGTGCTGTCTCGATCCCTTCTAAACGCGAGCCGTTCAGTGTCATGATCATCAGAGGTGGATCTGGCATGGGGCAGAGTATGATTTTCACCTCGACTCGAACGGTTCCTTCGTCCGCAGCCTGGGCGACGGCGAACGCCGTCGGGGGCGCTCTCCAGTCGCATCCGACGTTCACCGTCACCCAAACCTCTGCACCGTGTCGTTCCATCGTTCGACGCGCGGCCTTCTCATCAAAATCGACGGCGTCATCTAGTCGAAGCTCGCCGACGCGCGTCGCGTTCGAGTAGCTCAGCGGTTTGCCTTCGCGCCGATCGAGTCTCCAACCGACGACGTCGATGGTCGCCGCGCCGCGTCGATCCGCGTGCGCGTGATGCGTGCCGAACAACCAGAGCGTTGACGTCGCGGACACGGACGTCGAAGCCTCCGTTCCGCGCATCCAACGCTCGCGAAAGTCATCGTATGGGAAGAAGAAGCGAACGCACTCAACCGTCTGCGGGCGCGTCGTCTCCGACTCGCGCGTCTTCGTGCGCGCACCCATCGCGTCCTCGACGACGGGTGCGGTGCGCGCGTCTCCTCGAGCACCACCTCCCCGCCCGCGCGCCTTTTCGGCACCTCCGTGCGTCTCGGCGCGCTGACGACTGTCGCGCGCGCGTGCGCGATGCGTCTCGCGGAGACTTCAAAACTCGATGCGCGCGGTCGCCCGCGACGCGACGCGACGATGGCTGTCGACGCTTGCATCGCGCGCGGCGCTCTTTCCGCGCCTCTCGCTCGTTTCCCGGGTCGCGACGTGGACGTCGTCCGCGTCGAGCGGTGCGACTGGTGAAGACATCGACGGTGCGACGGAGGAGGGACAGGAACGCGCGCTCCTGCACTACTGCGCGGGCGTGCGGCGCATACTCAGCCAACGCGGAGACGCGAGCGCGTTATCGCGAGACAGGGAAGACATCGTCGCCGGTTGCGATGAACTCAAGCGAACGCTCCCGGTGACGTACAAATCGGGCGCATTTATGAGCGCCGCGGCGCTGCAAACCGCGTTCGGTTTCGAGCTCGAACGCGCGCGCAGCGCCGACGATTTGGCCGCCATCACGAACGTAGTCGTTCGTTGTGCGGAGCGGGGGTTGGTGCCGTATCATAACGCGCGCGAGATGTACGCGCGGGTGCGGGACGTGTTGACGCGACACGGCGCGACGGCGGCGGCGGAGACTCTGGAGGCTTTCGCGGGAGAGCGCATAGGTAAAGGAGATCCCACAGAAGCGCAAGACGTCACGCCGTGGACTGTGACGCGAAATAATCCCTCGCTCGACGCCAAGCTCGTGCAGGCAGCCATGGATGTGCAAAAATCAGGATACGCCGTCGTCGACGCCGTCTTCGGCGACGCCACTGCTCGAGCGGTGCGAGACGCCCTCGAAACATTCGTCGAGACAAACTTTGCGGATGGACACGTATTCAAGAAGGGAGAATTAGACTATAGCGAGAGACACGTGTTGGGTGATGCACAGGTGGATGAGATACGGGACGATACGATATCGTGGCTCTCCGGCGACGAGGATGGCTTGGTCGGAGCGTTTGCGCAAACGTTGCGAACGACGATGCTGTTTCCTCTGCACTTGGCGCTCAGCCAAGGGTCACAAAGCGTGCTCGCACCGGTGGATTCGTACGTGAGTAACGCCATGCTGAGCGTGTACGAGCCCGGCGCGCGCGGTTTCGTGCCACACGTGGACAACTGCGGCCCGGACGTCGACAAGCGCGCGCTCACCGCCGTGTACTATCCGCGCGGCTCGGAACGGCGAGAAGGCGGCGCGCTGACGCTCTTCCCCGGAGACGGTGCTCGTGAAATTCGTCTCTTCCCCACGAGAGACCGTCTCGTCCTCTTCGCCTCCGCACGCGTTCCGCACGCCGTCGAGTCGCGCGCTCGAGACGCCGTCGGACGCCGCGTCGCCGCGAGCTTTTGGTACTTGGGAGATCCGCGAGCCGTCGGTCCGCGCGAATCAGACGCGTCTTAGCCTTGTAGATTGATTCATTACGCATAGCTCTACCTCACCGCGCATGGTGATCGTCTTTCTCTCGCCACACCGCGCCGCGTCGCGCCTCCTCGACCCGCCGCCTCGAGCGCTCGGCGCGTCTCTGGAAGTGAATTCCCCCTCCCACCCAAGAGACACCCAAGAGACGCGCGTCGGTGAGCTGACCCCTCGACGCGTGCACGGTCGCACCACACAATTCGACGCGCGACGATCCGCGCGACGAACGAGGACGCGGACGAGTAAGAATCGTACCGCGCGTGCAGAGGCGACACCGCGCGCGCGGTCGAGCGGCGCGCGCGGCGACGCGTCGGTGGCGACCGACCAGATTGGCTCCGTCACACGATTTTCGTAAATCTTGTGAAGAGAGAGGATAGCGAACGAGCGCCATGTCGAGCGCGGGCGCGCGAAGAGATAGCAATCATGGTCACAGTCGCGTATTGAGTAAGCCTTCGTCGCCGCGTTCGAACGATGGGCGAGATAACGCGAACGACGACTTGATCCTGAGAACGGGCGAGGAGCTCGGCGAGCGCGTCGGTTCGTCGCTGTCGGCGTCGTCGACCGCGGGGCGCCTGAACGGCCACAAGGGACATCCGAGAGATGAGGACGAAATGTCAGAGGAGTCGACGACGTACAAGGTGCTCGATTCCCTCGGTTCGGGGACGTTCGGGCAGGTTGTTTCCGTCGCCTCGAGCGCGGATGGGCAGACGAGGGCGCTCAAGGTGATTAAGAATCATCCAGCGTATTTTCATCAGGCGCACGTCGAGATTGGAATACTTCGGACGCTCAACACGCGGTGCGCGCATCGACCGGCGAGCTCGGTGATCGTTGATTTGATGGATTATTTTGTGTGTCACAACCACCTGTGCCTGGTCTTTGAATTGCTCGGCGTCAACCTCTACGAGCTTTTGCGCAAAAACAAATTTCGAGGCTTACACCTCGGCGCAATTCGAGAGATGATGAAACAGCTCTTAGGGGCGTTAGAAGTACTTCGAGACGCGCACGTCGTGCACTGCGACATCAAACCAGAGAATATTTTACTTGTCCGGGAAAATTCGTTTCAAGTCAAGCTCGTCGACTTTGGGAGCGCGTGTTTTCAGAACAGAACCGTCTATCAGTACATTCAAAGTCGGTTTTACCGTTCGCCAGAGGTGTTTTTGGGAATGCCTTACGGTATGCCCATCGACATGTGGTCTCTGGGTTGCGTAGCCGCCGAACTATTTCTGGGCTTGCCCATCTTCCCGGGGTCGAGCGAATACGATTTACTCAGTCGAATTTGTGAAACGATCGGCATGCCACCGTCAGATATGCTGGCGAACGCACCGAACGCAAACAAATTCTTCACGCGAGTAGACATTGGTTTCGAGGACAAGGCTTCGTCCGTGACGTCGACGTCGTCGTCAGGTAGCGGTTCGTCGCGTTACAAGCTCATGTCGCTGCGCGAATTTGAAGCCAGATCGGGACGGCGAGCAGCCATGGGGAAAAAGTACTACAAGTACACAGAGTTTGCGGACATCATAGCGAGTATTCCTTACCAAGCTTCAGAGGTTGATCCAGAGGATGAAGCGGCGGTGGAGGCTGAAAAGAAGGCTCGGATGTTGGAGCGCTCCGCCTTTTACGATTTCCTCACTGGCTTGATGACGATCAATCCAACGAAGCGCTGGACGCCAGCTCAAGCTTTGGCACATCCTTTCATCACGAACGAGCCGTTCAACGAGCCGTTCAAGCCCAATCCGATTCCAGAGCGAACGACGCCCGAAGAGCGCGAAGAGCTGCAGCGCGTTGCCGCGAAGGAGGCGGCGAGAGTATCGTCTGGAGAACCCGTCAAGAAGAAGAAGAAGCCGCAACCACCAGAGTCCCATTTATCTCCGAACGTGGCGCCACCGACGCCACCAGCGGTCCAAGTTGGTGGTTTGGCAGCCGCGCTCGCTGCGAGCTCGTCTGGTTCGGCGCCGCCAGTGCAGCCCGTCGTTCCGCACGCGCTCAACCCAGTTGTCGCCGAAGCGTTCAATGGAGCCATGTTACAGGCGCAAGCTGCGGCGCACGCGCACGCTGCGGCAGCCATGGCGACCATGTCCCCTGGAAGTATTCCAATGTCGCCAGGGGGCGGTCTCGGTGGAGGATACCCGCCGTTCGTCGTCGGCTCATCGGGCGCGTCTTCGTCGTCCATGCTTTCCAGCTCCTTCGTGGGCTCGCCTCACGCCACGAACAGCGCAGCCATGCATCCCCTGCACTTTGGCGTCTCTCCACCCACGCATCAGATGTCCAGTATGGGTCTTTCTACATCACACGCCACTCGCGCCGCGCAAGCAGCAGCGGCGGTTCAGCTTCCTCCGGCGAGTCCGCTCGGCCCTCGCGCGAGCGCGTTTTCGCGAGGGATGGATACGCGTCTAGCGAAACCGGGAACGTCGTTTACCGGTAACGCCATGAGTGGTTTATGGAGCGCGTCAGATTCGGCGTCAACCTCCGCGAATAATTTGAAGACTTTGCGAACGGTACACGAATCGACCACGTCTCCGCCGGTGGCATCGCCGAGTCCGGTTGACGAAGATCACGCCGAAGGCGCGGACTGGGATCCAACCTTTGGCGAGATGCTCGATGAGGATACAGTCGTCGCCGAAGCGTCTCCCGTCAAGGCGATGAAAAAACCGCTCGCGCACTCCATTCCCATTCCGTCGCAGCGAGCGATGCCCGCGGTGAGGAATCAGCTGACGCAGGCGAACATGGGATTCCCGGTGGGGAGCGCTCCGCCGTTTTCTGGCGCGCCGACGTTTAGCATCTCGCCACACTCTGCCTTCGAAACGAACGGACCGGATTCTTCGAAACAAAAGCAAAAGAAAACGAAAGACGACGAGAATTCGATATGAACGATGATTGGTGAATTGTAATTTGAAACCTGTGCTATGTTACACGAAGAGCTCACACCATCTCTCGCATGGGCGTCGGCGCAAACTTCTTCTCCATCGCCGCTCGATCGCGAGCGGTCGACGATGCCGCAATCCTTTCAAACATCAACGGTATGAGTAGGCACGTCGCGGGAACGGTGAAGACTGCGGCGATGACGACTACGGCGATGCCCGTAGCGTTGAGCCGCGCCTCGGCGTTCGCGAAGTACGTCGTGCCTCCCGTTTCCCTTAAAAGCCACAAGTGCGGATCGGTCGACGCGCGAAGCGTCACGGCTTCTTGAGACGCGCGAACGCGTGCGAGCGTTCTTCGCACGGTGAAGAGGGACGGGAAGGCGCCCGTAGTTGGGGCTAACACTCTATGATACAGCACCGGGACCCAGTTTACGGAGTCGCCGCTCTCCGCGTCTCGAGTCCAAGACTGACAACCGGAACCGCCCTCGGAATCGACGTTCCACTCGCCGTCACTGTCAATCTTCAGTTTAAGACACACTCTGTCGACGACGCTATAAATTTCACAACCTCCCCGCGTCGAGAATCCCGCGTGCTGATACTTGCACGTTTTCCAGTTGCTGATGGCGAGAAATTCCTTTTGAAACAACTCCACGTCGACGACGTCGATGATTCGTTCATCGTTCACTCGTAGTTTCAAAGACCACACGCCCATCAGCGCTTCCATGACGGCGGTGTTGTTGTAATCGTGTGTGTAGCTCGGAGGCTGGGCGTTCGTTTCTCGCACCTGTTCCGCGCTGGATACGTCTCGCGCGTCGAGCACTCCGCTTGACAACAGGTCTGGAATTCCAAACGTGTCGATCAAGTCACCGCCTTTGAGAGCATATCGCAGCGCATCGTACGTTGCCGCCTCGTGCGCGACGCCCTCTTTGTCTTTCGCGCTCATCGCGACCGTTTCTATCCAGCGCGTTTGCTCGCTCCCCTTCCTGAAAAGGCCCCACTCAAACTTGACGTCGGCAAATTTTTGCCGCTCAGACGTCTCCCAACGTTCGATGGCCGCCGCGTATTCTTGTCGCTCTCGCGCCAACTCTGTCGAATACGACGCGCGACCGATCGAGCTGAACCCTATCATAAACATGACGATTGCGACGACCGCCGACAACCAGCCGCACCGAAACGACTGCGCGTCGTCTCGTTGCCTCGCCGCGCTCGAGCGCCTACGAATGGTCCAATCCATTCCGCTCGACGACGACGACGATCGTCGATCGAGACTAAAGAGCGCGATTCTATCCCCGTCCGCGTCGTCGTATTCGTCCCCACCGTCATCCCATTCTTCGTCGAACACGTCGTCGCGCTCATCACGCAACGTGTCCTTTGCGTGCGCCCCTCGCGCGTGACGCCGCGCCGTCGTCGTCGTTTGCGTCATGCCGGATCGCATGAACGCGCGCACGCGCGATGTTTACCACGCACGCGCACGACCGACGCCTCCGCGCGTCCTCACTCACGACGCGACGCGCTCTGACGAGTGCGTTTCAACGACATCATCGCACACGCGTCCTCGTCTCGGGGACGCGTCAGCGTCGCGCGCGCGTCGTCGAGGAAGCGACGACGCGATGAGCGAGGACGCGAAGCGCGACGCTCGCAAGCGTTTCGAGGCGCGACAGCGCGCGTCGAGGCGTTGGGGCGGTCGAGGTCGAGGGAGGAGCGCGCGCGCGAACGGTGAGGACGCGCGCGAGGAGGACGCGCGACGGTCGTCCGCGCCGAGCGCGCGCGGAGTTGGCGACGCGCGCGTGGACGTCGACGCGGGGAGCGACGTGGTCGTCGCGCGCGGCGCGGATTTGGAAGAGTTGTTGCGCGACGCCGCGCTCGCGAGCTTGCCGAGACCGCGAAACGCGGCGACGTATTTCGACGCGAGTTGGAGCGTCGATTCGTTGCGAGAGCTGGAACGGGAACTCGGGTTGGGGTCATCGACGGACGCATCCGACGTCGTCGTCGCGAGGGCGTTGACGGTCGATCGCGACGCGCTGAAGGAACACCTTTCGTCGTTGAGCGTGGGGCGCCTGTTAGACTTGGGCGCGGAATACGAAGACGACGACGACGGAGGCGTCGCGAATGGCGACGAGCGAACGCACCGCGCGACGTCATCGCGGACGAATGTCGACGCGCGCGCGTCGGTCGTTCGCTCGCCACCACCACCGACGCGCGAAGAGGTTGTTGTCCCGCCCGCGAGCGTCGACGTCGACGACGATTGGCTCGACGACCTCTTGAACGACGGATGACGGCGGTCGTGAACGACGAATGGATCGTCATAGCTCTCGTTAGCGCTAGCACCCACAGCACATTTCCATGTATGTTTATGTACAAGTACTACTACGAAGCACGTCGCGCGCCCGCGCCTCGCAAGCCCGCGATGTGGTCCCGTTCCGTCGCCCGCGCGTCGTGCGCCGTCCCACCATCGCGTCGTGCCTCCACCGTCACATCGCGCGCGCCACCGCGCTCGCTCGAACGCTCTCTGAATCCTAAATTCTTTAAATCCTCCTTCGCCATCAGTTCTTTCGACATGCGACACTCCAAGTACGCCTTGGACAGCGTCGTGCACTTGTCGGCATCCGACGCGTTCGCGCGAAGACAATCGAGGTAAGACTTTTTCTCGCGCTCGCACTCGTGGAAATGGTCGAGGGGAAACACACCCTTTTCCGGAGCGAGCGACGGGGCGTTCCTAAACGCGGGCGTCGACATGAGTCGACGCGTCACCGTCTGCGGCAAATTGTTCGACGGTTGTCGCCTCGGTGTGGCTGACGTGACTGACGCGCGCGCGCGCGCGCAGAAAGGATGTCGCAGGCCTCGTCGGTGAGCGCGCGAGGCTACGCGCACTTTGCGCGCGCCGTGCGACGATCCTCATCCTCGTCGGCGTCGACGAGAAGGATACAGCGCGTCGCGGTACCGGTGAGTTCCCTGAAGTTCGTTCCAGCGGGCGACGGCGGCACGGCGCATCTACGTCCCGGGGCGAAGATTCCCGAGGGAATCACGACCAACGTAATTCGATTACCTTCGCGCGCGGGCGCGACGGCCTTGGTGGGCAGATCAAAGTCAGCGTCGATCGTTTTAGACATTCAGACGGTGGGCAGGGAACACGCCAGGCTTTACGTTGACGAGGAGCGGCGCGTGTTCGTCACGGATCTCGGCAGCAAAAACGGGACGGTGATCAACGGCAAATACTTACAGAAGGGCCAACCGTACGAAATCTTTGCGGGCGATTTTATCAGTTTCGGCGACGCGCATTTGGCAAAGTTTGAAGCCGTGATGACGCCGGCTGGAATGGAGCGAGCGCCGCCGAAACGCCGGAATGATAAAATCGTCATAGTGGACATGCTTAAGGCTGGATGGATGGCGGCTGAACAAATCGCAAACGCCGTCGCGTCGGCTTCCACGTCGGCGTCGGCGTCGGCTCCTCCGCCACCTCCTCCGTCGCCTCCGAGGGAGAGTTTCGACGACGCTCCTCTCGCAGAGCTTCCCGAAGGCGCGCTTGAAGAGATGGACCCGAAACCAGCGGTCAAAGACTCCATCGCGTGCGATGGCCCCGAGTCGAGCGCTCGCATCGTGCTTACGCCGTCCGAGTGGTCGGGCCCAGTGGTGGAGCTCGAGCGCGATGAAGTTGTCGTCATCGGTACGTCGACGAAAAAGGGAGACGTGGACGTGATGTTGTCGTCACCGCAGGTTGACGCAGTTCACGCGTCCATCGCGCGCGTAGGGAACGACGTGTACGTTGAAGATATGCAATCATCGTCCGGCACGTTCGTTGCCGGTCGCCAAATCAAGCCGGGTCTTCAATACAGACTCAGCGTCGGCGAGAGTTTCATGCTCGGAGACGGTGGGTGCGGTTTCGTGATCACCGTGATCGAAGAAGAAGCTGAAAGTGAGCGTCAACAGCGTGAAGATGTGCTTTCACTCGCGCCGTCGAGTGGTGCGACCGACGTCACAGACATCGTGCGCTCCACGTCCGACGTCGAAATCATCCAAAACGAAGATTTGTCTCTCTCGTCCGTCAACGAAGGATCCGAGCCGTTGGCGTCGCCTTGGAGCGTCCTAGGAGGCCTGAAAGGCATGGGCGAAAATCTCGGCGCTGCCATATTCAACTCAAACATCAACGTCAACTATTCGTACAAACCGAACGTGTCGATTGGTGGAAGCGGAAAAGTCGCCGGTCTCGCTGATTTAAAAGCCGCCGTTCTTCTCGCCATTTCAGACACGGAACGCGGTTTGCGAGCCGACAAGGAGAGAAGACGAAAGATTGAACAGCTCGTGCGTGCGTTAGAAGCGAAAAACCCGACGCGCGCACCGTTAAAGAGTCCTCTCATGAACGGTCGATGGGCGTTGGTGTACACGACGCAACTCGACGTCGTCGGCAAAGGGAAACCGGGCTTTCTTCAACCCAAGGGGAGCATTTTTCAGACGTTGGACATTTTTACGCTTCAAGTGAAGAACGAAGAGACTTTTGAACCTCTTCCGTTTCTAAAGTTTACGAACTCGAGCGTCTTCGATCTGAACGCGATGACGGACAGTAGAGCTCGCGTCAAACCGAAAGAATATCGAGTGGCTGGCGTGCGCATGGTCGCCCCGCCGACGTCGCCGTCGAGAGTCGTGCGCGACATGGAGATGGAAGCGAGCGGCGCCGGAGCGTTGGCGTGGCAGGACTGCACGTTTGTGGACACCGAGATGCGCGTCACGCGCTCGCAAACGGGTGAATTTTACGTCTTCGTGAGAGACGACGAGAACGACGTCGAGCAACTGGACGCATAGCCTTTGTAGTGTAGCCAAAATCATACTGTAAAATCATATTCCTGTGTTTCACACGCTGCGTCCTCCGCACGCGGGCTTGACTGAACCATTCAGTCCGAACTTTTCGCGTCTCGACTGTGTCACTTGGGACTGCGTCGCGTCGCGCCACACCGCGACGTCGAGACGGGACATTCCCATCGAGTCGTCGCGCATCGAGAGTCGTTCGCCCAGTTTGGCGATGGACTCGATCGCGTGCGGTGTCATCTGCACGCTCGACGAGTGCGCGAGGCGCGCGCGCGATGCCGACGGTTACCACGTCTCCGTCCGTACACTCGCGCGTCTGGTTCGTTTCGACGCGGACGACGCGCGCGGGGTCCTTCGCGACGATACGACGCGAAGTCGACGTGCCGCGCGCGTCGAGGTTGACGGCGCGAGCGCGTCGACGAGCGACCGAGACTCGGAGTTGGAGGTTGACTTCAGCGCGGTGCGAACAGACGAAGAGAGCGCGTTCGACGGTGGTTCAGCGCTCAGGATCGGGGCGCGCTTGTGCGTCATAGGAGAAGTTCGAGCTCGAGGAGACGATGGGTCGATAGAATTACTCGCTCGCGTCGTGCGAGCGATGGATGGGCTAGATGAAAAGGCGTACGCTACGGCTCTAGACGTGAGAAGAGCCTATCTGGAGAGCGCGATCGCGGAATCGCGCGCCGACGATTGAAGGGCGCTACATTCAAGCGCGCTGTCGATGTAACATTGCCACATAGACTCCACACGCCGCGGCGGCGCCCATGGCGACGCCTAACGCGAACGAAGTCAGTTTCGCCGCGTCGCGCAAGCTGATGAGTTCCTCCACGTCTCTTTCCAGCTTGACGACGCGCTCGGCGCGACCTTCATTCTTCAATCTGCGACCCTTTTCTGCGCGCAGCGCGGCGTTCGCTTCCTCTAATCGTCCTCTCAACTCGGCGAGTTCCACCGCGAGCGAGTCCGGGTTCGTGGGTGACGCCAACTCGGCCTCCAATGAGATGACTCTCTTCTCCAAGGCGAGCACGTTCCTCTTCGCATCGTCCGCCTCTTCCTTGTACTGCGCGCGCGAGTGGAGATGACAGGCACGTCAGTGCGTGATAACCGCGGCGCGCATTCGTCTTCGGCGATGCCGCGCGCAAGACCGTGTAAAGGTGCGCGAGGAGACACCGTCGCGCCATCGCGCGCATTCAAACGCGTCTGTCTGTCGCACCTTGTTTCTCGATTCCATGAGCGCGGCGTACTTTTGCTTCAGAACGCTCGCGCCGGTCGATGTCTTGGACGATGACGTCATCGTCGATCCCGCGTTCTCCTTCTCCTTCATCGCCGCGCGCGTCGCCGAGTGTGGGCGGACGCACCCACGCGCCCGACGAGAACAAACTTTGCGTGTGTGTATACCTTGTAGTCATTTCGCGACTCGTCAGCTTGCAACTTCGATTGAATGTTAAACTAAAATGATTCGCTACGTTCGACGATCGTTCGCGCACGTGCGCGCGCCACTCATTCCTGACACTTGTCGAGTTGTCTCTTCACGCCGAGCATCGTTAGATAAAACGCGTCGCCCGCCACGGCACCAGATTGATGATACTGAAAAAACGGGCTCACCTTTTTCAACTCCCGTCTCAACGAGTCGTAATCTGCGTTCTCTAGAATGCGCGGCAAATTTTGGATATCTCTCTCAAGAACTCTCACTGAAAACTTGCTCCAATCGAGTAACCAAGAGAACGGCAAGTCGTAGTTGTCTGCCACTATGACGGGCACCGCTCCGAACGTCATGACATCGTATAATCGCGACGTGTGGACGCGATCACCGTACATGTACAGTGAATACTTACTGTTCACCAGTAATCGCATGTAATGACGAGGCTTTTCTTGACCGTCCGCCTTGAGATCCCACGCGCGTCCTTCGCTCAAGGCAACCAACTTCGGCATGAGCTGTTTCCGCACCTCGCCGCGATACAACGATCCCCTGAACGACAGTTCGATCTCGCGTTTCGTTTCTAAGTTCCATGCGCCCATGCGCACCGCTTCACGAGGCAGGTGTTCGGAAATGCCGAAAAATATCGCCACGTGGCGCTCCGCATCGTACCCGGCTTGAATTGCGTTCCTTTGTCGTAACTCATCCGTCACGTTTTCCGGCGCGACTGGAAGTTCGGAATTTCCGGTGATGACCACGGCGTCGTTTCGAATGTCTTGGCCACTTTCGTCGAACACGGATAATCCAATGTCGACATTCGTGATGACGACTCTCTTGCACGCGGGCTTTGAATTCCAAGCCTTGGCGTCTCGCGCCTTTGACTTGCCAATGTCGCGCGCAATGTTGTCGCGCACAGCCTGCCGAACAGCGTCGTTATTGTTCGTACCTTTGATTGGATCGCGCGGCGCATAAGCCTCGATCGTGAGAATCCGCTGCAAATACGGTCTCACGGGAATGAACAACGCCGACGCCTCACTGGCGTGTCGCGTCGAAAACACACCACGTTCCATCTCTCGCGCGAGATACGTCTCAACGCCGTACCCTCTGTTGAAAGTCGGTATCATCGCAGCTACCCAATACCGAAACCTCGTGAGCGGTGTCAGTCGAAGCGTGTACAAACGCAGCGACGTCGAAAGCGATCTCAACGCCTCGCACAAACTCTTCGAGCCTCGCACGTCCGAGGAGTCACGCAGCGGCCAGTAATCGTCTGGTAGCGAGCCCCCGTCGATCTGCGCACACAACCACTCCACTTTGGGTAATCCGAAACGGTCTAGGTGACTCGGATTCCTTCGAACGAGGCTTCGTATTCTACTTTTGTGCCCCTCGAGCGCCCACTGCGCCGTCGACGTCACCGCTTGCGTCGTCTTGTACGTCGCCGGGTGATTGAGACGTTCGCGCAAGCCCGATCTCGACAAGACGCACGCCGCTGTCAAGAGGGCGACAACGACACCCCAGAACGCGAATCCTGGGCGACAACGCGCTCCGCGCGTCGGTGGAGTCGGCGCGCGAGCGTTGCGACTCGCGATGGTCTCGCTCTCATCGTCGTCGTCGCAAACGTGTGTCGACGATGCGTGCGCCGAACCGCGCCGTCGCGCGCTCATCGCAGGATTGGACGAGCGCGTCGACACCGTGTCGCCCGCCGCGACGCACGCTCACCTCACCGCCGCGCGCGCGCGCGCCGACCGCTGGCGCGTCTGGGTGCGTCTCGACTTGCCGAATGGCCCAATACGTCAGAACGGCGCGCGTCGCGCGCGCGGAGTACGCGCGCACGCCGCCGTTCGTGCGACGTAGTGCCGACATCACTGCGTTCTTTGATGTCGCACTCACGCGCCGTCGGGTCGGTCGACGCGCGTTGGCGCGGGGGGCGACGTCGCGCCAATCATTCTCAGCCAGGGGTGGCGCGATCGAAGGGTGCTCGCGTCGTCGGGGGATGCCACGCATCGACACCGAACATGGACCGAGCGCGTGCGCGTGTTTTTCGCGTGGACGCACGGGCGCCGCGGAGCAAACTCATCGCGAGATCGAGCGCTTGCGATGAAGAGGAACGAACGGGTGTCGTCTCTCAACCGGCGTCGGTTCCCACGAAGGCTGTCGTAAACGGCGGTGCGTCGATGGATTCGGCGACCAAATCCCGGTTGCTTTTGCTATGCGTGCCGATACTCTGGGCGACGTATGCGCCCGCTTTGCGTTACGTGTTCATGGCGGACGTGCCGCCAGACCCTGCGACGCTGTCGTTCGTGCGCATCGGGCTCGCGCAGTTGCCGTTTCTACCCGCTCTGGCGGCGACGTTGGACAAGGTGCGCGACCCCAACGACGACGAGAAAAGCGAAGGCACAAGTAAAATGATCTCAGCCGCGATCGAGCTCGGTCTGTACAACGCGTTCGGCACCGCGTTTCAAGCGTGGGGGCTCGACCACACCAGCTCGACGCACAGCGGTTTTATCATGGGTTCGGTGAACGTCTTGGTGCCGGCGCTCGCGACCGCGTCGGGAGAGCGAGTCGCGCCCGAGACTTGGATCGCTTGCGTTCTCACGTTCATCGGTGTCGTCATCATCGGCCTCGATTCGATCACGGGAGGCGATGCGTCGCTCTCGGAAGGCGCTCTTCAGGGCGATTTCGCCGCGCTCGCTTCGGCATCGTGCTACGCCGGTTTGACGATCAAGGCGAGCGCGTACGCGAAAAGCTTTAAAGCTTCAGATCTCATGGCGACGAAAACGTTGGTCATGCTCACTTTTATGTTTCTGTGGAGCTTGCAATCGCAGTTGTCGCAACCCGGCGCCAGCGAGCACGCGCTTGATTTCGTCTTCTCTTCTCCTTTGGTCTTGGCGGCCATCGTGTACAGCGCGTACGTACCAGGCGCTTTAGCGAACTACATCCAACTGAAGGGACAAGCCGGTGTCAGCGCCTCGGACGCGCAGCTCATCTACGCGACGGCGCCCGCGTTGAACGCCATCGTCAGCTTTTACGTTCTCGGCGAGACTTTAACGGCGAACGCGCTCGTCGGCGGTGGAATTATTCTCGCCGCGAGCGTCGGAGGTGTGTTGACCGCCGCCACGTCGAAAGAGCCCGAGAGCGACGCCCGCTGACGTCGCGTCGGGCTATGTTAGCTAGCTGTATTGTACGCTCGCTCTGTAGATTTGTAGACTGTAACGAAATGCATGAACAAAATGAGTTCGTCGCGTAGTAGAAACATGTAATTCAGCGTACGCGGACGTCTTATTGCCAAAATCGTGGTGTCGTCGTTTGGTCGATGTGTCTTGCTTTCGTGGTGTCGTCTTGTCTTGTTGTCTCTTGCCTCTGTATGGTATACAGTGTGGTGCGTGAGGGTGCTTACTCTCTTCTTCGTATGTTTTCCAGTGTGTCTTTTAGGGTAGGGCCTCTTTAGGGTAGGGGTAGGGGTACT
>Ga0181565_10000646_pt1 | contig 26131 bp, 22 predicted proteins | sample 101ome_16_FD_129661 | JGI IMG/M metagenome (GOLD analysis project Ga0181565, IMG submission 129661) | Coastal salt marsh microbial communities from the Groves Creek Marsh, Skidaway Island, Georgia - 101401AT metaG (megahit assembly) | ecosystem: Environmental > Aquatic > Marine > Intertidal... | reverse complement strand
TCAGCCGTGACTCGATGGCATCGGCCGCTTGCGCCATGTCGCGGCTGTGCGCAGTCGGCGCTTTGATGCGGAGTTCGTCGATCATCAATTTGCGGACAGGCCGAAACGCCGCGCCTGGTCCATCGCGGTGGTGGCCGACAGCGTCAGGGTCGTCTGGACTGGCAACCCGGCACGGGCAAGCGCGTGGACGACCCAGTTGTTGCACGTCCTGAACAGGTGATAGCTGTTCCGCCCATCATAGAAAAAGCTGGTCCCGTACCGACCCGGCCCGCGGCGCAGCGCCCGTTCCCGCGACGCCCGGTCGACGCTGCTGTCGACGAAATGAAGCAGATCGTAAAATTTGCGGACCGGCAGGTGCAGCAGGACGATGCTGGCGCGGGGAAAAGCCTGTTCAGGCGGCGGGTCGAACCCGACCACGTGCACCACGCTTTTACTGGGCGCCAGCAATGCCCGGGCCGTCAGCGCTAGGGTGTAGTGGCGGCTTTGATAGAAGCCGGCGTCGCCCCACCCTATTTCCAGATATCGTTTCCCCTGAAAGCCCTGCTTTTCCGGATAAAGAACTTCAGGCACATCCTGATGACGGATGACGACCCCGGCGTGTCAGCCGTGGAGGACAAGATATACCGTTCGCAACGGTTCGTGTCCGGACGATTGCGAATAATCCTGCCAGGAATGGTCCGGACGCCCGACCAGCAGCCCGAAAGCGATCAGCGCGATTGCAATCAGGATCACCGACACGGTGATTTCCCGCCATCTGGGCTCTAAAGAACGTCGATACATACCGGACACCCCTCCAATCCCGGACTTCGACAGTCACGGTGGCGGGGAAATGTGGCGGAAAAAGGGCGTGCGTCAGCCCCGCAGCACCCCGCCCGTCCGCTTCTCAACCTCCGCCGTCACCTTTTTCGCGACCGCGTCGATCTGCTCGTCGGTCAGCGTCGCCTCCGTGGGTTGCAGGGTGACGGAAATCGCGACCGATTTCCTGCCCTCGCCCACGTGCTCGCCTTCATACACATCGAAGACGGACATATCGACGATCAGACCCTTGTCGGCGCCGCGGGCGGCGCGGACGATATCGCCCGCGTCGGTACCCGCATCGACCACGAAGGCGAAGTCGCGGTGCACGGCCTGGAACGGCGACAGATGCAGCAGCGGCCGCGCGGCGGATCCGCCGGACTTGCCTTTTTTCTGCTTGGGCGTCGGGATCAGATGCAGGTTGACGACGATGCCGACCGCCGGGCCGTCGATGTCCATCGCGCGCAGCACCGCCGGGTGAATGTCGCCGAACGAGGCGAGCGCATTGGGGCCGAGCCGGAACACCCCCGACCGGCCGGGGTGGTACCAGGCGGGGGCGTCCCTGGTGACCTGCAGGTTGGCGACCGGCGCGCCGGCGGCTTCGAGCGCCGCATAGGCATCGGCCCTGGCGTCAAAGGCGTCGACGTCGCGCTGCGGCACGCACCAGTGGCGCGGATCGTGTTTGCCGGTACGGATGGCGGCGGCGACGATGGCCTGGCCGTCATCCCCGTCGCCGGAATATTTGGGCCCGACCTCGAACAGCGCCACGTCGGGATAGCCCCGGTCGGCATTGCGGCGGGCGGCGTCCAGCAGGTTGGGCAGGATCGACGGGCGCATGGCGTCGAGATCGGCCGAAATCGGATTGTCGACCACCAGCGCCTCGTTATCGAAGCCGAACAGCTTCGCGGTGTCCCGCTTCATGAAGGAGAACGTCACCGCCTCGGTCATGCCGCGCGCGGCCAGTGCCCGACGCGCTGCGGATTCGCGCCGCTGGCTGACCGACCAGGCCGGCGCGGCGATCGTGGTCCCGCGCGGCAGCGGCACCACGGGGATGTCGTCATAGCCGCGTATACGCAGCACTTCTTCGACCAGATCGGCTTCGCCGTCGATATCCTGGCGCCAGGACGGCACCGACGTGCGGATGGTGCCGCCCTCGTCCACCGGCTCGAACCCGAGATCGGCCAGAATGCGCATTTGTTCTTCGCCGGGCACATCCAGGCCGCCCAGCGCCGCGACACGCGACTTGCGCAACGTCACCTCGCGCGGCCAGGCCGGCATGTCGCCGGCGACCGTCAGCTCGGACGCTTCGCCGCCGCAGAGATCGAGGATCATCCGGGTCGCGACATGGGCGCCCCAATACGCACTTTCGGGATCGACGCCGCGCTCGAAGCGGTAGCGCGCATCCGACATGATGCCGAGCTTGCGGCCCGACGTCGCCGTGCGGATCGGATCGAACAGCGCGACTTCGAGGAACGCATCGGTCGTGTCCTCGGTAACGCCGGATACTTCGCCGCCCATGATGCCGCCGATGGCCTCGACGCCGTTGTCGTCGGCGATGACGGTCATCGTGGAATCAAGCTCGTATTCCTCGCCGTCCAGCGCCAGCACCTTCTCGCCGTCTTTGGCGAGCCGCATGGTGACGTTGCCCTGCACCTTAGCCGCGTCGAATACGTGCAGCGGCCGGGCCAGATCGAAGGTGACGTAGTTGGTGATGTCGACCAGCGCCGAAATCGGGCGCAGGCCGATGGCGCGCAGACGGTCCTGCAGCCATTGCGGGCTGGGACCGTTTTTCACGCCTTTGAAACAGCGGCCCACCACCAGCGGGCAGGCATCCTGGGCTTCTGCGGGCAGATCGCGCTGCCACTGGATCGGCGAGGCGAACGTGCCGCCCGTCTCCGGCGCATCCAGCGGTTTCAGCGTGCCGAGCCCGGCGGCGGCCAGATCGCGGGCGATGCCGCGGATACCGGCGCAGTCCTGGCGGTTGGGCGTCAGGCCAATCTCGATGACGGGATCGCTCAGCCCGAGCGCATCGACGGCGGGCGAGCCGATTTCGGTTTCGTCGGGCAGCTCGACGATGCCTTCGTGATCGTCGGACAGGCCCATCTCGCGTTCGGACAGCAGCATGCCGTTCGATTCCTGGCCGCGGATCTTGCTTTTCCTCAGCGTCACGTCGATGCCGGGGATATAGGCGCCGGACGCGGCGAATACGCCCTTCATGCCGGCCCGCGCGTTGGGCGCGCCGCACACCACCTGCACCGGGTCGCCGTCGCCGTAATCGACCATGCAGACCTTCAGCCGGTCGGCGTCGGGGTGCTTCCCGGCGGAAACAACATGCGCGACGCGGAACGAGGCGAGCGCTTCGGCGCGGTCTTCCACGCCTTCGACCTCGAGCCCGATCATCGACAGCTTTTCGACGATGTCGGCGAGCGGCCGGTCGGTTTCCAGGTGTTCTTTCAGCCAGTCGAACGTGAACTTCATCGACCAGTCCCCCCAACGAGCCCGGCCGCGACATTGGGCACGTCGAGCGGCGCGAAACCGTAATGCTTCAGCCAGCGGATGTCGGACTCGTAGAACGTGCGGAGATCCGGGATGCCGTATTTCAGCATCGCCGCGCGCTCGATCCCGAGGCCGAAGGCGAAGCCCTGATACTTCGTGGAGTCGATGCCGCAGTTTTCCAGCACGTGCGGATTGACCATGCCGCAGCCGAGAATTTCCAGCCAGTCGGCGCCGGCGCCGATGGTCAGCCCGCCGCCTTCGCGGCTGCAGCCGATATCGACCTCGGCCGACGGTTCGGTGAACGGAAAATAGGACGGGCGGAACCGCACCGGCAGGTCGTCCACATCGAAGAACGCACGGCAGAATTCGATCAGGCAGCCTTTCAGGTGCCCCATATGCGTCGCCTCGTCGATGACCAGGCCTTCGATCTGGTGAAACATCGGCGAATGAGTCGCGTCATGGTCGGCGCGGAAGGTGCGGCCGGGCACGACGATGCGGATCGGCGGTTCCTCGTTGACCATGGTGCGGATCTGCACCGGCGAGGTGTGCGTACGCAGCACCTTGCGGTCGCCGTCCTCGTTCGGCGGCAGATAGAACGTGTCGTGATCCTGGCGCGCCGGGTGTTCCGGCGGGATGTTCAGCGCGGTGAAATTGTTGAAGTCGCTCTCTATATGGGGGCCTTCGGCCACGGTGAAGCCCATCTCGCAGAAGATCGCGACCATTTCGTCGATGGTCTGGCTGATGGGGTGAATGCGCCCTGTGTCTTCGGGTCGATGCGGCAGGGTGACGTCGATGCGGTCCTTTTCGAGGCTGGCGTCCAGCGCCACGGCTTCCAGCACGTCCTTCTTCGCGTCGATGGCGTCGGCGACCGCGTTCTTCAGAACGTTCAGCTGCTGGCCCGCGTCGCGCCGGTCTTCCGGCGGCAACTGGCCGATGCCCTTGACCATCTCGGTGATGGTACCGGACTTGCCCAGCGCCGAAACGCGCAGTTCTTCCAGCGCCGCCAGATCGGCGTCTTCGATCTGCGCCAGCAAATCTGTCTTTAACTGATCTAGATTTTCCATGGCAAAAGACCGGCCGGAACTTCTCCGGCCGCCCCAAACATCTGATTAACGAAAATCCGGCTTAGCCGGCGTTGTCGAGGGCGGCCTTTGCCTGTTCCACGACGCTGCCGAACGCTTCCGGTTCCTGCGCGGCCAGATCGGCCAGGACCTTGCGGTCGAGCTCGATCCCGGCCTTGTTCAGACCGTGCATGAACTGCGAATAGGTCAGCCCGTGCAGGCGCGCGCCGGCGTTGATCCGCTGGATCCAGAGCGCACGGAAATTGCGCTTCTTCACCCGTCGGTCGCGATAGGCGTACTGGCCGGCCTTTTCGACCTTCTCGACGGCAACGCGGAACACCTTGGAATTCCGGCCGCGATAGCCCTTCGCCTTTTTCAGAACTTTCTTGTGGCGGGCGTGCGTCGTGACGCCGCGTTTTACTCGTGCCATGTCAAATCTCCTTTATTTCGCGTAGGGCAGATAGGATTTGACGATCTTCGCGTCTGCATCCGCCAGAATCTGCGTACCGCGGGAATTGCGCTTCATTTTCTGCGTGCGCTTGCGGAGGTTGTGACGTTTTTTGGCGAAATTGGACCGGACTTTCCCGGTCGCCGTGGTGCGGAATCGCTTCTTGGCGCCGCTTTTCGACTTCAGCTTGGGCATTTCCGTCTCCTGTGTTTGTACCGCCGCCGTTCGATATGTGTGGCGGTACGGACGTCGTATAAACGGCCCCGGCATGCCCTTACAGGCCGGACCGTTTGCTTCAAGGCGGCGGGTTATAACGGGTTGCGGAAGGGAGTGCAAGCAGAGACGAGAGGGACGAACTCTCGCATTTGCGGCCGTTATTCCCCCGGGGTTGTCCCGGGGGCCCATGGCAGCCGCGTTACCACAGGCAAAAATGGACTCCCGCCACAAGGGCGGGAGAATAAGTGTATTGGGGACACAGCGTCCCCATTCGGGCATCACCCAACAAAAAACCCCGCAAAAGCGGGGTTTTTCGCCGTTATGTGCGTCTCGTCAGACCGAAGACTGGATCCATTCGACCAGCTTGCCCTTGGGCAGCGCGCCGACCTTGGTGGCCGCGACTTCGCCGTCCTTGAACAGCATCAGGGTCGGGATGCCGCGGACGCCGTATTTCGACGGCGTCATCGGGTTATCGTCGATATTGACCTTGGCGACGGTGATCGCATCGCCCATTTCGTCGGAAATTTCTTCCAGCGACGGGCCGATCTGCTTGCACGGGCCGCACCATTCCGCCCAGAAATCGACCAGGACGGGGCCGTCCGCGCCGAGAACGTCGGTTTCGAATGTATCGTCGGAGACTGGTTTGCTCGCCATCTGTTGTATTCCTCTGTTTAAACGGTTGGCATGCCACGATTGACGATGCCGTGCCGCCCCTGCCCTTTTTATTTACCTGAACTGAATCTAGGGACGCGCCGGAACACGGTCAAGGTTCATGGGCGTCCAGGAGTTGTGCGTCCAGTGGCATTAATCGGGGGCCGTCCGTCCACACTAAAACACACTCAACCTGCTGATTCTCATATATTTTTCGTAACAGCGCCCTGTACGCCGCCATCTGGCGAAGATACAGCGCGGGAACGTCTTCGACCCGCTCCGGCGGAGGACGATTCGTCTTGAAATCGAGGGTTTTTACCACATCCGCGCCGACCACCAGACGGTCGATCCGGCCCGAAATCGCGGTATTGCCGACAACGCCTGCGATCGGGACTTCGGCCCGCGATCCTGGCCCGAAAAGGCCGGCGCAGGCGGGGTCGTTCAGGACGGCCAGGGTTTCCGCAATCAGCGCATCGATCCTGTCGGCATCGAGCGCATGGACGGGGCGGGCGAGAAAAGCGCGGGCCGCCGTGTCGCGGTCGGCTACCGCCAGGTCGGGCAGGGTCTGCAGCAACCGGTGCACCAGTAAACCCCGCTGGAAAGCCAGTCCGCTGTCGTCGCCCAGCGGCGAGCGGGTCGCCGGTTCGGGCATGGCGGGACGAGACGGCGCCAGCGGACGCGGCGGTTCCGGTTCCGCCGGCGCGGCGACATCGACCCAGTCCGGCAGTGCTGGAACCTCCGCCGCCGCGATATCGCCGGTCTGTTTCCTGTCGGGACCGCTGCTCTGCGATGTTTCCAGGCGCAGCCCGTCGCCGTGCCAGGCCAGATCGGGCTCGTCGTCGGGCCCGCCGGGATGCGATTCGAAAGCGAACGGTTGGGCGACCGTTTCCAGCCCGCGTGAAATCACGTTCCACCACGCCGTTTCGGGCGCGGCGCGGCGGGTACCATAGCCGGCGATATACAGGCGGTCCTCCGCGCGCGTCATCGCGACGTAAAGCAGTCGCCGGTATTCCTCGTCCTGCCGGATCCGCTGATCGGCGGCGAGACGCTGGGCGGTGCGTTCGCGGACCCGCGACCGGGGCGGCCACAGCAGCGCATCGGCATCCTGACCGTCAGCGCCGCGGCCGCCATCCCACATCAGCCCGCTGTCCGGCTGGGGCACCTGCATGGTATCGGCGAGGATCACCACCGGCGCCTGCAGCCCTTTCGCGCCATGGACCGTCATGATTCGCACCTCGTCGCGCAGCCCCTGGTCGAGATCGCGCTTGATCTGGGCGTCGCCTTCAGCAAGCCAGCGCAGGAATCCTTGCAGCGACGGCGTATGCGTCTGCTCGAAAGCCAGCGCCAGCGACAGGAATTCGTCGATGGGATCGTTGGCTTCCTCGCGCAGACGGGCAAGCAGATGCGCCCTGCCGGTCATCGGACCGAGGATATGGGCGAAGAATTCGTAGGGCGGCAACAGGTCGGCGCGCGCCAGCACGTCGCCCAGCGTCCGGTACGCGGCGGCGCAGGCGGGATCGGTGCGCGCAAGTTTTCGCAGAGACCCCCAAACCGTGCCGTCGCGCCGGTGGCAGATATCGAACAGCTTCGCCTCGTCGAAACCGATCAACGGTCCTTTCAGGATGGCGGCGAGGTTCAGATCGTCATGAGGCATCAGCGCGAATGCGCCGAGCGCGATCAGATCCTGCACCGCAAGCTGGTCGGTCAGCACCATACGGTCGAGACCGGCGACATCGACCTGTCGCTTCTTCAGTTCGCGGATCAGGTTGTCGACGAAATCCGTCCGCCGCCGGACAAGCACCATGATATCCCCGGGGAGAACCGGTCGGTCGGCGCTCCGCAGTATTTCGCCGCCGTCGATCCATTGCGATATCCGCCAGGCGATCGCATGCGCCAGGCGCCGCGCCGGCGTGGCGTCGTTGCGCAGGTCGTCGGGCGTTGACCAGGGCGAAATCTCGCCCCGGTCTTCCGGCACCACCGGCGGCCACAGTTCCACCAGGCCGGCCTGGCCGCGCCGGTGCGCGGTGTGACTGATCGCCGTCATGGATACCCCGTCGCGCGCGGCATCGTCGGCGAACACCGCATCGACTGCCTGCAGCACGGCGGAGGTCGACCGGAACGACACGTCCAGCGGCACCGGATGCCAGTCCTGTCCGGCCGCGGTGACCCGGTCCTCGAAATAGTCCCGCATCGCCGAGAACTGGTCGGGAGCGGCGCCCTGGAAACTGAAAATCGACTGCTTTTCGTCGCCCACCGCAAACACGGTGCGTTCGGTCTCCCGCGCGCCTTCGCCGGCGTGGAATTCGTCGACGATGGCGCGCACCACCGCCCACTGGTCGGCATTGCTGTCCTGCGCCTCGTCGATCAGCACGTGGTCGAGACCGCCGTCGAGCTTGAACAGCACCCACGGTGCGGCCCGCTCGACCAGCGCCCGCGCGCGCAGGATCAGATCGTCGTAATCCAGCATCGCATTGCGCTGCTTGTGACCCTCGTAGCGCTCGATAAGTGCGGTCGCGATGATCAGGATCGCCTCCGTCGCCTCGGCGGTCAGGATGGCCTTGCGCCTTTCCTGGACGGCAAACACGCGGTCGGCTTCGCGCTGCATAATGTCGGCGATTTCCGGTTTGACTTCCTGGGCGCCCTTGCTCGCCAACGATGCGCGGATGGTGCCGCCGCCCGTCAGATAGGCCGCCGCATAGGCATCGAACCCGGCGGCGCGTTCCGCCGCATCGCCTGCGAGCCAGGGCCCCATGCGCGCGGCTTTGTCCTTGTCCTGCTTGCCGCCGGCGGACAGAACATCGGCCGCTTCGCGCAGACCGGCCAGGTCGGTCGCCGGGTCGGCGGCGGCGGCGCGCAGCAGGGCCTCCACGGTTTCTTCCGCAGCCACATCCAGCACCGCCCGCGTCGCCCGCACCGCGCCCTCCGTTCCGTCATACGCGAGAATCAGACGGTTCAGCCGACCGCGGCTGGACGCGATCGCCGCCATCAGATCGGCAAATTCGTCTTCGTTGACCCAGCCGGTGACGATATCCAGCGCGGCCGCCAGGGTCCCGTCCGCGCCGCTGCGCGCGGCATCGAGTATCTCGTCCCGCGCCGCCAGCAGCGCTTCCGCCGCACTGCGTTCGTCCATCACCTCGAAATAGGGGGCAAGCCCGGCCTCGACCGGAAAACGCCCGAGCAGGGATTCGCAGAATGCGTGGATAGTCTGGATTTTCAGGCCGCCCGGCGTGTCCAGCACCTCGGCGAACAGCCGCCGCGCCAGCGCCCGCGTCGCCGGCGCCGGGGTCTCGCCGGACAGGCCGACGATAGCGGCGTCGAGTTCGGCCTCCGGCATCACTGCCCAGTTGCCGAGCAGCCGCCGGATGCGGTTCTGCATTTCCGCCGCGGCGGCCCGGGTAAATGTCAGACAGAGAATTTTGCCGGCCGGGCTGCCCCTCAGCAACAGGCGCAGCACCCGGTCGGCCAGCACCTTGGTTTTGCCCGATCCCGCCGACGCCGACACCCAGACCGACGCATCGGGCGTCGCCGCCACCGCCTGGTTGGCGTAAGCGACGAAACCGCCCTGCCCCCCGCCCGTATGTTCCATTGCCGTATCAGTCATTGGCGGACGACCATTCCTGCACCCGCTCCAGGTGCTCGAAATCCGAATGCCTCGGCGCGATGTCCGGATCGGGACGCGCGATATAGGGCGTTTCCGGATCGTCGTAGTAATCGAGCAGCGCGATAAGACCGGCCAGCGCCTCGTCCGCCAGCAGCATCGGATCGTCGCCGGCATCGCGGATTTCGCCGGCGGGGTCGCCGCCCGACAGCTTCCAGTAGGTCAGCGCCATCACGTCGCCGGGCGAAATATCGCCGAACGCGCCATTGACGATCATCGCGGCCTCCAGCGGCAGCTGCGGCGACAGGCCGGCATTCACGTCCTTTTTGGTCGGCACGGCGCCGGTCTTGTAGTCGACGATTTCGTAACCGCCACCGGTCCGTTCGTCGATCCGGTCGGCCCGGGCACGCAGGCGGAACGGACGGTCCCGCCGCTCGATGGTCAAGAGACCGTCGACCTCGGTGTGGCGCCGGACGATGCCGGGCGCACGCTCCGCTTCCAGAGCGACCACCCAATCGGCGATCCGTTCGAAGCGCGGCCACCAGAAGGCACGGATGCCGGGACGGTCGAGCCAGGGCGCGAATTCCTCCTCGCCGATGGCCAGCAACCGGTCAAGCGCGTCGTCGGGAAGATCGTCGCCGCATTCGCGAACGAAGCGGTCGATGGCGTTGTGGATGATCGAGCCGCGGTCGGCGGCGCCGGGATCGGCGTCCAGAGGGTCGAGCGCGGAAAGGTCGAGAATGCGCTTGGCATAGATCGCATAGGGATCGCGCACCAGGGTTTCCACATCCGTCACCGACAACCGGTCGGGCCGGGCATCCAGCGGCGGCACCGGCGCGGGCGCCCGCATCGGCAGCGTATCCAGCCGGGTATCGAGATCGGTCTGCCAGGCCAGCCATTTCCGTTCCTCGTCGGCCCAGCGCCGCAGGACCGCGCGTCCAGCGGCGGACGCCGACAGCAGTGTTTCGATCCGGGTCAGCCAGCGGGCGGGCACGGTGGGCGACCCGTCGATACGGGTCGAGCGCGTAACCACGGCGTCCGGCGCGGCGATGGCCTGGATGAAATCGTGCGCCGTCAGCCCGATGCGGCGTTCCGGCGGGGAGAGGCCGAACGCGTCGCGCATCGGCCGGCTCATCCATGGATCGATCGCCGGTTCCGGCGGCCAGACGCCTTCGTTCAGCCCGCCGAGGATCACCAGATCGGCCTGCTGCAACCGCGCCTCGAGCAATCCCCAGATGCTGAGGCGCGGATGACGGCCATAGCGCGGACGCACGACGGCGCCGGTCATCAGCGCGTCCAGCAGCGCCGGCCAGTCGCGTCCCGGGATCGGCGGCAGCGCCTCGGCCGCGGCGCGGAGATCGTTGATCAGCCCAGCCGCGCTTTCACCCGCCTCGCCCGCCCAAAGACGGTCTATCCCGGTTTCGTCGCCCGAGGCCGCAAGCGCCTCGGCGAAAGCGACATGCGCTTCCAGCAGATCGACTGCCGATACATGGCGGCGACGCATAAGATCCGACAGGGGGGCGGCCAGTTCCGCAAGATCTTCCGCCCACAGAGTCAGCCCCGCTTCGGGTTCGATGTGGGACAGCCGCGCGTGCAGCCCCCGGAACCCGGGCGCCGGGCGCGGGCCGCGCAGAATGGCAATTTCCATCTCCCGCACCCGGTCGCGGAACCGCCCGGGATCCATGCCGCCGGCCGCCAGCGGGTGTTTCAGCGCCGCCAGCAGCGGCACCGGCGCCGCGTCGGTCGCCACCGCATCGGCGGTCAGCCGCAGAAACACACCGGGAACCGTGTCGGCCAGCGGCGTACCGCCGGAATCGTCGATATCGACGCCCCAGCGGCGGAGTTCGGCTGCAACCCGCCGCGCGAGACGCCGGTCGGGCGTGATGAGCGCCGCTGTCCGCGCCGGGTCTTCCAGCACGTCGCGCATGATCAGCGCGATGGAAAGCGCTTCCTGCTGCGGTCCGGGCGCGGTCACCACGCGAATATTCGAAAACGCCGGCCCGGGATCATCGGGCAGGTCGATGGCGGCGGCGGTGGCGGGCGGTCGCAGCGCCGCATTCAGCATCGTCACACGGCCTGAAACGACGTTATCCAGGTCCTTCCATGCGATCACATCGGCGACATCGACCTTCATACGCCGAAGCAGTTTGTTCATCCCGAACTGGGGATGTCCCGGACCGAGCGCTGCGCGGCTGTCGTCGTCGAGCGACAGGTCCAGCCCCGGCAGCACGACAGCTCCGGCCGGCAGGGCGGCGACACAGGACAGCAGGTCGGCCGTCGCCGGGATGCTGCCGGTCGACCCCGCGGCAATCACCGGTGCGGTCGGCGGATCGGCCTTCCACAAGGCAATCTGCGCGTCGATCAGGCGGTTCCGCCGGTCCGCCGGATCGATGCACCCCTGTTCCTGCAAAATCGCCGGCCAGTATTCGGTGACGATTTTCAGGAACTCGAGCGTTTCCTGCCAATGGCCCGCATAGCGGTCTGGGACGAGCCGGTCGAGACCGTCGAAATCCAGCCGTTCGGTCTGCGCTTCGTCAAGCAAGCGGGCAAGCTCATGCGCGAGTCGCGCGGCATGGGCGGCGGAGACGGCATCGTTGCCCGCCATGATCAGACGCGACAGCAGCAGCTGACGGCGCAACGCCGGGATCGCGGGCGGCAGGTCCAGAGCCGCGGCAACCGCCGGTTCCTCGGTGGCGAGAAAGCCGAGTTCGTCCTCGTCGATATCGCCGATCGGAGTCATGGCCGGCAGCAGCACCGGTGCGCCGTCCGTGACGCGGAGAAACGCTTCGCCCAACGCACGGCAGGCCCGCCGGGTCGGCAGCAATATCTGCACCGCCGCCAGCGCTGCCGGATCGCCGCCATGTCGATCCAGAATGCCCGCCGCCAGCGCATCGAGAAACGCGGTACCGGCGGGAATAGTGAAAATTTTGCCCGCGCGCGACGGCGGATTCGGAGACTCCGCCGGGCCGGTCATCAGAAGAGGAGCCGCACGCGGGCGCCCTCTTTTTCCAGGATCTCGGCGTCCGCAACGTCGATCGCTTCGGGCGTGCCGACATGATACCAGTCGCCGTCATGCGCCATGCCGTAGAGCCGGCCCGCTTCGAGCGCGCGGTCGTATAGCAGGTTCATCGAGAACGGACCGGACGGCGCGCCCTCCAAAAGACGGGGATGCAGGATCTGGACGCCGGTAAATACGTAGGGCGCGATCTGGCGTTCCGGCCGACGGGACAGTTTTCCCAGCGGGTCCATCATAAAATCGCCGTCGCCGTCGTATCCGGTGGCGCGCACGGTCGCCGTCACCATCAGCAAGGCGTCCATTTTTTCATCGTCCCAGGCGCGGGCCAGCCGGTGCAGCGCCGGGATCGTGCCGTCGCGCCAGACGATATCGGCATTGGCCGCATAAAAGGCCTCGTCCCCCAGCATGGGCAACGCCCTCACTATCCCGCCGCCGGTTTCCAGAAGCTCGTCTTCGCGGGAGATACTGGTCGCGGGCACGGACCGGTTTTTCAGATGATCCTCGATCTGTTCCGGCAGCCAGTGGGTGTTGACCACGACATGCGCCACCCCCGCATCTTCCAGACGATCGAGTGCGTGGTCCAGCATGCTGCGCCCGCCGACGTCCAGCATCGGTTTGGGGACATTCCGGGTCAGCGGCCTCATGCGCAGCCCCAGCCCGGCGGCCAGCACCATGGCATGGGTGGGGATTCGCGTTTTCGCCATGCCCGTCATGCCGCCGCCCGGTCCGGCGGTATCACGCGCCGGTCTGCAGGCACGTAGTCGTCGAGCCAGGTTTTCAGATCAGCCAGGGCGGGATGGCGGGCCGCACGATCGAGCAGGCGCCATAGCCGCGGCACGTGGCGCAGATATCCGGCCTTGCCGTCGCGGTCGCGCAACCGGGTGAAGATGCCGAGGACCTTGCAATGCCGCTGCGCGCCGAGGATGGCGCAGGACCGGTCGAAGGCATCGGGATCGAGATCCGGAAATGCGGCGAGATAACGCCCGCGCATCGCGGCGGCCAGGTCGTCCGGCACGTCGCGTCGGGCGTCTTCGACCAACGAGACGAAATCGTAGGAAACCGGCCCCGACACCGCGTCCTGGAAATCGAGCAGGCCGCAGGCCGCGATGCCGTCACGGCCGGCGACGCGGATCAGATTGTCGACGTGGAAATCGCGCAGGACCAGGGTATCGGGAACGGTGCGTGCGGCGGGCAAGAGCCGGGACCAGACATCGCGATAGGCCGTGACGACGTCATCGCCGGGTGCATCGGCCAGCACCGCCGGCAGGTACCAGTCGACGAACAGACCGGCTTCGGTCTGAAACAGCGCATCGTCATAACGCGCAACGCCGCGCGGCACCAGCTCCGCTGCAGGACGGCGGTGCAGATCGATCAGCACATCCACCGCGAGCGCATAAAGGCCGGCTGCGTCCGCGCCGGCGTCGAGCAAACGGGTAAACGTATCGTCGCCGAGATCCTCCAGCAGCAGGAACCCCTGCGCTACGTCTTCGGCCAAAATGGCGGGGGCGCTGTAGCCATGGTCTTTGAGCGTGCGCGCGATGCGGAGAAACGGCCCCACGTCCTCCCGGTCGGGCGGAGCATCCATCAGCACCGCCCGTTCGGCTCCGCGTGTCACGCGTTCATAGCGCCGAAACGACGCGTCCTCGGCAAGGATTACGCGATCCGCCCCTGCCCAGCCGGCCGAAGCGAGGAACAGATCGATCGCCTGCGCGCGGTCATCGGTCATGTCGACGCCTCAATCTCGGAGACGGGTTCTCCGGTGATTTCAGCGATCCGCGCCGTGACGTCCGCGCCGGGCGTCAAATGGACGCGAACCGTGCCCGCCGGCAGAAGCGTATCGATCCGGTCCGCCCATTCGATCAGCGACGCCCCCTCGGCGAAGGCCTCCTCGAGCCCGATCTCCCACGCTTCTTCCGGGTCCGACAACCGGTAGAGATCGAAGTGGTAGATCGGCAAACCGGGCAGATCGTATTGCTGCACGAGTGTGAAAGTCGGGCTGGGCACCGCGCCGATCCCGACGCCCGCCGCCGCGCCCAACGCCTTGATCAGCGCCCGCGCAAACACGGATTTGCCGACGCCCAGATCGCCGGTCAGCGCAATCACGTCGCCCTTGCGCAGTTTGGCGGCAAAAGACGCGGCCAGAATTTCTGTTGCCCGTTCGTCGGGCAGCGCGACCGTCCGGGAGCCGGTGAGTGTCGAGGTGGCGACCATGGAGATGGTTTATCCCCGCCGCCGATTCCGCGCAATGGACGGTCACAGTCCGGGCAAGCGGAAATCCCTAGCCGTTGCCCGCGAGACGCGCCGCTTCTTCCTCCTGCCGCCGGGCCGGCAGACGGCAGACGACCTTCGTCCCGACGCCAGGTTCGGATTCGAGGCCTACATCGCCGCCATGCAGGCTGATGAAGCTCTGCACCAGCGACAGGCCCAGCCCGGCACCGGAGCGGCGCGCTTCGGCATTGTGACCCCGTTCGAAGCGTCCGAAGATGCGGTCGTGGTCCTCCGCCGGGATGCCGATGCCGGTATCGGTGAACGTGATGACGATGTGATCTTCGACGCGGCGGGCGGAGCCCGTGATCTCGCCGTTGTCGGGCGTGAACTTCACCGAATTGCTGAGGATGTTGAACAGCGCCTGTTTGAGCCGGCGCTCGTCCGCCGTGATCATGCCGATATCTTCCGGGCAGTCGAAATCGAGCGTCAGGCTTTTGCGGAGCACGCACTCCTGTGTCAGGCCAAGCACGCTGCGCATCATGCCGTAAACGTCGACGGTTTCGAGTTCGAGCGACATCTGTCCGGATTCGATGGTCGCCAGATCAAGTATGTCGTTGATCAGCGACAGCAGCCGCTGCGAAGACTCGAGGATGCCCTTGCTGTATTCGGACTGACGGTCGTTCAGATCGCCGAAATATTCGCCGGTCAGAATCTCCGAGAAACCGATAATCGTGTTCAGCGGCGTGCGCAGTTCGTACGATACGTTGGCGATGAATTCCGACTTCAGACGGTCGGCGGTTTCCAGCGCCTCGTTGCGCTCGCGCAAAAAATGTTCGACCCGGTGCGAATCCGAAACGTCGACATAGGATAGAAGCATTGCCCCATCCGGCAGCGGCACGGTGGCAAAATCGATGACGGAGCCATCGGCCCGTTCCAGACGTCCCGATTGCCCGCCGCGGTCGGACAGCAGGTTGATCAGATCGGATTTTTGCTCGGCCCAGTTTCCCTGATCGAGAAAATCGCGCATGTGCTCGACGATTTCCGAAATATGCGGCGCGGTCGCCAGCTCGTCCTCGGTGAGTTGCCAGATGCGCCCGAAAGCGGGATTCGACAGTTGCAGCCGCCCGTCGCCGCCGATTACGGCCACGGCTTCATACAGATTATCCAGCGTTTCCTTCTGCACCGCGATCAGTGTGTTGTAGGACCGCTCCATCGCCAGCGACGCGGTGACGTCTTCCCAGGTCATCAGCAGCCCGCCGAAAGGATGCGGCGCAACAACGGAGCGCACCGTTTTGTCATCCGGCAGGTGAACCAGTTCCTCGATCGGGTCGATCAGGGACGTGAACAGCGCGTTTCGCCCGGCCTTGAATTCGGGGAAGTTGGCGTGCTCCGGAATCTTCCGGGCCTCGCGCCCCTGTTCGAGAATTTCGCCGAGCGACGGCCGCGTATCGAGGAACGCTTCCTCCAGATCCCACAGCTTGGTGTAGGCCGTGTTGTAGAATTCGAGCCGTCGGTCGGCGCCGAAAATGGCGATGGCCGTGCCGAGATTGTGCAGCACATCCTCGTGGCTTGCGATATGCCGCGCCAGTTCCTCGCGCACCTCTACGATTTCGGTCCGGTCGATGGCAAAGCCGCCGATCGCGCCGTCGGCGCCGATGGGCGCTTCGGTCAGCTCCATAAGCCGCCGGTCGCCCGCCGCGATGATATAATGTGTTTCGGTCTGGCGATCGCGGGTCTCGGCAGCGCGGGCGGCAATGGCGCGGCCGCGATCGGGCAGCGCCCCGGCGGCGAGTTCCGCCACCGCATCCGGATCCGCGTCCTCCGACGCCTCGACGGCTTTACGGTAGGCCGGATTGACGTATTCGAAATCCAGCCAGCGGCCGCGGCGCCAGACCGGAAACGGGAACGAATCGAGCAGTTTGCGAAAGCCGTCGCCGATACGCTGCGCTTCCGCGGTTTCGATCGCCGCCGGCGTGTCGTCACGAATCCACAAAATGGCTAGCGGTTTGCCGGCATCCTGCTGGATGGCGCGGCCGGACAGCTCGAAGCGTTTTTCCGCCGGTGCGTCGAATCGCATGTCGAACTCGGCGCCGTCGGCAATCAGTGCCGCCACGGCATCGCGCAGATCGGAGCGGTCATCTTCCACTGCAAGCGCGGCGACGGTATCGGCGGACACGGGATCGGAAACCTCGCAACCGAGGATGCGCAGGGCGGCAGCGGAAAGTTTCTGTTCCCCGGACCCGGTATCCCAGCAGATGATCGCTTCCGGCGAGTTTTCAACGAGGGCGCGTTCGCGGTCGAGTTCCGCCAAGAGTTGTTCGGCGCGTGCTTTTTCGGCCCGATACGCGCGCAGTTGCCAGACGAACGCCAGGGCAAACGCCAGTGCGACCAGCGCAGCGATCCAGGTAGCGGTCGTCGCGGCAGGCAGCATACCACCGTCCCGTGCCTGCGCGGTGGCCGGCCACAGGGCCGGCAACCCCGTCAGGCAAACGCCTTTAAAGCGGAAAATCTCAAAAGGGGCGTCGGACGCATCTTCCTCCGAGCCTGCTGTGCCGGAACGGGCCGCAACCCGCCTGAAACGAGCTGCGCCCCCCGGGCGGGCCATGTAGTTAACCGAACCTACTACATGGGCCCCAAATGGTTAACGGCGCATTAATACCGGTAATGATCCGGCTTGTACGGGCCGGCCTGGTCGAGACCGAGATAATCCGCCTGTTCCTTCGACAGCTGGGTCAGTTTGACGCCCAGTTTTTCGAGATGCAGCGCCGCGACCTTTTCGTCGAGATGCTTGGGAAGCACGTAGACTTCGTTCTTGTAGTTGTCGCTGTTTTCCCAGAGCTCGAGCTGTGCGATCACCTGATTGGTGAACGACGCGCTCATCACGAAGCTCGGATGACCGGTCGCGCAGCCGAGATTGACCAGACGGCCCTCGGCGAGAACAATCAGCTTCTTGCCGTCGGGGAATTCGACCTCGTCGACCTGCGGCTTGACGTTGTCCCATTTGTAGTTGCGCAGGGCCTCGATCTGAATCTCGCTGTCGAAATGGCCGATGTTGCAGACGATCGCGCGGTCTTTCATTTCACGCATATGGTCGAGCGTGATGACGTCGATATTGCCGGTCGTGGTGACGAAGATGTCGCCGAGCGGGGCGGCTTCTTCCATGGTGACGACCTCGTAGCCTTCCATCGAGGCCTGCAGCGCGCAGATCGGATCGATTTCGGTGACCAGCACGCGGGCCCCCTGGTTGCGCAGGCTCGCGGCGGAGCCCTTGCCGACATCGCCGTAGCCGGCCACGACGCCGACCTTGCCCGCCACCATCACGTCGGTCGCGCGCTTGATGCCGTCGACCAGGCTTTCGCGACAACCGTAGAGATTGTCGAATTTCGATTTCGTCACCGAATCGTTGACGTTGATCGCCGGAACCAGCAATTCGCCCTTTTTCATCATCTCGTAGAGACGATGCACGCCGGTGGTGGTTTCCTCCGACAGGCCTTTCACGTCTTTCAGCATTTCCGGGTATTTCTGATGCATGACCAGCGTCAGGTCGCCGCCGTCATCGAGTATCATGTTCGGCGTCCAGCCGTCGGGACCGGTAATGGTCTGTTCGATGCACCACCAGAATTCCTCGTCGGTTTCGCCCTTCCAGGCGAAGACCGGCACGCCCGCCGCCGCAACCGCGGCCGCGGCCTGGTCCTGGGTCGAGAAGATGTTGCACGAGCTCCAGCGGACAGATGCACCGAGCGCCGTCAGGGTTTCGATCAGCACCGCCGTCTGGATCGTCATGTGCAGACAACCGACGATACGCGCGCCCTTCAGGGGCTGCGCCGCGCCGAATTCCTCGCGCAGGGCCATCAGGCCCGGCATCTCGGTCTCGGCAATGGCGATTTCCTTGCGGCCCCATTCGGCCAGGGACATATCGGCGACTTTGTAATCGTTTTCGGCGCTCATCGGCGGGCTCCAGTCTGTATCGTTTGGAATAAGATGTCCGAATATCGGGTTCGTCCCAACATTCGTCCCACTATTGCTGTTTCAAGAATATGTAGGATACGGGGTGGGTATAGCAGGGGAAACATCAAAAAATCAATAATGGTTAATTAGACAACCGGTTTTGCATCGTGCAACACTGACGGTTCATACCTAACGGAAAAAGGGTCAGGAATGGCAACCGACGCAAAAGACGCCTACCGCCTGAAACCGGTCGCACCGCATCGCGTGGACCCGCCCGGCACGGTCACGACCATGCCGACGCCGCGGGAAATGCACCACGCACATATTTTTACGGACGACAACTACGACGCGATGGTCGCGTTCTACCGAATGCTATTCAACGGCAGCGTCACCAACGAGCACGTCCAGGGTAACGGCCCCAGGCTGGCCTTCATCACCTATGACGACCACGACCACCGCGTGGTGATCATCAAGAAGCCGGGCTGGGGCAAAAAGCCCGAGCGCGCAGTGGGGCTGTCGCATATCGCGTTCGCCTATGCCAGCCTCGGCGAGCTGATCTTCATTTACAAGACCCTGAAGACCGCTGGACATCCCGCACCGCACTGGACCGTCAACCACGGCAATTCGACGTCGTTCTATTATCGGGATCCGGACGGAAACGAAGTCGAAACCATGCTCGACAATTTCTCCGCGCTCGAAACGCAGGATTACAAGCGCTTCTACCAGTTCACCGACGAATTCGGCGAGATGTCCGAGGGCAATTTCGACCCTGACAGGATGGTGGAACTGTACGAATCGGGCGTGCCGGATTCCGTGCTGCTGGACCGCGAGCAGGTCCGCCGACTGGCGCGCGACGGCAAGCTGTAAACGTTACGCCACGTCCTCGCCGAATCCGCCCGTCACCAGGTCGCATAACGCGGCGAGCGCCGCCTCGGCATCCGCCCCCTCGGCGCGTATGCTGATCTCCGACCCCTTTGCCGCCGCCAGCAGCAGCAAACCCATGATCGATCGTCCCCCGACCTCTTCGCGCCCATTGGACACGGCGATCCCGGCATCGAATTCCTCCGCGAGCGCCGAGAATTTGGCGGCGGCACGGGCATGCAGCCCGCGCGCATTGACGATGGTGACGGTACGTTCGACCAAGACCGCCTCAGCCGGCCGGATCGTCCAGCAGCTCGGAAGCCAGCTTGATGTATTTTCGGCCGGCGGCATAAGCCTCGTTTACCGCTGTCTGGAGATCCTCGGTTTTGCGTACCCCCGCCAGCTTCACAAGCAGGGGCAGGTTGACGCCGGCAATCACCTCGATATTGGCTTCCTTCAGGATCGAGATCGCGAGGTTCGACGGCGTGCCGCCGAACATGTCTGTCAGCACGATCGCGCCGCCCCCGGTATCGGCCCGTGTCACGGCGTCCAGAATGTCCTGTCGCCGGTGATCCATTAGGTCGTCCGGCCCGATGCAGACGGTTTCGATGAGCTTCTGCGGTCCAACGACGTGTTCCAGTGCGGCGACGAATTCGTCGGCCAGCCGGCCATGGGTCACGATTACCAGTCCGATCATGCTCATATCATCCCATACGGTCGCAGCAGCAACCTGCGTCCCTTATCTCTTATCTTTGGCGTTCGAGGTCGCGATGGCTGACGCTGACCCTCTCCCCCCTGGCGTTCAGCCAGTCTTTCAGTTTTTCGGCAATATAGACAGACCGGTGTTTGCCGCCGGTGCACCCGACCGCGATGGTCAGGTAGCTTTTGCCTTCGGCGCTGAAGCGGGGCAAGAGCGGTTCGAGAAGGCGCGTCAGGTTGTCGAAATAGGCCGCGAAATCGGGATCGCGTTCGATGAATTCGCCGATCGACGCATCCTTGCCCGTCAGCGCGCGCAAATCGTCCTCGTAATGCGGATTTTTCAGAAACCGCACATCGAAGACAAGATCGGCTTCGTGCGGCAGGCCACGGCGATAGGCGAACGACGTGATGAAAATCGCCAGGCCCGGCGCCGCGTCCAGCGCGTAGTTGGAATCGAGCAGGCGTTTCAGATCGCCGATCGCCATGTCCGTTGTGTCGATCACTTCGTCGGCGCGATCGCGCAGCGGACGGAGCAAACGTCGTTCGCCTTTGATGCCGTCAGTGACCCGCCGGTCGGGCGTCACCGGATGCCGGCGGCGGGTTTCCGAAAAACGGCGCTGCAGCACCTCGGAATCGCAGTCGAGAAAAAGCAGGCGGACCCGCAGATCGTCTCTCGCGATCAGACCGTCCAGTTCTTCGATAAACGGGGCGGCGCCGAAATCGCGGGTACGGGCGTCGACCCCGATGGCAAGCGCGCGCCCGCCGCCGTTTCCCGGCGACAGCAGACTGGACAGCAGCGACAGCGGCAGGTTGTCGACCGCTTCGTAGCCCAGATCCTCCAGCGCCTTCAACGCAGTCGAGCGCCCGGCGCCGGACATGCCGGTCACGATAACGACCGGCGAAGCATCGCCGGATGGGTCCTGATCGTTCGCGGGAGCGCCGGTGGGTGCCGTCATGCCTTGGGTCTATCCCTCAAATTCGTCCGTTTCGGAGGCGATCGTCGTCGCGTCGGTCGCCGGATCGGCCCTGCCGGCCGCCGCATACGCCGCCAACCGGACCTTGACGGAAGCCGATGCCTCGAAGGGCGCAACATCCATGCGGCGAATCCGGACCCCTAAATACGCGCACCACCCGGGCACTGGCAACCGCTCGATCGCGTCCGGATTTCCAAGATCACAGATAAGACGGATCGGCACGTCGTCAACGGGAGGAAACGAGAGAATACCGAGACCCCGCACCTCGAGGCGTCCCGACAGCGGTTCCGGGGACCGGGCAACCACGTCACCTGCTTTTTCGCAAAGCGCGACACGGTCGTCGGCGACCAGCGCCGCGCCCGAATCGATCAGCCGGAGGGCAAGATCTGACTTGCCGGCGCCCGGCGGACCGCGCAGCAGGACACCGACATCGCCGAAGGCGATGCAGGTGGCGTGTATCGTCTCGCCGGTCACGCCGACGCCGCGCCGAGCCGCACGACGAACCGCGCGCCCAGGCGTTTGCCGCCCGAATCATGGACGTTCTCGGCATGGATCGTACCGCCATGGGCTTCGACGATCTGGCGCGAAATGCTGAGCCCCAGGCCCGAATGCCGGCCAAAGCTCTCGCCCTCGGGACGTTCGGAATAGAACCGTTCGAAGATCGAATCGAGACTGTCGACCGGAATGCCGGGACCGCGATCCTCGACGGTGACGACGACATCCCTGCCATCGCGTCTGACGGAAAGGACGATTTCCTCGCCGGACGGGGTGAACGAGCGGGCATTGCTGATCAGGTTCTGGAACACCTGCACCAGACGGCCCTCGATCCCGCGAACCACGCAACCGGTCTGGTCTCCGGTGAAAACGATTGCGGGTCCGCGGGCGTCACCCGCGTGGCCTTCGGCGGCGGTGCGGTGAACCTGGACCAGCGCCGGCAGAACCCTGCCCAGATCGACGGTTTCCATCTGCCCGCGCGCCAGTTCGGCGTCGAGGCGCGACGCATCCGAAATATCGCTGATCAGCCGGTCCAGCCGCTGCACGTCGTCCTGGATGATTTCCATCAGCGCCGTCTGCTTTTCCGGATCGCGCACCCGGGAAACGGTCTCGACCGCGCTGCGCAGGGACGTCAGCGGGTTTTTGATTTCATGGGCAACGTCGGCGGCGAAGCTTTCATTGGCCTCGATCCGTTGCCACAGCGCGTTCGTCATGTCGCGTAGGGCTTCCGACAGATCGCCGATCTCGTCCCGGCGGCGGGTGAAATCGGGAATCGCATCCGCCTCGCCGTGTCCGCGCCGCACCGAATCCGCTGCGGCCGCCAGGCGGCGGACCGGCCGTGCGATGGCGCCGGCAAGATACAGAGACAGCAGAACCGTGACGCCCAGCACGATGCCGAACACCTTCAGGATATCGAAGCGGACGTCGCGGACGGCGGCGTCGATTTCGTCCGAATCCGCGGTCAGCAGCACGGCGCCCAGCACCTGCTTGAAGCGCTGTACCGGAACGGCAGCCCCGAGCTTGATCCCTCCGTCGGGCAACGACCACCGTCCGGTGCCGGCATGCCCGGCAAGCGCGGCGGAGAGAACCGGAAGCCGTGCGACATCCAGCGGCGCAGATTCGGGAAAGGGAGGCTCGCGGTGCCTCTCGGGCAGCAGCGCCAGGAAATTGTCGTAGATTCGGTTCAGGAACGAGCCGGTGTCGGGCTCTTCTCCCGGCAGGGGCAGCGGTTCGACCTGCACCGCTCCCCCCTGCCCGGCGAGAAACCGGCTGTCGGCGATCTCCGTGCCGTCGGCGCCGAACACCAGCGCCCGGGTCCGTGTCGGCGCAGTCAGACGCCGCAGCATGGGACGCGCGACCCCTGGCAGGATGAACTGCGACCCGTTCAGCCGGGTTCCGATAGCGCCTTCGCCCAGCGCGCCGGCGAAAATCTCGGCCTGGGTTTCGAGAGCGGCAAGATCCGCTTCGATCAGCCCGTCGCGGTACTCGTCGAGATACAGCACCCCGATCACCAGAATGGCGAGCGGCAGGATATTTACGGTGAGGATGCGCCGGGTCAGCGGCGAGAACAGCCGGAACGTCATGATTTATTGCAACCGCTGCTCCGGCCTGCATCCATGCGGACAGACCTTCCTTCTAGCTTTCCCGGTAGCGGTAGCCGATTCCGTACATGGTTTCGATCTCGGCGAAGTCGTCGTCGACGGCGCGGAATTTCTTGCGCAGGCGCTTGATGTGGCTGTCGATGGTGCGATCGTCGACATAGATGGATTCGCCATAGGCTGCGTCCATGAGCTGATCGCGCGATTTAACATGCCCCGGATGCTGCGCGAGCGCTTTCAGGATCAGGAATTCCGTTACCGTAAGGTCAACCGGCCTTTTTTGCCACGTGCAACCGAACCGGTCGAGATCGAGCCGCAGATCGCCGCGCAGGATGGGCGGTTCCGACTCTGCCGGGTCTTCCTCCTCGGCGCGGTTGCGGTGACGTCGCAGCAGCGTGCGGATGCGTTCGATCAGCAGGCGCTGCGAAAACGGCTTCTTGATGTAGTCGTCGGCGCCCATCCTGAGGCCGAGAATCTCGTCGACCTCGTCATCCTTCGACGTCAGAAAGATCACCGGCATCTTCGACTGGCGGCGCAGACGGCCAAGCAGCTCCATGCCGTCCATGCGCGGCATCTTTATATCCAGAATGGCGAGATCCGCCGGACGGGCGGACAACCCGCGCAGCGCCGAATCGCCATCGACATAGGTGCGGACCTCGAACCCTTCGGCTTCGAGTGTCATCGATACCGAAGCCAGAATGTTCCGGTCGTCATCGACCAGCGCAATGGTCGCGGGGCCGTCGGCGGCGGCGGATCGGGTGAGTGTGTCGGTCATGGTCATCATGTTATCACTCCGGACTGAAAATTAGGGGGAAGTAACTGGAAGGCCGCGCTTGAGCCAGCCGGGTCCCGCCTCGGGACTGCCGAGCATACCCTCGGAAATATCCCTCAGATTGGTGAACCCGTTGGCGGCGAGGATCCTGAGGGCCCGCGCCGAGCGTACGCCGGCGGCGCAGATCAGGGCGATCGGCTTCGATTTGTCGCCGCCGACCGCCTTCGTCATTTCGCGAACGAAGGCCTTGACCCCGTTGGGATTGTGAATGGTGACGGTGGCGGCGCCCTTGGCGATGCCCGTCTGGCGCCATTCGCCGGGCGAACGCACATCGACGATGGTCGTTTTTCCCTGGGCAGCGGATTTGGCCGCCGCGGTCGCCGTGACGATAGTGTCCGCCATCGCCGAAGACCCAGCGAAAACGATAAGTATCAACGTAGCCAGCCGGACAGACATTTTGCACCCCGAATTGCGGAAATTAAATATTTACACACGAATTAGGGCGGAAATGGGGCATGATTCCAACGACTTCAAGCGAAGTTGATCGCCGCGCAACGGACCCGATAACATGACCGAAACCGAAAACACCGCCAAACCCGCCCCGGAACTGCTGTCCCGCCGCCTGATCCGCGCCTGCGACCGCGCGGTTCTGTCGACCGCTCTGCCGGACGGGGCATGGCCGTACGGCTCGCTTGTGATGACCGCCTGCGATCACGCCGCCAAACCGCTGCTCCTGATATCTGACCTGGCCGAACACACCGCCAATCTGGCGCGCGACAACCGGGCCTCGCTTCTTTTCGACGGTACCGCGGGACTCGACAGCCCGCTGACGGGCGCGCGGGTGACGGTGCTGGGCACCGTATCCAGAACCGAAGATCCCGGCCTGATCGCCCGATACACCGCGCGTCATCCGGAAAGCGAAATGTTCGCCGGCTTCGCCGATTTCAACTTTTACGAAATGACGGTGGAACGCGCGCATATCGTCGCCGGGTTCGGCGTCATTCACTGGATCGACGCCGCCGACCTGCTGTTCGACACGGACGGTTTCGAAGAGCTCGGAGCCGCCGAAAACGACATCGTGACCCATATGAACGAAGACCATGCAGATGCCGTCGCGCTCTAGGCGACGGTGCTGCTGGGGCTGGCGGACGGCGACTGGAAGATGACCGGAATCGACCCGGAAGGGTGCGATCTCCGACACGGCGGCCATGTCGCGCGCGTGGATTTCGACAAGCCCGCCAAAGACGCAGAATCGGCCCGCGCTTCGCTCGTGCGATTGGTGAAGACGGCGCGCGCCGCCGCCGAAGCATAGGGAAACACCCCGGCCCGCCCCCGCCGAAACACGAAACAGTCAAAAAACCGCAGAAAACCGACTCATTCACGTTTGACTCCCGTCCCGCCGAAGGTATGTTGCGGGTGTTTCGCAATCACGAACAACACGGCAAAATCGCTGAACGCGGGATCGAGAGGATCGCCGCGGAGAATTGCCTGTTACGCTCAGGAGGTAAACGTGGAGCATACCGGACGTCCCAGCTCATTCGGGCTTGAAAATCACGGCCTGGAAAATCTTGTCGGCGCGCACTGGAATCTGTCGATCCCGGCGCTGTACGAACATTCGCTACGCCGCGGCGAGAGCGAGCTGGCCGCCGGCGGCGGTCTGGTGGTGACCACCGGCGAATACACCGGCCGGTCGCCCAAGGACAAATATATCGTCGACGAGCCGGAAAACACGGACAACATCTGGTGGGGCCCGGTCAACAACAAGATCTCGCCCGAGCATTTCAACACCATGCGCAACCGCATGCTGGCCTATATGCAGCACAAGGAAGTGTTCGTGCAGGACTGCTACGCCGGCGCCGATCCCGATTACCGCATCAAGGTGCGGGTCGTCACGGAACAGGCCTGGCACAGCCTTTTCGCGCAGAACATGTTCATCAACCCGTCGGAAGAAGAGCACGCGGATTTCGAGCCCGATTTCACCGTGCTGCACGCGCCGAACCTGCAGTCGATCCCGGCGATCGACGGCACCGGATCGGAAGTGTTCGTGATGCTGAACTTCGCCGAAAAACTGATCCTGGTCGGCGGCTCGCACTACACCGGCGAAATCAAGAAGACGATTTTCTCGGTGCTCAACTATCTGCTGCCGGCGCAGAACGTGCTGCCGATGCACTGTTCGGCGAATATCGGCGAAAAGGGCGATACGGCGATCTTCTTCGGCCTGTCGGGCACCGGCAAGACGACGCTGTCGTCGGATCCGACGCGCACGCTGATCGGCGACGACGAGCACGGCTGGTC
>Ga0181565_10000630_pt1 | contig 26522 bp, 25 predicted proteins | sample 101ome_16_FD_129661 | JGI IMG/M metagenome (GOLD analysis project Ga0181565, IMG submission 129661) | Coastal salt marsh microbial communities from the Groves Creek Marsh, Skidaway Island, Georgia - 101401AT metaG (megahit assembly) | ecosystem: Environmental > Aquatic > Marine > Intertidal... | reverse complement strand
TGGTGCTTGAAGGCTGCAAGGCAGAGCCTGGCCTGCACAATGCCCCAGCCGAGGCCCGCTTTCAGTTTGAACGTGAAGGGTATTTCTGTGTCGACAAACGTGATTCGACGCCTGAAAAGCCGATCTTCAACCTCACGGTCACGCTGCGCGATACCTGGGCGAAGAAACAGAAATAGCCCCGGTCAAAGACCGAAAACAGCAATCCACGCCACAGCGAAACAACACGTGTTACAAATCTACAACACCCTCAGCCAACGCAAGGAAACCTTCACGCCGATGGAGGTGGGCAAGGTCCGCATGTATGTGTGCGGCATCACCACGTACGACTATTGTCACCTGGGTCATGCCCGGATGCTGGTGGTATTTGACGTAGTAGTGCGCTATCTGCGCGCGCTGGGGTTTGACGTCACCTATGTTCGCAATATCACGGATATCGATGACAAGATCATCAATCGCGCCAACGACATGGGCATTGCCTATGATGAACTGACGGCAAAGTTCATCGACATCATGCATGAGGACGAAAGAGCCCTGAATATCCTGCCGCCGGATATCGAGCCGCGTGCTACCGGCCACATGGCCGAAATCATTGCGATGGTGGAAACCCTGGTCGAGAAGGGCTTTGCCTACGCGGCCGACAACGGTGATGTCTATTTCGCCGTGGGCCAGTTTCCCGATTACACCAAGCTCAGCCGCAAGAACCTGGATGATCTGGTCTCAGGCGCCCGTGTGGAAGTCGAGGCGGCCAAGAAAGATCCCCGTGACTTTGTGCTCTGGAAGGCCGCCAAGCCGGGTGAGCCGGGCTGGTCATCCCCCTGGGGCGAGGGACGCCCGGGCTGGCATATCGAGTGTTCCGCCATGTCCACCACCTGTCTCGGGGACACCTTCGACATCCATGGTGGCGGCAGCGACCTGATTTTCCCCCATCACGAAAACGAGATTGCCCAGTCTGAGGCGGCTACCGGCAAGGAATTTGCCCGGCTGTGGATGCACAATGGCCCGCTGCGCGTCGACAACGAAAAAATGTCGAAGTCACTGAACAACTTTTTTACCATCCGCGATGTCTTGACCCAGTACCCGGCCGAGGTCATCCGCTATTTTCTGGTCTCCAGCCATTATCGCAGCCCGATAAACTACACGTCGGATACCCTGCAGCAGGCCTACAGTGCGCTGGAGCGCTTTTACAACGCGATCAAGGGGTTGGACCTGAACGGCGTGGAAGCCGCTGCCAATACTAACTATAAAGCCCGTTTCATGGCCGCCATGGCCGATGATTTTAACTCAGCAGAAGCCATAGGCGTGTTGTTTGAGCTGGCCCGGGAGATAAACCGCCTAAAAACCGACCAGGAAGCCGAAGCGGTGCCGCTGGCAGCCCTGCTCAGGCACTTATGCAGTATTCTGGGCATACTCCAGGAGCGTCCTGAGGACTTTCTGCGCAGCGGCAGCGATGATGTCGACCCGCAGGAAATCGAAGCGCTCATCACTGAGCGCAACCAGGCCCGGGCGGATAAAAACTGGGCCCTGGCCGATGAGATCCGGGACAAGCTGAAAGCCCTGAAGGTGGTGCTTGAGGACAAGGATGGCCAGACCAGCTGGCGCATCGAAAGGGACTGAAAACACCACGTAAGGTGCTGAATTGATTGACGAGACAGGGGAGCATGAGTATTATGCCGACCTTTTCGTGCAAGCGAAAATTCGGGGTATAGCGCAGTCTGGTAGCGCGCCTGCTTTGGGAGCAGGATGTCGGGAGTTCAAATCTCTCTACCCCGACCAGATTTTGCCTGAACTGGATTTTTCCAGTAATGTACAGGACGATTCCAGCGCCCGTAGCTCATCCGGATAGAGCATCGGCCTTCTAAGCCGAGGGTAGCAGGTTCGAGTCCTGCCGGGCGTGCCAGATTACCAACCCTGTCTGGCCGCACCGAACCGTTGGTTCGGTGTCTCACAACCGTTTATGGTGGCCGTAGCTCAGTTGGTAGAGCCCCTGACTGTGACTCAGGTTGTCGTGGGTTCGAGCCCCATCGGCCACCCCAAATAAAAAGGCCTTTACTTTATATAAGTAAAGGCCTTTTTTATTTCTATTATTGAAGAGTTTTAAGATCTTAAGCAATCATGTATGCACATCAATAATATTTGGTATTAAATCTGACTAGAATTTGGTCAAGCTTTTTCTTTTTTCTTTTTTCTTTTTTCTTTTTTCTTTCTTCATTCTTCCTTCCTTCCTCTTTTTTCTGCAGACACTGCTAGTTGAGACACCTAACACATTAGCTGCTTATACTTGGCTACCATCACTCATTTGTACAGCCCATTCCACGATCTTGTTTTCAATAGATAAAGTAAGGGATTTAAGGGGGCTCTCGTTGTTATTAGCATGTTTACGTAGTTCAGTTTTGATCAAGTAACTTTGGATTACCTCTGTAATGTTTGCTAAAGACTTTCTTTCGTCGGAAAAGAGCATCTTCATGAGAATTGAGAATAGTGATTCTCGCTTTTCAGTATGAACCAGCACTAGCAGGGAATATGCAGTAAATATAGGAAATAGAACGTAAGCATATATTGGCACTCCCAGTTGCATTAGAGGAATTAGCGCAAGACCAAATACAAATAACGGTGTAATTGCGACTAGGAGAGCTTTAGCACGTTTAGAGTTAGTGCTATTACGAGGGTTCTTTCTTGTTGAGAAAAACAGCAAGCCAAAAGCCGTGATAATCATTGTTAGTGTATAAAACTGAACTATCCAGTAATAAGGACCTGGTTCTCTTGTGCACGAATAAGAAATGTACTGAAATCCTGTGATGAAAATTGAACTTGTAAATAAGCTTATGCTAAGTGGTACAGAGCAAGTGACTATAAATTTTGAGATGATTGCCTTTTGATTTTGGCCAAATTGGGTTAAGCGAAACGCTTGGCAGGTAATTCCCGATAAACCAAAAAAGCATGAAGCGTAATAAAGTTTCATCAAAGAGAGGGTGAGTAAAACTAACTGGCTGTATGTTAAAAGCTCAATTGAACTAATGCCGAGCTAGCGGATAAATAAAAGGCCGAGCGGGGGGCTGCTTTTGATTAGGGTTTTTTATCGGCACTGTTTAAAAGCAAGACTTGAATTAAAAAGGCTGTCAACGCTGGTAAGGCTATGTGCCTAGGTTAAGTAAAAAAACTCCCTTTTTAAAAGAAGGTTATTTATGACTGCACATTTTAGTTTCCAGAAAAGAGGGGCTAAAAGTTGAGCAATTTACACTCGTTCAAATGCATAGATAGGGCAAATGGATTTTGGCCAATGATTATGAATACTGATGATTTAAACGCAGTCAAAGCACCACCTGAACTCATCCAGGAAACCAATCTGGACGAGCTCATGGCGCATCTATGCCTGATGCAGAGGGCCTTTCCGTCTCACAGGGATGCCTTGGGCATATTGCCGGATTTCTCCATTCATGAGGGTGAGCTGGAATCTGCCATGGAGAATGCGTTCCACAGCCACCGTTAGCGGTCTTTTCAATTAACGGGGTAAAACTGTCCTGATTTTACTCGGAAAATTTCTGATAGCGGTCCCGCAGGGACTCGTACAGCAGATGCTGGAAGTCGGCATGCTCCGAGTCCAGGTCAGCCATGGCTTCCACCAGGTGTTCGTTGTCCTCCCGGCCATCCCAGACCTTCTGGTAGGTACCTTCCTTATAGCCATTGTCCTGCCTGAAGAAGTTCAGGACGTTCTTGCCCACATACTGGCAGAAGAGGTCGTTCCAGTCCATGTTGCAGTCTTCGAGCAGGGCGGCGAACAAAGGCACGCTCAGGCGCTGGGCTGAGGCCAGGCCGATGGTCAGTTCGAGCTTCTGGAGCAGGTCCAGCTCGCTGATTTTGATCGTTTTTCCGTCAAACTCCAGGTCGTCCTCAGTCTGGGTCATGGCCATGAGGTCCGCCAGCGCCTGTGCTTCATCGCCGCGGGTTTCCAGCAGGATGTGAGAGAGTGTGAAATGCCAGATATCGACCAGTTCCATCTGCAGCTGTTCCTGGTCGCATTCCTGCTTTTTCCACCACTTCCAGCCATGGTGTTCTATGGCTTCAGCACCCTCAACCACTACCGCGCGCAGATAGGGGTAGGCCGCTTCGACCCATTGCGGATTGACCTTGGCATTCATTTTGGCCTGCAGGAGCAGCATGATTTTGGCCTGGGATTCTTTCAGCATGGGTGTCAGTCTCTTAGGGGTTCTGATGTCTCATGGACGTTGGCAGCGGTGTTGAGCCATTCGCTGACGTGATGGTGTGATTGGGGAGCGCCCCAGTGCCTTTCCAGCAAGTTACGATCGGTTTTGGTGAGCAGGTCCAGCTTTTCATAGCCGACAGCCGGCCAGTAACGGCGGGCATCGTCCAGAGCGGGCATGGCCAACTTGATCTCATCCGTGGTCTTGGACAGCTCACGGGTGGCCCTGGCCAGATCCGCGAGCAGGGCGGTGCGGTAGATGTCTTCCAGGGACGCATCAGGGGTTTCTTTGGCCTGTTTGAGCTGGCTGCGCAGGGTGATCAGGGTTTGCCGGAAGGCCAGCATCTTCGGGTACTGTCGGTTGCATAATGCCAGGGCTTCCCGGAACTGCCCGGCATCGCGCAGCGCCTTCACTTCATCCTGCCAGGCACCGGCCCCCGAGGACGTTGCGGGCATGACGGCAGGGCCTGATTCCAGGCTAAAAGGCGGTGTTTGCGGTTCGCTGTCAGTCAGTGGCGGCAGGGGATCGCTCTGGTCGGCGATTTCGCGGGATTTTTTGGCCTGGGCGGCATGCAGTAACCGGATGAGCAGAGTCACCAGTAAAGCAGCGAACAGGACGATCAGAATCTGGGACATACCGGCACCGTGAACGAGTAGGGCAGAAATTCTATCAAGCCACCCCGGGGCGGTCGAGGCAACAAATCGCACTCCGGCTCGCAAACGTCAGCGCAGGTTGGCGAAAAAGCCAAAACCACACTACTTTGTGGATGACACAGGGACGTGTCAGCTTCCGGAAGCTTTTTACCCTGACCCTGTGCCGACCACCGTATTGCCCTTGCTGAGGACAAGCCTGTGATTTCTGTCCACGGCTTATGGCAATAATTTGCTATACTGCGTTGCTGTTTTCAGACCCGCAGTTATCGTATGACATCCGCTATCTCCATCAAAGACCTCTACAAGACTTACGACAATGGCTTTCAGGCCCTGAAAGGGATCAGCCTGGACGTTGCTGAGGGCGACTTTTTTGCCCTGCTTGGCGCCAATGGTGCGGGCAAGTCCACGACCATCGGCGTGCTGTCGACCCTGGTGCGCAAAACCAGCGGTACCGTGCAGGTGTTCGGTGAAGACGTGGACACCAACAGCTACCAGACCAAGCTGAACCTGGGCGTGGTCCCCCAGGAGGTTAACTTCAATCACTTCGAGAAAGTCTTCGACATCGTGGTCACCCAGGGCGGCTACTACGGCCTGCCCGTGAAACTGGCGAAGGAGCGGGCGGAAAAATACCTGAGGCAGTTGGGTCTGTGGGAAAAACACAACCAGCAGGCGCGCAACCTGTCCGGCGGGATGAAGCGGCGACTGCTCATTGCCCGCGCGCTGGTGCATGAACCGCGGCTGCTGCTGCTGGACGAGCCCACCGCCGGCGTCGATATCGAGTTGCGCCGATCCACCTGGGACTTCCTCAAGCAGATCAATCAGGCTGGCACCACCATCGTCCTGACAACCCATTACCTGGAAGAGGCCGAAACCCTCTGCCGCAACATCGCCATGATCGATGGTGGCGAGATTGTCGAAAACACCAGCATGAAGTCGCTGCTGCGAAAACTGCACCAGGAGCATTTCCTGCTTGATGTCCGCGAAGAGCTGAGCCGGGCACCGACCCTGAAAGGTTTTCCCTGTGAACTGGTGGACCCCGGTACGCTGGAAGTCGTCCTGGAAAGTCACCAGGATCTCAACGATGTCTTCACCGAACTGCAGACCCTGGGTGTGCAGGTAAAAAGCATGCGAAACAAGTCCAATCGCCTCGAGCAACTGTTTATATCCCTGTTACAGAAGCCCGGGCAAAAACCGGAGCAGTCTAAGTCATGAGCAGCCTGTCCCTGAATTACAAGATGACGGCCTTCAAGACCATCGTCTGGAAAGAAGTGCGACGCTGGTTGCGCATCTGGGTACAGACATTGGTGCCGCCCGTGATCACGATCTCGCTGTACTTTGTCATCTTTGGCAACCTGATTGGCAATCGCATTGGCGAAATGGGCGGCTATACATACATGGAGTTCATCGTACCCGGCCTGATCATGATGGCGGTGATCAACAACTCCTACGCCAACGTGGTGTCCTCGTTTTTCAGCCAGAAATACCAGCGCAGTATTGAAGAGCTGCTGGTATCGCCTGTGCCCAATTACGTCATCTTGTCCGGCTTTGTAATCGGGGGGGTTGCCCGAGGTCTTGCGATAGGGGTTATCGCCACGTTCATGTCGCTGTTTTTCAGTGGCCTGCATATGCACAACCTGTTTATCACGCTCATGGTGGTGATGATGTCCTCCATCGTGTTTTCCCTGGGCGGTTTCATCAATGCGATCTACGCCAACAAGTTTGATGACATCACCATCATCCCCACGTTTGTGCTGACACCGCTGATCTACCTGGGCGGGGTGTTTTATTCCATCGAACTGCTGCCTGATTTCTGGCGTGCGGTATCCAAGCTCAACCCGATTTTCTACATGGTCAATGCCTTTCGCTACGGCATTCTCGGGGTGTCCGATGTCAATGTCTGGTATGCCTTCATGATGCTCATGATCTTTACCATTACCCTGTTTATGTTCTCCCTGTTCCTGCTGCGCCGGGGCAAAGGGCTCAGACACTAAGCCATGGCCGATAACCCGCTAGGCAAACCCACTGTTTATCCCGCTACGTATGCGCCTGAACTGCTGGTGCCGATACCGCGTGCTGACAATCGTGCAGCACTGGGACTGTCAGCTGACACGCTGCCTTTCCAGGGCGCTGATATTTGGAATGCCTACGAAATTTCATGCCTCGACAGCGGCGGCAAACCGGTGTCACTTTGCGGGCGAGTGGTGTTCCCGGCGGACAGTGAGTGCCTGGTCGAATCCAAATCGCTAAAACTGTATCTGAACTCGCTTAACCAGGAGCGAGTCGAGACAATTGGTCAGCTGGTAAAGACCATTTCCAAGGATCTGTCCGGGGTGGCAGGGGCGCAAGTCGATGTCAGTCTGCTGATGCCAAATGACATGCCCATGCCTGAGATGCCGTCAGGGCAGTGCATCGACCAACTGGACATTGAGACCGACTGTTACGAGGTGGAGCCTGCCTTGCTAGCAGTAAACTCCGATGTGCTGTTTGAAGAGATTACTGAAGAGGTGCTGTATACCCACCTGTTCCGGTCCAACTGCCCGATCACAAACCAGCCGGACTGGGCCACGCTGACCGTGTGCTATCGCGGACGCCGGATTCCTGCAGAAAACCTGCTGAAATACGTGGTTTCCTATCGCCAACACAATGATTATCATGAAAATTGTGTGGAGCGGATATTCTGCGACCTCAAGGCGGCCTTCAAGCCCCAGGCACTGACCGTGGAGGCCAATTTCCTGCGTCGTGGTGGCCTGGATATCAATCCGGTACGGACCACGGAGTCCGGGCTTGATTACCTGGCCTTTCCCCGGTATGTGCGCCAGTGATGGTTTGACTCCGGATGGTGACAGGCATCGAGATAAACGCTAAGCCCTGAAGACAATACTATGACGATCAACTAAGGACATATTTTGGACGCTATTGCTGCATTACAAACCCGTACCGCCTCGCCACGCCTTGTAGAACCGGCGCCGTCAGCGAATGAGCTGGAAACCATTCTCAAGGCCGGCCTGCGCGCACCCGATCACGGTATGCTGCGTCCCTGGCGCTTCCTGCTGGTGGAAGGGGATGCCCGCGCCAAACTGGGCCAGCTGTATGTGGATTGCATGGCACCTGATACGGAAGAGCGACGCACGAAACTCCTGAATGCACCGCTTCGTGCCCCTATGGTGCTCATAGCAGTGACCGAAATCCAGGATCATCCCAAGGTCCCGGCTGTCGAACAGATCTGTGCTGTCGCTGCCGCCGTCCAGAACATGAGCGTGGCCATACATGCGCTGGGTTACTCTTCCATCTGGCGCACCGGTGCCCCGGCCTTCGACGATAATGTGAAAAAAGCGCTGGGGTTTCAGCCGCGTGATGAAATTGTGGCGTTCCTGTACATCGGTACGCCGACCGTGCCAGATCGCCCGATCCCGGAAAATGTCATCGCCGATTACGTGAAACAGTGGGGGTAAAAATTCTTGAGTTTGCAGGGCGCATCCTTTACAGTGCGGCCCCTTCAAAAGCACTGTTTTGCTTTGAGAATATGGTGAGGTGTCCGAGTGGTTGAAGGAGCACGCCTGGAAAGTGTGTATACGGCAACGTATCGAGGGTTCGAATCCCTCTCTCACCGCCATAAATAAAGAACCCGGCTTATGCCGGGTTTTTTATTTATTGGGGTGATGGATGATCGATGAGAACCCTGGGTTCGAGAAGCGTCAGCAGCGCTGACGCGCCGCACGCGAATGCGCGCCGTACATTGCGCCCGAAGGGTGATCAATTCGCCTCAAGATAATTGATCATCATCCCTCCCTCAGCATCGCGCAGCGATGCCAAATTCTTACCGCAGCAAAAATAAAAAACCCGGCATAAGCCGGGTTTTTTATGCGATTCTAAAAGTGAATCAGAACATCGAGCCACCTTTGACAACGGGCGTACCGTCTTCGCGGGTAGGGATGTTGCCACCGCCTTCCATCAGCAGGCCGTAAACACCTTCCTTGCGGGCTGGGTGGCCCTTCACGGTAATGGTTTCACCCTGTGCGAAGGTGTCCTTGGTGTAGCCCTGGCGGCCCAGGTGAACCACGGCGGCACCACCGTAGCTGATGTCCCAGTCACGCATGACGCCATTGGCATCCGGTGCTGCGAGGGTCAGGTAAGGATGTGGGTTGATAAAGGCCCATTCCTTGACCGTTCCGGTCAGTTCCAGTTCCTGGTCTTCGTGATAGATGCCACGGGTGCTGTGGTGGGCAAAGACCTGGGTAGCCAGACCCACGGTGGCAAGCAGGGCGATGAGTAATTTTTTGCTGGTAGTCATGAGAGTCAGCTCCTCTAAATCAGTAATCGACGCGGACCGGCTCGGGATCGTCCGGGTACTTTGAAATTTCAAACATCAGGCTGCGGCGGGCGCCACTGAGTTCACATGTCCAGTTCGCATCCAGTTCCACCACTGGGGTGGAACGTACCTTGAATTCCCAGGGTTCCTTCAGGAAAAACGTATCCACAGTGGAGGCCTCCAGCACCAGATCTTCACCATCCAGGTAAAAGCGCTCAGTTAGCTGTTTCTGGGTGGAAGAGGGGATCCGGAAATCCGCATTCAAGCCCTGCGGGTCGAAGGTGAACTTGTCGGTAACCACGACCAGGGCACCATCTTCATAGTGGCCGTCGGCATGGCCGAAATAGAAAAATTCGTTGATGGCAGGTTCATCATGGTCACTGCCTTTGAGCCAGATGGTGCGCACGACATCATCCTTGCCGTAGTAGATCAGGACCCGGTCTTCCAACTGCTCGATTTTGAAGCTGTAAGGGTCGGTCCACATGTGCGGGATCGGCATCGGAGCGCAGTCGTATTTGGGCTGGGCGATTTCATCGAATGCCGCCTGGTAAGCCTTGGCACGCTCGGTCAGACGCGCGTCATCCTCGCGCAATGTGGTGCAGCCACTGAATCGGCCGTCTTCACAGGATGGGAATGACCACAGTCCGTCGAGATCAGGAATGTCATTGCTGGCCGCAAAGCCTGGCTGGGCCAGTGCACAAAGTGCCAGACTGCCCGCAAATCCCAGGCAGCGGGATAATGGAAAAATACGTAAGGAAAGGTGTTTCATGATCGATGCTGGGTCTCCTAACTGTTGTTTTCGACTGCACTGCGCCTTAGTTCAGTCTCTTTTTACTACTGGGGCAGTATAAAAGCCCGCCTGTCAATTAGCCACCATTTGCACATTTATTGCACGGGCAGCCAGGCGGCACCATATGCGGCCTTCAGCAGTAGTCAGGTGTCGGGAATCGACTTACACTGCCGCCATGTGCGGACGTTTCCAGATCGAAAAAAACAAGCAGTCGAAAAAGCTTCTCAACAGACTGGATGTCCCGGAGGCCGAAATCCTGTTTTCGTCGGATAAAGCCCCTGGCAGCCGCATTTCGATCATTCGACGGGAAAAGGACCGCAATGTCGTGACACAGGCCCTCTGGTGGCTGCTGATCGATCCTGTTACCGGCAAACCCAATTACAAATACGCCTCCTTCAACTCTCGTTCGGACAAGCTGGACAGTCCCCGCGCTATAGCCTATCAGCCCTACCGCGAATCCCGCTGCATCATTCCGGCAACAGCGTTCCTGGAAGGCAAGGGTGATAAGAAAACCTACCACCGGATTGCCCTGGAAAACGAAGCCATTGCCTTTGGCGGGCTGCACCGGGAAACCATCGACAAACAGAGCGGGGAAGTCATCCACAGCGCGTCCATCATTACGCTGCCGCCATTACCCGAGTGGGAAGCCATCCATCCCAAGTCCATGCCGCTTATGTTACCCATGGATGATGAACGGCTGATTAACCGCTGGCTGGCACCGTCATTTCATGATGTCGAGGTGTTCAGGCCTCTCCTGGCGCCTGCCATTCGCACGACCCAGGTCCTCACGCCGATTGAAAAGCCCAGCAAGTGGAGCGAAAACGGTCCGTCATTCACGATTGCTGCGCACTAAGCAGGTAAAAAAAGCCCGGTATTTGCAGTACCGGGGGCCAAATCATCGCAGCTCAAGGTCAACACGTTTTCAGACAACAGCGGCAGTTCCTGCCGACCCTCCCACCCTTTGCAATCCAGTATCAGGTATGCGGCTTGCCAGTCAGCTGGCTTTTTCCAGCGGCTGGATTTCCTGTTCCTGCTGCGCCTGTTCCAGCCACCACTGCAGGTGGGGGTTGGCGAGCAGGGTGTCTATGTAGAGGTTGGTTTTCCAGCTCAGCTCGGCACCATAGGCGCGCAAGGCGATGGCTACCGGTACTAGGAAGCAGTCGGCGATGGAAAACTGGCCAAACAGGTATTTGCCGCCGTCACCGTACTTGCGGCGGCAGCAATACATGATGGCGTCCAGTCGACAGATTTCCTGTTCCAGCTTTTCGTCCGGTTTCATCTTCACCTGTAGCGTGCAGTTCATGGGCCACTCACGTTTGAAGTGCTGGAAGTCGCTGTGCAGTTCAGCCACTACCGACCGAGCTGCGGCGCGTTTCTTCAGATGGCTCGGCCAGCCTCGGTTCTCCAGAAAGGTCTCCGACAGGTACTCGCAGATAGGCAGGGAATCCCAGACCTTGATGCCGTCATGAATCAGGACAGGCACTTTCAGTGAAGGCGAATATATCCCGAGTTTTTCCGCCGAGTCGCTGCGGAACAGGTCGATGGCAATTTCCGTGAAGGGAATTCCCGTTTCCTGTAAAAGAAGCCAGGGGCGCAGTGAACTGGGTGAGAAATTCTTGTTCCCGGTGATCAGGTGCAGGTCGTTCATGAGTGGCGTTCCTCTCTGGAGTCGGACTGGCATCAGCTGTGCCAGGAGTGAATCAGTCGTCAGCCCGTGTCAGCATGCCGTTGTCTGGCGAGACAACCTTCACGACGACACGGCGGTCAAAGAAATTGTTTTCAAAATTGTCAGTCGCGCTGACCGGACGGCTTTCGCCAAAAGCGCTGGTCTGTATGCCGCGACTGCGCACACCCAGATTGCGTAAGCGTTTTTCCACGGCTTGGAGGCGACGTTGTGACAGCGCCAGGTTGCTGGCGTCTTCACCGCGGCGATCAGCATGGCCGGTAATCTCGATAACCGCTTCCGGCATTTTTTTTACCAGGGCGGCAAATTCGTTCAGTTTGCTGTCATACAACGGCTCGATATCAGCGGAGCCGGTCTTGAAATGCAGTGACAACTCACTGTCACCACAGCAGACTGTTTGCTCACGGGCCTGCGCCTCAAAACTGGCATGACGAATGCGTGTTGTCTGCACATCGCGGCTCGTCACCAGGTATCGAGCTTCCAGGGCGCGGTACTCGGCCTGCAGCGCCAGAAACGCCTCTCGCTGTTCGTCCAGGGAGGCGGCCATCAGGGAATTTTCCTTTTTCGCGATAGTCAGATCACTGACCCAGGCCCCAAAGCCGGCGGTGAGCACGGCACCGATCGGTCCACCCACGAGGCCGCCAATCACTGCCCCCCCGAGCACACCGGTGGTTTCATGGCGCATTTTTTCCTTGTCACTGACCAGCGCCTGGTTGTCTTCCGCAAAGACCGGGGCGGTGGTAGAGAGCAGCGTCAGGCTGCACAGGGCAGACAGCAATGTGCGAGACAGTGTGGTGGCTTTTTTCATGGTTTTCTCCTTGTGAAAACAGTTGTCAGACAGTGTTGTCCCGGGGTCAGCGGGAACGTTTCAACCTGGTTGCTTATTAAAGGGCCTGTGTCTAGCAACGCCGGGGAGAAAAAGGGGCGGGGTGCTGATCAAATATGGCGGAAAAAGGGCATTTGCCCTGAAGCGGGGTTTATCACTGCATTCGCCAGGGCATTTCCGGTATCCTTGCGCCAGTCATGAGCAAATCAGACGAAAAATCAGTGAGTTAGCCTGTTCAACAAGGTGTTGGAATTTGTATGAGTAAACGTATCGCCATTGTCGAGGACGAAGCTGCCATTCGGGAGAACTACGCGGATGTCCTGCGCAAGCAGGGCTATGACGTGTCCACCTACCCGAACCGGCGCAAGGCACAGGAGGCCTTTGCCACCCGCCTGCCGGATCTGGCGATCATCGATATCGGGCTGGAAGATGAGATCGATGGCGGCTTCCTGTTGTGCCAGTCGCTGCGCTCCCAGTCCGGGACGCTGCCGATTATTTTCCTGACCGCACGTGACAATGATTTTGATACGGTCAGCGGTTTGCGCATGGGCGCGGATGATTACCTGACCAAGGATATTTCCCTGCCACACCTGACCGCACGCATCGCGGCCCTGTTCAGGCGTCAAGATGCCATGGGGCAGCCGACAGCGCCGGAGAGCCTGCTGGAGCGCGGTGATCTCGTCATGGACCTGAGCAGGCTGAGCGTGACATGGAAGGGCGAAACCATTCCGCTCACCGTGACCGAATTCTGGATGCTGCATGCCCTGGTGAAATATCCTGGCCATGTCAAAAGCCGTGATGCGTTGATGCAGGAATCCAAGATCTTCGTCGACAACAGCACCATCACATCTCACGTCAAACGCATGCGCAAGAAGTTCATCCAGGCCGATGAGAGTTTCGACTGCATCGATACCGTGTACGGCATGGGCTACCGCTGGGGCAGCTGACCGGTACCGCCATGCCCAACGTATTCAGACATGTCTTCAGCATTCGCTTCAAGCTGGTCCTGCTGTCGAGCCTGCTGCTGGTCATCCCCTGGCTGGGCAATCGCTACATCCTGGAAATGGAGGAGTACCTCAGCCGCGGCCAGGAACAGACCGTGCTGGGCACTGCTGCCGCACTGGCCACGGCGCTCAGTGAACGCCCGGAACTGTTTAACGAAAGCAGTTACAGCCGCGCCGAAAGCGGGCAGGACCTGTATGTCTACCCGGTGGTCTATCCGCTCAGCCTGGAGGATGACAGTCTCAGTGACTGGCAGGACTACCAGCAATACGAACAGCATTACCGCGAATCCAGTCTGATTCCGAACCCAGAAAACCAGCTCTCCAGTTTTCGTGGTCAGGAAAGTCTGGGTGATCCGCTCAGCTTCCGGCTCATGCTGGGCGAGAACAACCGCTCCCTGTTTATCTACTTCCGCGTTCTTGATGAACAGGTGGTCTTTCGTGATTCCGCCGGGCTGCGGGTGGACCGCAGTGATTCACTCAGGTTGTCCGTGGTCAATCGCGATGGCGTGTTCGAGCGCTATGCGATTGCCCCCTACAACGACAAAATCATCTATCCCTTTCGCATCGGTAACGACATCACCGACATTTCGGCCCTGATGTACGAACCCCGTATCAGCGGTCGCTGGCGCAGCATTCCTGAGGGGTATGAAGTCGAACTGCAGATGCCGATCGACATGGTAGGCAGCAAGCTGGGTCTGGCGGTCTATGATGTCGACAATGCCGACAGCCGCTCAATAGCAGCGATCGTGTCGACTTCCGGCATGGATCATCTGGAGGAGCTAGGCACCCTGCGGCGTCCGACCCCGGAAATTGACCGTATCGTGGCCGGCATGGGGCACACCAACTCCCGGGTGCAGGTGGTGGATCGCAGCCAGCGCGTGCTGCTCAGTGTCGGCGACATTCGCACCGCCACCGGCCTGATTCTGGCCGAGGAAGAGCCGGTGAATACCGGCGTGCTTGGCTGGCTGGAGGACAATATCTTGCATCCCCTGTATCACCAGGTCCTGACCCAACCCACGACGGAATTCGTTGACGAGTTGTACCAGGGTGGCGTCGTGGATGGCGATCACCTGATTCCGGCGCTGACCGGACAGGCCACCACACGCTACCGCACCGTGTACAGCGAGGAAGTCGGCGAAGGGGAGGACACTGTCACCCGCATTCTGGAAGCGGCCTATCCGATTGTGGATGGCGATGAAATTCTCGGTGCCGTGATCGTCGACCAGAACATGAACGGCATCCGCACCTTCCGCAACCAGGCCCTGGAAACCCTGTTCGACACCATGCTGGGCATCCTGGTCTTTACCATGGCGGCATTGTTCCTGTTTGCCACCAGTCTGTCGGGAAGAATTCGCGGCCTGGCTTACCAGGCGGAGAAAATCATCGATGATGCCGGCCGCATCTCCAACACCATCATGCCTTCGCGCAGTGCCGATGAGCTGGGTGATCTATCGCGCTCATTTGCCGGCATTGTCGATCGCCTGAGCCAGTACACCCATTACCTGGAAAACATGTCATCCCGTTTGTCCCATGAGTTGCGCACACCGGTCACCGTGGTGCGCTCGTCTCTCGAGAATCTTGCCATGGTGACGCAGGAAGAAGACGCCCAAGTCTATATCCAGCGCGCGGAAGAAGGCATTACCCGGCTCAATCTCATTCTCACTAACATGAGCGAGGCCTCGCGCCTGGAGCAGATCCTGCAGTCTTCCGACAAGGAAGAAACCGACCTCACCAAAGTCATCGATGCCTGCGTGCAGGAATATCAGCAGATTTACCCGCACGTGGAATTTGAAACCAAGATTTCCCTGCAGCCGGTGCGCATCATGGGCAACGCCGACTATATCGCCCAGTTCATGGACAAGGTGGTGGCCAACGCGGTGGAATTTTCCTATCCGGATAAACCGATTCGGGTGGCATGCTACGAAGACAACGACGAAGCCATCGTCAGTGTGGCCAATTCAGGGCCCTACTTGGATCACGACATGAAGGATCGGATATTCGATTCCATGGTCTCGGTGCGCCCTGAAGGGAAGAAGAAGCAACCACACCTGGGTATGGGGCTGCACATCGCCCGCATGATCGCTGAGTATCACGGTGGCTTCGTCTATGCCGACAACCTGATCGAGGATGAAGGGGTTATCGTCGTGCTGCGAATTCCGGTTGGCTAGCTCTTGGCCCAGATCAGGATCACCGTTATTCCGCCATGACGGTGTCGAGCCGTTCCGGATCGCGCCACTTGTTGCCCCATAGACGGGCCAGGAACACCAGGCAGATGGCCAGCACCATGCCGACAAAGCCCAGGAAGGCCACGCGCGGGCCGAAGTCCCACACCTTGATGATGAAGTACTCCATCACCAGCATGCTCCAGTGCAGGGTGACTGAGGCGCGCATCACCCACTGGGTATCACCGGCACCCCGCAGGACGCCGGCGGCAACCTGCAGCACACCCTCGCAAAACGCGTATATTCCCAGGCCGACCATCATATAGCGTGACAGCTGGCGAATGGCGTCGGCCTGGTCGTCGTGAAAGATGAAGACATCCACCAGGGTATTGCGAAACACGATGAAGCAGGTCGCCAGGACCAGCGAATACCCCAGGCCAAGGATGTAGCCGGCGGAGGTCACTTCGTTGGTCCGGGTCATGTCTCGTGCACCGACAAAACGGCCGATCATGCTCATGACTGCAATGTTCAGACCCAGTAGAGGCACAAAGGACAGGATGTCCCAGTTAAAGACGATAGTAGCCGAAGCCGCCGCAACGATGCCATAAGACTGGAACATGAGCAGGAACAGGTTAAAGGCGGCGATGTTCATGAACATTTCCATCCCCGACGGAAAGCCCATGCGCAGGTAGCGCCGGGCAATGCCCCTGTCAAACACCAGCGATTGCGCAATGGCGAATTTTTCGCGGTTGTCCCGGGCCAGGTAGAACGCGCCGTACAGCACGATGGCAAACACCATGCTCAGCACCGACCCGTAGGCGGCACCGGCGATGCCCATGGCCGGCAGGCCGAGATGTCCGAACACCAGGGCCCAGGTCAGGGGCACGTTGAAGATGAGTGCGGCCACATCACAGAACATGACCACATTGGTGCGCCCGATGCCGGAGAAAAAGCAGGACAGGCAGGTGCGAATCAGCATGAGCACGCTGAACCCGGTCATGATGACGTAATAGGTTTCTTCCAGTGCCAGCAGTTCATCGGCATGGCCCATCCAGGCAAACATGTTTTTCAGAATGCCGCCGACGACCAGGAAGATCGGAATGCAGACCAGCGACATCAGTATGCCCTGGGAGATCACACGCGAACATTTGTGCAGGTCGCCGGCACCGAGGTATTGCGCGGTCATGGCCGTGGCATAGGAGAGAATGCCGTTGAACAGCGAGAGCGTGAAATACCAGGCCACGCCACCGCCCAGTGTGGCGGCCATGTGGGTGGGACTCAGCTGCGCCATGAACCAGCGGTCGGTGAAGATCATCAGCGCAAAAGCCCCCTGCGACACGACCATCGGGACCGCCATACGCAGCAACACCCCAAGGGTGGTCGGGTTGTATTGCCAATCTTTCACCATAGCCGGATATCCACGGCTTTCGATTTGGCGCCGTTCAGGTCTGGGAGTTGGAAGGAGGGCGTATTGTAGGGAGGCAGGAGGCAGGAGGAAAGAGTCAGGTAACAACACGTTCACCATCCATGCATCATTTTCTCCAGAAGAAGATTTAAATATCAGCTCTTGAGCGTATACCAGTAAATTATCCGCAGGTTCGACGAGTCTTTACCTGCCTCTTTCCTCCTGTCTCCTGCCTCTCAGAAGGGCGATTTATCCTGCGCCAGTTTTTCGCGGTCGTGCGGCGTGGAGAAGTCGATAGCCGGTCCAACGGGAATGATGAGGTGGGGGTTCACCGTGTCGTGGCTGCCGTAGTAGTGCGCCTTGTTGTAATCAATGTCCACGGTCGTATTGATGCCGGGCAACTGGTAGATATCACGGGTGTACGCCCACAGATTGGGATAGTCGACTATGCGGCGCAGGGCACATTTGAAATGGCTGACGTAGACCGAATCAAAACGCACCAGGGTGGGGAACAGGCGAATGTCGGCCTCGGTCAGCTTGTCTCCAAGCAGGAAGCGCTTGTCGGCAAGCATACCCTCCAGCTTGTCGAGGGTCTTGAAAAGGGGGATGACGGCTTCTTCATACGCTTCCTGCGTCGTGGCAAAGCCGGATTTGTAAACGCCATTGTTGACGTTGGGATAGATCCAGTGGTTAAGCGTATCGATATCCTGGCGCAGATGGGCCGGGGAAAAATCGCGCTGGCGCATCTCGTCATCGGTGATGAGGTCGTTGAACGCACTGTTGAACATGCGCAGGATCTCGGCTGATTCGTTGGAGACGATGGTCTGGCGCTTCTTGTCCCACAACACCGGGACCGTGGCACGATCGTCATAGTCGGGATCGACCAGGCGATAGAGTTCATACAGATATTCGATGTATTCGTCATCGTCACCCTCACCTGAAAAAATCCGTCCGGCGTCGGGTTCAAAGGTCCAGCTGTCCGGTCCCATGTAGCTGTTCGAATTTGACACAGTGATAATGTCATCGAGGTGCTTCAATTTGCGCGTGATGAGCGTGCGATGCGCCCACGGACACGCCAGGGAGATGAAGAGATGATAGCGGCCGGCTTCGGGCTCAAAGCCACCGGCACCGCAGGGGCCCGGTTCACCGTTTGGCGTTATCCAGTTGCGGAACAAGGAGTCATGACGCTCAAACCGGCCACCGGTGGATTCGGTGTCATACCATGCGTTGTTCCAGTCTTTCCTGCCGTCCAGTGATACTTTTTTCATGATGTTGCTTACGGCCTGAAGCCGCCCCTGGAAGAGTCTTGCCTGACGGGATAGTGCTTCATGACCGGCGCCGTGTGAAGGCTTTACCCCTGGTACTTGAATGTCTGCCCGTCATGGGACAGCGTGAGCCGCGGACCGTTGCCACTGGCCTCGGTGCGCCCGATGACCTGGGCAGCGATACCGAAATGGGCGGCGGCGTTGATGACGGTGTCGGCATCGGCCGGATCACAGTACACCTCCATACGGTGTCCCATGTTGAAGACCTTGTACATTTCCTTCCACTCAGTTTTCGAGGCGGCTTGAATGGCGCTGAACACCGGCGGGGTGGGAAAGAGGTTGTCCTTGATGAAATGCACGCTCTGGCCATCGGTGCCACGGCCAAATTTCATACATTTGGTCTGTGCGCCGCCCGAACAGTGGATCAGCCCCTTGATGACACCGGCGTGTTCATCCAGCAGCTTGTAGATGACCGGGGCATAGGTCCGGGTCGGGCTGAGCAGGGCTTCCCCGACCGTCATGGAGGAATGGGGCAGGGGATCTTCCAGTTTGTAAGGGCCGCAGTACATCAGGCTCTTGTCGACGTTGGCATCCCAGGATTCGGGATAGTTTTCGGCGTAGTAATGGCTGAGCATGTCATGCCGGGCGCTGGTCAGGCCGTTGCTGCCCATGCCGCTGTTTTCACGCTCTTCGTACGTGGCCTGGCCGGTGGAGGAGAGCCCAACAATACTCAGGCCGGGCTGGATACCGTCACCGGTGATCACGTCCTTTTTCTTCATGACCGACACCGCCACGCTGTCGACTACCAGTGTGCCGGTGAGGTCGCCGACATCGGCAGTTTCGCCGCCGCCGGAATAAATGTTCACCCCAACCTCGCGTAACCTGGCGAGAAAGTGCTCGCTGCCGGCAATGAGGGCGCCAACGACTTCGCCCGGGCAGTTGAGGGCGTTGCGGTTGACGGTATTGGAAATCAAGATGCGGCCGTTGACGCCGACGCAGAGCAGGTCGTCCAGGTTCATGACAATGGAATCCTGGGAAATGCCATGGAACACATCCGTATTGCCGGTTTCCTTGTAGGCCAGGTAAGCCAGGATGGATTTGGTGCCACTGCCATCGGCATGAATAACATTGCACTGTTCCGGGTTGCCGGTGAGGTAATCCTCGGTGATCTTGCAGAAGGCGTTGCTGAACAGGCCGTGATCGAGGTTATCCACAACGTTGTGGACCTCGGTCTTGTCGGAAGACACCCCGCGGGCCTGGTAGCGGCTGGCATTATCGGCCGCCCCAGAGACATGGTAGCCGCTGCGTTCCTGGGCCGTGATCAGGCCCCGGAATTCGAGCTGGCGCAGCGCCTTGGCGACGGTATTGGTGGCCAGGTCATGCTCGGCGGCTAGGGTGCGAATGCTGGGCAGCTTGTCGCCGGGCTTGAGTTCGCCGGTATTAATCTGGAAATGGATCTGGTCAATGATCTGCTGAAAAACCGGGGTGGCGGCATCGCTGTCGAGAACAAGTTTCATGGCGGCTCCTTCTGTATCACAGGGATGATACAGAAGGGCGCGTCCGGGTTCAACGACCGTGAACGGTTGTGACGAGGGTCCCTGACGCGCCAGCCCGGTTTATTCGATGGGCATCCTGGCAGGCCGGTTATCTGGCACCTGCTGGTCAATCGCGTTGAGAATGATGGCGGCCATGGCGTAATCCCCCATAATGGCAGCGATTTCCAGTGTGCCTTGTTGTCCGAACAGTGACACAGACTCCGCCCAGGTGGCGCTAGAGACATGATTTTCCTCAAGTAATTCCCGGCCAAAGCGAATGATCATGGCCGATTCCGCGGGCAGGCCATCGGTGGGGCGGTTGAACTTGATGGCGTCGACAGCGGCCTGCGGAGCCCCGGCGCTGAGAGCTGCCGGTTCATGAGAAGCCCATTCGTATTGCTGATCGAAGAAGCGCGCGGCGACCAGGATGGCGGTTTCGATATTGTCGCGGCCGATGACGCTGTCAATGCGCAGGTACTGGTTGATCAGGTCCATGCCGTCAGCCACCCGCGGCATGTGGGGCGAAAAGGAGGCCGGGCCGGTGATGGGGCCGGTGGGATAGCGACCAACGACCCGGTCATAGACCGACTTGCCGTAATCGTCGAGTTGTTCCCGGTCAACCGGGGGCAGCCGCGACAGCGTGTCAGGATGAATATCCCCGGGTAGCGCCTGTGCCAGCAATGCTGCTGACAGGGCTGACACGAGGAGGGTGGTGATGCCGAGCAGGATAGGGCGCAAGCGGGCTTGCAGGGTTTTCGGGCCGTTGATCATGTTTTCCCCCAGCTGATGTGACGACAGTCCTGCCGTCTGTGCTTATGGTGTTTTTGTTGTTGTGGGTAATCCCTCGCACATACTACCCAAGGACTTCCGTGCCTGTCTTGAAGAAAATGACGTCAATATGTGTCGGGTGGTTGCCGGGAGGTCGGGAAAAATTCCCATTGTTGCGCTTGTAACGCCTCTCTAGGATCCACGCAATTCACCCGTAAAGGGTGTTCAGTGTCCCAAAGTTGCTCATATTCAAGTTGCTCATATTCAAGTTGCTCATAAGAGGCGTTCTCAAGGTGCTCACAAGAGGCGTTCCACTGATGAACGAGAAACCGGTTTTTGCTGTTATTTCCACCGTCTTGATGTCTGCCACTGGCCTGGTATTTGCCGGCCCGGGTGAGAAGAACACCAAGGTCGTCATTGAACATACACCGCCTTCCGACAACAACCATGGTCCGGCCTTTGAAGATGGCAGCGTGGAACTGGAAGTCTCTGTGCCAGCTGCTATTGCCCATATTACCAATCACGATGGCGACTGCGTGGTTTCCGGTGGCGGCGATCTGTTTACCGAGGAAGAACAGTGTGGTGGTATCGTTGCCGAGATCGTTGAATAACATCGACATGCTCGAAAAGCCGGCCACAGTGCCGGCTTTTCTGTCTTCACAGGCCAGGAAAATCTATCATCTTGCCAGTATGAACCCCCGTATTACCGATTCCCATCTCGGCCGTTTGCTCAACGAGCCGGTTGTCATCTCACAGCGCCATGCGTTGCCCGGCGGCAGCATCAACGATTGCGAATTGCTCACTCTGGCCGATGCTCGCCAGCTTTTTGTCAAAACCCATAAAAAAGACGTTTTTCATGGCATGTATGCCGCGGAAGCCAGGGCGCTTACACTGCTGGCCCAGCCCGGCACCCTGCAGGTGCCTGCCGTGGTGACCTATGACGAGCAGTACCTGGTGCTGGAGGCCTTTGCCGAGGGGGAGCCGGCACCGGACTGGCAGGAGCAGCTTGGCAGGGGGCTGGCGCTGCTGCATCGTGCGACCCGGCAGGACAGCTTCGGCTTTGACGCCAACAATTTTCTCGGGACAACTCTCCAGGTCAATGACTGGCAAGCCGACTGGCTGGAGTTCTGGCGCGATCAGCGTCTGGGTTACCAGCTGCGCCTGTTGCAGCCCCATACCGCGCATGACGATCCCCTCGTGGAAGCCCTTCAGAGCCTGCTGGCCTGCCTCGATAACATCCTGGTACCCGATCAAGAGCCGGCGGTGCTGCTGCATGGTGATTTGTGGTCTGGAAACGCCGCGGCCAACGGTCAGGGCAGTCCCGTGATTTATGACCCGGCCAGTTACTACGGCCACCGGGAAGCCGAGTTCGGCATGATGCGCCTGTTTGGTGGTTTTACCAGCCAGTGCGAGGATGCCTACCAGGAAGTGTGGCCGCTGCAGGAAGGCTATGAGCGCCGCTTCCAGCTCTACAAACTCTACCACCAGCTGAATCATCTCAACCTGTTCGGGCTCAGCTATTACGGCGGCTGCCTGGACACCGTCTACACCCTCATTTGATCCTACCTGTCACGGTGTGCCTCTGGCTCGTTTGCGGAAGGACGTGTTCGGCGTACCGGCATAGCAGTTAATCAGCCAAGGGAAAGCATCAATGATGTAGTACCCGTATACGCCATTGACAGTCATGCCGTTGCACTCATCCAGGTCGCCAAGACCCGCCACATATTCGTAGTCATCCCTGTACGTGCCATCGTAACTGCCTACGGGGTTGTCCGACCCGCTCGGGCGGGTGCCGGCTCTCAGGCGATAGCTGCTTTCGGCTTTCCTGACGACCCCGTTATCGTCAAAGTAGCTGCCGAAGATGGGAAAGCCATCGGCAGCAAAACCCACCACTGGCGACTCGGCAGCATTGTCAACATCGAACAGCGCCATGGGGTTGCCGTGGTAGTGATAAGCGCCGTTCGGCTGGGTATGGGCATTGTGGTTGTCGGTACCAAATTTGTTGAGCGGTGACATAGGATCCAGACGCCAGGGCTGCTTGATGTCGAAGCAGCCAGTCTTTTCATCGCCGACCCCGTAACAGGCCGCCGCAAAGATATCGACCTTGACGCCATTGAGCAAAATGGCATTGTCCCAATCCAGGCTGAGAGCAGTGGGTTGGGAGGCCAGTTGCGGGTCAGCTGTTACCTGGTAACTGTTGCTGACAGCCGCCACCGGCGTGGCAAACGCGCCACCCTGGCCCATATCGTGATTGGGGATGTTGTTGGAGGTGAAGGTGCAGACGCTGTTATCCACACTGATGGTGAGATTGCCGTCAAAGTTCAGGCTGCGACTGACATCGCTGACCGATGAAATATAGTCGCCGGCGTACTCGGCACAGTTGCCACTGCGGTCGGTGAGAATCAGGTCGGTGAGGTCGAGGGTGTCGCCCGGTTCGTCGGTACCACTGTCTTCCGGGCTGATAAAGTCAAATAGATCGCCGACATACTTGATGCCTTCACCGAGCGCCTTGCTGTAGACATAGACGCCACCTGCCAGCACGCCGAGATAGGTCTTGGTGTCGGGGTAGTAACGCACCAGGTAACCCTGATAGGTGACCGTGTCGCGGTCGGCAGGGGCAAAATACTGGCTGTAACGTGACTCGGCAAAACTGAAAAAGCGGTTGGCATCGGCCAGTTCATCGGCTCTGCCCGCCGTCGGCAGCAGAAAACAAAGCGTGGCGAAGAGGGCCGCTGTAAGGGTGAAATACCGTGGTATGGGGCATCCTTTTTGGCAGGGTAGTGACCAGCCAAAACGCCCGAGCCGGCATTTGGTTGACAGCGCCGGCTATAAAAATCAGGCCAGGGCTGCCAGTACCCGCGACGGGGTAAACGGGTAATGGGTCATGCGCTTGCCGGTGGCAACAAAAAACGCGTTGGCAATCGCGGCCGCCGCTGCCGCCATGACTTCTTCGCCGGCACCTGATGGTGGCTCGTCCAGCCGTTGCACGATGACGGGGGTAATCTCGGGACATTGCTCAAAACGCAGTATGGGGTACGTCGACCAGTCCAGAGATGTTACGCCACGGGCGTCAAACGTGACTTCTTCCAGCAGCATCCTGCTGGCGGTCTGTACCAGTTGACCCATGATCTGACTTTCCACGTTGGAGGTGTTGACCACCAGGCCGGCATCGATGGCGCCGGTCAGGTGCAGGATGCGTACATCGCCAGTGGCCGTATTGACCTCAAGCTCTGCCACCGCGCCACCGTAGGAGGCCAGATGGGTGCCGACACCAATACCGCGTCCCCGCAACAGGGTACCGCTCTGGTCAATCGAAGCGGCCGGTCTTTCCCGCCAGTTGGCCGCCTCGGCCGCGGCATTCAGCACATCACGCCAGTGGTAATTGGTGATGTTCTGCTGACGGAAGCGCCAGGGATCCATGCCCAGCTGGAAGGCCAGGTCATCGATAGCCTGCTCAGAGACAAAGGCAAAGCTCAGGTCAAGCGGTGAGCGCAGCCAGGCACCCTTCAGATAGCCCAGGCCGTCGACATGATGATTCAGCAAGCGTCGGTTGGGAATCTCGTACATGCCGCCGAGGGTGCGCGGGTTGATCTGTTGCGCTGGAAACGCCGGCCATTCCTGCGCGGGTGTGTTGGTGGCTGTCTGGGCGGTGGTTTCAATCAGGCTCCAGTGATGCTGCCAGCCTTCATATTCATAGCTGACCAGTTTGCCATTGCGATCGGCTGACACCCGGGCCTTGCCGATATGGGCAGGCCCGAAATTGTCCCAGCCATGTTCATCCCAGCGCATGAACTGGACGCGTACGGGCTGGCCGGCCAGCCGTGACATCAGCGCGGCGGCCTGCGCCACATCATCCCAGCAGCTGTGGCCGAACGTACCGGCACCTTCATGATATTGCACGCGGACATTTTCCGGTGGCAGCTCAAGCAGCCTGGCAATGCTGGTGCGGGTATTGTAGACGTCCTGGGTGGAGCACATGACCAGGGCATCCTGATCGGAGACGTCGGCCAGCGCGCAGTTGGGGGCAAACGGCACGTGTGCCTGGTAGGGGCCTGTAGCCTGGAAGCTGCTGCGCACGGCTGCCAAGGCATAGGTGGAAACATCGCCTTCATCCACCGCAATCCGCTCATTGGTTGGCCCGTTTTCCATACGGTTAAAGAGGGCATCGTTGCCGGGCAGGGAATCAGGCTTTTCCCACACCACATCAAGGGCCTGTGCGGCCCTGACAGCATCCCATTCCTTTGCTGCAACCACAGCGATGAAATCGTTTTGGCGCAGGACCCAGGCACCGGGTATGTGGGCGATGGAGTTTTCATCCACAGACAGCACGCGAATGCCGTCACCATAAGCACCCTGGCCCGGTGGGCGGACAACACGGCCGTGTAGCATGCCCGGCAGGCGCAGGTGCTGCAGATAGCGATAGGTGCCGTTGACCTTGAGCGGAATATCGTTGCGAGGCACAGGTGTGGCGACCAGGCGATAGGTTGCAGGATCCTTCACCGGGGCTGTCCCGGTGAACGGCTGGTTGAAGAGGCGCTCACCAATCAGCTCGCCATAGCTGAGCCGTCGGTTATCAGCAGTCTGGATGATGCCGTTGCTCACAGAAAGTGACGACGCCGGCGTATTGAGTGCGGTGGCAGCCAGGCTGAGCAGGGCCTGGCGCGCTTCGGCAGCAGCCCGCTGAATCTGTGGACCACCAACCCGCATGGCTGAGCTGGAGTAGGTGCCGCCCTGGTTGGGGGTGATATGGGTGTCGAGTCCGACTGTGTTGAGCTGGGCCATGCTCATATCCAGCTCTTCGGCAGCGACCTGCAACAGGGCGGTGGAGCAACCCTGGCCGAGTTCGGCAAAGCCGATGTATACCGTGGCCGTGTTGTCCTGGTGGATGGCGATCCAGCTGTCTATCTGTTCCGGATCCGGTGGCCCCGTCACCGGTGCACGGCCGCTCTGGCTGAAGGCCGTGCCGGGCAGACTGAAACTGACAACCAGGGCGCCACCGCGTTTGAGCAGTTCACGGCGGGTGATGGTAAAGGGCGCCTTCATGCGGTTGCCCCCCCCTGCGCGGTTGCCGATGACGCTGTTGCCATGGTGCGCGCAGCGCGCTGGATGGCACGGATGATTGTCGGGTACGTGCCGCAACGACAGAGATGGCCGTTCATGGCCTGGCGTATTTCCTCTTCCGAGGGGGAGGGATTGTTCAGCAGAAGTTCGGTCCCCTTGATGATGATGCCGTTGACACAATACCCGCATTGGATGGCCTGTTCGGTAACCAGCGCCTCCTGCAGCGGGGTGGTTGGCCGCCACGGTGTGTTGGTTGCTGCCGCGTAATAGGCGGTGATGCCTTCCAGGGTGGTCACCTGTTTGCCGTCCAGGGCGGTCACGGGGGTGACGCACGCCCGGGCTTCCACACCATCGACGAGCACCGAACACGAACCGCACTGCGCCAGTCCGCAACCAAATCGTGGTCCCTGCAGTTGCAGTTCATCAGTGAGTACGTAGAGCAGCGGCGTATCGTCGCTGGCTGCAGGTGTGATGGTGGCGCCATTGATCGTGAGTGTAGCCATGGTATTCCCCTTGTCTTTGCCGGGAGTCTATTATGAATTCGGGTGCACTGCATCCCTCTGATTTTGCGGTCTTTTTAGAGGACGGATACGGCGCCTTGCCTGCCATGGCGATGACCGATTGAGCAGCACCAGCACCGGCAGGGTGATGGCGGCTGTAAAGAGGACGTAGGGTAATTGCGTGCGCACATGGCCCAGGTGGTCGCAGCCGGCCGCCAGGGAGGCCAGAACCGTGGAATCCGAAATGGGCGAGCAGTAAACCCCGAATGTGCCGCCACCCAGCACCGCTGCCCGCAACAGTGCAGGCGACAGGTCCATGGCCAGGGCGATCGGCATGGCTACGGGTACGAGGATGCCGAAC
>Ga0181565_10000628_pt1 | contig 26602 bp, 23 predicted proteins | sample 101ome_16_FD_129661 | JGI IMG/M metagenome (GOLD analysis project Ga0181565, IMG submission 129661) | Coastal salt marsh microbial communities from the Groves Creek Marsh, Skidaway Island, Georgia - 101401AT metaG (megahit assembly) | ecosystem: Environmental > Aquatic > Marine > Intertidal... | reverse complement strand
CCTAATGTCTCGACCAATTTTTCCAGCCCCCATTGTAAGTATAATTTTATTGTCTAAATTAACTTCTTCAAAAATAGCTTTCAAATTCTTCGAAAAATTATATTTTTCTGCGTTTTCCACACTTAACTCAGTGACTAATTTTTGAGAACTGATACCCTCTATCTCATCCTCTCCGGCAGAATATATCGGCAAAACATATACCTTATCAGCATAACCAAATGATTTTAAAAACTCATCCCAGCAATTATGAGTTCTAGAGTATCGATGAGGCTCAAAAATAACAATTAGATCCTTGTCTTTTTTCAGTTGGTTTACGGCCCTAATAGTTGTTTGAAGTTCTGTTGGATGATGGCCGTAATCATCAATGATCATATGTGAATCATTACGCTTTAATACTTCTAACCTTCTCCCAACTCCTTCAAAGTCTTTTAAACCTTTTATAATCTGATCAAAAGTTAAGCCGATTTCTCTCGATATACCAATTGCAATTAAACAATTTTGAATATTATGAATACCATTCAAATTAACTTCAACCGCCCCAACTTTTTTACCAAAATGAATTAAATCAAAGCATGACCTACCAAGATCCTCTTCAAATTTATCAATTGAAAAATCAATCTGAGGCCCATTCACAGAAGTACTTATTAAACCAAGTGGTTTTTTACATTGTTCAGATATCTTTCTAGAAAATAAATCGTCATAGTTTAATAAAATCTTTCCATAAAATGGAACAAGGTTAGCAAATTGATCAAATGCCTTAATTAAATTTTTTTCATCACCGTAAAAATCAAGATGATCAAAATCAATATTTGTAATTCCAGCAATAACAGGACTCAAGTCTAAAAAAGTCCCATCAGATTCATCTGCCTCAACAACGAATAAATCTCCTTTACCAACATGAGCATGCCCAGAAAGATTCCTAACAATTCCTCCAATTAGGTAGGTTGGATCAATTCCTGCATGTCTTAAAATAGTTGCTACCAAACTAGTCGTTGTCGTTTTTCCATGAGTTCCAGCAATTGCAATACCGTTTTTTAACCGCATGATATCAGCTAAGATTTCTGCACGCTTTAGGACTGGAATATTTTTATCACTCGCAGAGATAATTTCAGGGTTATTTTTAGGAACTGCGGAGCTATAAACCACTAAATCCACATCCTTTACATTACCCGCATGATGACCCTTATAAAGGGTCGCACCAAGCTTCTTTAATTTCAATGTATTTCCATTTTCGGATATATCAGAGCCTGAGACGTTACAGCCAAAATTAATTAAAATTTCGGCAATTGCGGACATTCCGATTCCACCCACTCCAATAATATGAATTTTTTTACCACTTAATAAAGATATCATCTAAACCTGCTAAATTACTGAGGTTTTTAATTCCTCATATTTATTTTTTAATCCAGAAACAATTAATCCAAGACCGAAGAAATTGCAAATTAAAGAAGAGCCTCCATAACTAAAAAATGGAAGATTTAAGCCCTTTGTTGGTAATAACCCTAGTACAACTCCCATATTAAACATAGCTTGTAATCCAATTAGAAATACTACTCCTGATATGATCATTTGAGCGGCTTCCTTTTTAAAGGAAATAGCAATTTTAAATCCATAAAAAATTAAACTAACAAATAAAGAAACAATTACTAAAACACCAATAAATCCAAATTCCTCGCCAAACACACTGAAAATAAAATCATTATGAGCTTCTGGTAAGTACAAAAGTTTTTCATTGCTATTTCCAATACCAAGTCCAAAAAGGCCTCCATTTGAAAAAGCAAGATAACTTTGGATTATCTGAAAACCACTGGATCGAGGATTTTTCCATGGATCAAGGAAAGTGAGCATTCGCTGAACTCTGTAATCTGCAAGAGTTAGTATAAAAGTCCCTAGCAGTGTTCCTGCGAGGAAAAAAGAATAGAAAATTTTCCTCGGAAAATCACTAATAAACCCAATAAAAATAATTATTGAAAAACATATAATAAATGTTCCAAAATCAGGCTGAAGGGCCAGTAAGAAGATAGGAAAAAACAGGGATATTACCTCCTTAAAAAGTTGATTAATGGGCATCTCACTAAACTTTAATACAAACCGGCTGGCCATTAGAACAGTTGTGTATTTTAATAATTCTCCTGGCTGAAATTGGACAAATACTAGGTTTAGCCATCTGCTCGACCCTTTTATTGATACGCCTACTCCTGGCAAAAAGGTAGACAGAACCAATATACATGCAAAGATATGAACATAGTTTGCATACTTTATCCAAAAATCAAATTTCGTCTTGGAGATTAATAAAAATAAGCCACCGCCAATTAAACCGTTAATTATTTGACGAAGAAAAAAATAGTAAGATTGTCCAAATGATTCAACCGCAAAAATATAACTACTTGAATAGACCATAATAAGCCCTAAGCATAAAATTATGGCTGCAATTGAAAAAAAAATTTTTTCATCTTCTTTAAAATTTTTTAACACAGTAAACATAGAAGCTCTCTACTTAATATAGACAGCTTCTAGTTTAACAGAAAATTTAAATTGAAAATAATTAAAGTTGGTAAACTAACTTTTTAAAGTAGTTCCCTCTTTCATCATAGTCTCTGAAAAAGTCCGTACTTTCGTTGCCTGGAGAAAGAAGAATAATATCTCCAGTTCTAGATTTTTGATAAGCTAGTAAAATAGACTCTTCAAAAGAGCCTACGATAAATGTTTGAGGATGCTCACCCATGCTACGGTTCATTCGTTCTTTACTTTCACCAACTAACACCAAAACTCGTGCGTACTTGATGATCTCTTGGGTATATCTTTCATATTCAAAATCCTCTTTATCTTTACCGCCAGCAATTAAAATAACCTGCTGTTTAAAAGATTTAAGACTTCTAATTAAGGTATCCATATCCTCACATTTTGAATCGTTGTAAAATGAAACACCATTTTTCTCTATTAAAAACTCTAACCGATTTGGAACACCTGGAAATTTTTCTATACAAGTTTGAATACTTTTATCTGAAACTTCCAAAGCTTTTGCTGCCGTAATTGAAGCAAGTAAATTTTCTCTATTTTCTTTACCAACAATTCTCATTCGAGAAACAATATACTCAGAATGAAAATTAATATTAGAGTGAATTCGGCGGTTATGAAAATGTGTTCCCTGAACCTCGTTCATTACATTCATGTTTACAAATGACTTTCTTGAGTACCAACAGACCTGACAGTTTGCGTTTCTAAAGAAGGTATTATTAGCAAGCGTATCAAAATTAACAACCAAGTAATTTGAAGGGTTTAGGTTTTTGATAATACTTAGTTTAGTTTCAATATATTCCCCAACAGACCTAAAATGATTACCTGAAAAATTCTCACTAATATTGGTAAAGACAACCATCATTGGATTAAAGTCATCAAGTCTTCTTAATTGAACAGCTGAAACTTCAACAATTACATAATCGATTTCGTCTTTGTTTGGTGACATCGCATATTGAATAAAAGGATTTGAAGAAGTACCACCAACAAATACATTCTTTCCGTCAAGTTTTAGCATATACCCGATCATATGTGCGACAGTGGTTCGACCAAAACTTCCACAAACTGCGATGATTTTTTTACGACAAAGTCTATTAGCAAGAGAGAACTCACTATAAACCTCTTTGCCTGCAGTTCTGGCCATTTCTAGCTGAGGTAGATCAGGATTAACACCTGATGAGTAGACAACAACATCAGCCTCAAGAAAATCACTTTCCTTATGCTCTCCGAAAGTCATCTTTGGAACTGGATTAATTTTCTTTAACTTTTTGACAGCTTTGTTCAAGTCAAAGATTGGCTTAATATCAGTTATGGTAATTTCACAATTCAAAGTATTAAAAAAGTTAATTAAATTGAACCCAGTTTTTCCAATACCAACGATTAAAACCTTTTTACCTTCAAACCTTTCCATGAATACCTCTTTTAAAAATTTGAATAATATCACATGGGTCAAGACGCATTGTGGCGGCTATTTACCTTATTTTCAAAGTAGCAATAGATGCGATAGCCAAAAGTAAACTGATTATCCAAAACCTCACAATAACCTTTGGCTCGGCCCAGCCTTTCAATTCAAAATGATGATGAATAGGGGCCATCAAAAATACCCTTTTTCCTCTAGTCTTAAAACTAACCACTTGAATTATCACCGAGAGAGCCTCAACAACAAAAACCCCGCCAAAAATAATCAGCAGAACTTCGTTTTTTGTTAATATTGAGGCAATTCCAATAGCTCCACCCAGGCTTAACGACCCAACATCCCCCATAAATACTTGAGCAGGGTAGGAATTATACCAAAGAAATCCGACACCAGCTCCAATGATAGCGCTCATCATTACGCTAAGCTCACCCGCATGAGAAATATAAGGAAGATAGAGATAATCACTGAATTCGCGATGCCCTGCAAGATACGCAAAAATAGCCAGCGTTAAGGCACTTGTAATTATTGGCCCAATCGCCAATCCATCAAGTCCATCGGTTAGATTAACAGCATTACTAGAACCCACAATGACAAACGCACCAAAAGGTACATATAGGAATTTTAAGTCAATGATCGCTTGTTTATAAAAAGGAATATACAGATTTGTATCAAATTCCCCAGAACTGACCAAAAAGTACATCAAGGTTAATGCTGTCATGAATTGCCATACCAACTTATAGCGTCCACTAACACCGTCAGTATTTTTTTTTAGTACTTTAAGATAGTCATCAAGAAAGCCTAGTATAAAATAAGAAAGTAGAACAATTAAAAACGATGCAGTTGAAATATTTTGGAAATTTCCACATAAAAGTGCAGAAATAAATATGGCGCCAACTAAAAAAACACCACCCATTGTTGGGGTTCCTCTTTTCTTAAGGTGACTTTCTGGTCCTTCAGACCTAATTATTTGGCCAAACTGACGCTTTGACATATATCGAATAAAATACTTTCCAATAAAAATACTGAAAACAGTTGAAACGATAAAAGCAGCAGCAGAACGAAAAGTTAGATAACGAAAAATATTAAAAAAAGTAAAATCCTCACTTAAAGGATATAGAAGATGATAAAACACTGAAAAGCCTTGTAAATTATTATCTTATAAAGGTAACTCTAATTGAATAGCTAGTCATCCACAAAGATATTTTCAAGTTTTACTCCACGGCTCCCTTTTACAAATACGTAAGAAATATTTTGATTTTGAAGGCTTAATAAATTGAACTCAGAAGAATTTATATATTTTTGGCATTTATCCCCAAAGCCCAAAGCCAAATATTTTGAATATTTGCCAATAAAAACTACATTCCTCGCACCTATATTCTTTAGATGCATCCCTATTTTTTGGTGATATTCATGTGAAAGATTACCAAGTTCATACATGTCACCAATAACATATAGAGATTCTTCCGATTTAAATTCAACATATTTTGTAAAAGCATCGATAGCATTGATCATCGAGGTAGGATTTGCATTATAATAATCGCAAAAGACATTAAGCCCATTATACTTCTTCCACTCAGATCTAGATGCTCCAGGAATAAAACGATGGACAATTTTTTCAATTATTTCTTTCCTCAAGCCCAGTTTAATAGATAGTGCCACCGCCAAACTTAAATTGTGAAAATTATAACTTCCAATAACGTTCTCATTTTTAATTTCAATAACATCATCATCTAATTTAAGCGTGAAATGATTCTCGCTTTTCTGAATTAAGGTTTTACCAATATCAATTGTAAAATAATTTTTTTTGTCATCAATTCCTGCTAATTTACCAACTTTTAGATAAAAGCAATTCTTTTCTTCCTCTCCGTTTTTAGATAAGTAATTAAACAATGATAATTTTTCTCTTAAAACGCCATCTATATCAATTAATTTTTCTAGATGTGACTCTCCAATTGAAGTAATTATTCCAAAGTCAGGTTGAGCTATTTCAGAAAGAAAATTTATTTCCCCTGGGGAATTCGTTCCTATCTCAACGACTGCAAACTTATGAGATTTTTTAATATTTAAAAGAGTAAGTGGAACTCCTATATGATTGTTGAAATTACCTTTGGTTGCAATAACTTCATTTGGGTATCTAGCTCCGAGAAAAAATGCCAGCATTTCCTTTGTCGTAGTTTTTCCATTTGAGCCTGTAATACAAATAACCTTACCGCCATTTGATTTCCACTCCTTGACATATTTGCGAGATAACTCCTGCAGAAACGCAAGCGCATCATCAACTACAATATATGGGATGTTAATATCTATTTTGCGCAGGTCGACACTATCGGTTCTCCTATCAAAAACAATACATTCTGCACCTTTTAAAATAGCATCATCATAAAATTTATTACCATCAAATTTTTCACCAATAATACCAACAAAAAGATCTCCTTTTTGTATTGATCGAGTGTCAGTGCAAATCGAATTTACAATTTGATCATTATGAAAATTAAACTTTTCCCACAGTTCATTTTTTAAAATTATATCAACTATTGATAGCATATTTTGCCTCGACACTCTTCCCTAGAATTTCCTTGTCATCAAAATCATGTTTTACACCATTAATTTCTTGATAGTTTTCGTGCCCCTTACCAAGAATTAATAAAATCGTTTTAGCTGAAATTAAATCAACTCCTTTTTTTATAGCAATATCTCTTTTGGCTTCAATCTCAAAGTTTTTAAAACTAAGGCTTTCAGTAATATCCAAAAGGATCTGACTTGGTTTTTCATCACGAGGATTATCACTAGTAAAGATAACATAATCAGACATTTCGCAAGCGACTTTACCCATTATTGGTCTTTTTGCTTTATCTCTATTCCCCCCACATCCGACGATCGTGATTATCTTATAATCCCTAAAACTATTTTTAACGCCATCAATAACTTGTCTAACGGCATCAGGAGTATGGGCGTAGTCGACAACACCAAAAGAATTATCTCCAATTTTTAACACATCAAATCGTCCAGGAGGTGCAAAAATCAAGTCTGTATCAACATCAGAAAATGAGAAACCTGGCATTACCTTGCTTAACAAAGAGTATGCTAGGCTTAAATTTTTTAAATTAAAGCTTAAATCAAAAATTATATTTTGACTTTTAAGTCTTAAGTTCTCCACCTTTTCAAACTGAACATTTAATTCATTTAACTTCTCAATTAAAAATTGTTCCGTATCGTTTACCATTAGTGGATTATTATCTTTTATTATTTTCGTTATTTTAAGTTTTGAGGAGAAATAGCTCTCCATATCATGGTGATAGTCGAGATGATCTTGAGTAAAATTTGTCCATGCGGCCGCGTCTAACAATAAACTCCCTAGCCTTTCTTGCTCTAGTGCATGGCTACTCATTTCAACAAAGACTACTTCTGGGTTATGATTAAACAAGATCTTTCTAAATTCAATCATGCTTGGTGTCGTAGTACGGTGTTCAGATTTAAGTTTTCCTGACTTCCCATAAACTCCAACTGTTCCAATGCTTATGCTTTTAATATTCAACAAATTAGCTATTTGCATACCAAAGTAACAAACAGATGTTTTACCATTTGTACCAGTTACACCAACAATTTTAGTTTCTGCACTTATTGGAAAAAAAATATCAACTACATCTTTTTGACTAACTTCAAATTTATACTCATCAACTATTAAGTATGGGCATCCAGGGTTAAATTTTGGTGAATTATTTAAAATCAATAACCCAGGATTTGAACCCTCAAGCCTCTTTTTAAATGCATCCTCACCATTTTTGTTTAAGCGGTAAAATATTATTTGGGCATTAGTTGCACCATCCAGATTAGTCGCAACATCATTTATTTTATCGCTAATTTTAATCTGGTAATGATCATAAAGATATTTTTGTATTTTATTCATTTCTACTCAACAATAGGGCGTGATAGCTCTATAATAATTTTTTGATTTTTAGCCTCAGCTCCCCCTGGATCAGGAGTTTGCTTTGTCGCAATACCAAATCCTTTGTACTCAATATCCAATTTGTTCTTTCTTGCAAACAGATTTATTGTTCGCCTATCGAGACCAAGTAAATTAGGAATCACCCCTCTTTTGTATTTAATATTAGCACTTTGAATCTTTCTAATTTTATCTGTTTTCTTAATCCCTTTATTCAAAGCAAATTTATAGTAATTTTTATCTTTAAAAAGTAAGTACTGAGAGATTTTCCTAAAAATAGGTGAAGCGACTAAATTACCATAGTAAATAGGACCTTTTGGCGAGTCTACATATACGTAAACCACAAACCTTTTATCAACATTTGTCGGGTAACCAACAAATGCAGGTATATAACCTTCGTAACCACCTTTGCTCGAAGGTTTTTGAGCAGTTGAAGTTTTCCCTGCAATTTGAAAGTGTTTGACCTGTGCATTTGCTCCAGTACCATTATAAACTGCATCAACCAACATTTGCTCAATTGAGGAAGCAACCTCTGAACTTATGATTCTCTTTCCTTTTTGCCCCTTATTTCCACCTTTTATTATTGTTGGTCGCAGATAGAGACCATCGTTGGCAATTGCAGCATAAGCAGCAAGAATTTGAATACCGGTAGTAGCGATGCCTTGACCAAAGCTAAGATTACTCAATCTTATAGGGCTAGTATTATCATCATATTTAAAAATACCACGTGACTCACCAGGAAGCTCAATTCCTGTTTTTTCATCTATATTAAAGTCCTCTAACGTTCTTTTAAGTTTTGATAAGCCAAGATCAAATGCGATTTTTGTTGTACCAATATTTGAACTATACCGAAGGATTTCTTGCACAGATAACCACTCATACGTTTTTTTAGACTCTGCTTCATTGATAACATGGCCTTGTACATTCAGCCTTCCCCGCTCACAGTAATAATTTGTTGATTTGTCGGCAACAGCATTTTCAAGCGCTGAAGCAATCGTAAATGTTTTAAATACTGAACCTGGCTCAAATGGGTCACTGATAAATGGTAATTTCATAAAAGGGATATCATCTCTTTTTATGTCATTTGGATTAAAAGTGGGATAGTTTGCCATCGCAAGAATCTCACCACTCTCTACATCCATTACCCCAACGCCACCACTTTCGGCATTAAACTTCTCTATTCCATCTTTAAGTGTTTGTTCAACAAAGCCTTGAAAATCTTTATCAATTGATAAAACAATATCCTCAGATGACTTGTTGCTTTCTAGGTTCTCATATTTGACTGCTCTACCTTTGGCATCCTTTAAATATTTTATTTTTTTTACTTTTCCACGAAGGTTTGTGTCTAGTTCAAACTCGACACCTGCTAATCCTTTATTATCAACGCCAACATAACCAATTAGTTGAGACCCGAGTTCGTTGTTTGGATAAAAACGTTTTGGGACTTTGTCTACATAAACACCAGAAATATTAGTTAGCTCTGCAACTGATTTTTTATTCAACTCAACCTTACGGGCAACCCAAGTGAACTTATCCCTTTTCTCTAATTTTTTTGCCAAAGCGGAGTAACTAACTCGATCGATAACACTAGAAACTTTCCTTGCAACCTCCTGCTTGTTTTGTACTTCTTTAGGCATAATAAAAACGGAATAAGTATCAATATTGATGGCCAGTGGATTTAAATTTCTATCTAAAATATTTCCTCTATTAGGATAGATTTTTAACTCTCGAACAATTTGACTCTCACTGTATCTCTTAAGACTATCTCTATCTATTATTTGCAGATAAAAAGCTCTCAATACCACGGTTAAAAAACCTACCGATAATATAAAAAAGGAAAAATATATTTTTGTTTTAGTATTCATATTCTAGGGAACAAGTATGATTTGTTTTTGAGAAGGCTCTTTCATTCCGTGAATCCTGGCCATTTTTGAAAGATTTTTTGTCGATAATGACCTTGCACGATCAGCTTTTAAAGCTTTATTTAATTCATTTAGTTTTCTAACTTCCTTTCTCTTCTCTGAAATTAGATAGTCCTGCTCAATTGATTTCATCCTAAACACAATTGCAATTAAACATGTAAAAATAAAAAATATTAATATTGTGAGATTGTTACCTTTCTTTAAAAAGTTAGAAACATTACTTAAGTTGCTCAATTTAATTCTCCCTTGATGAGTTTAAATTTTTTCAGCAACTCTTAGTTTAGCACTTCTAGAGCGAGAATTATTAAAAATCTCATTCTCTGTAGGTATTATTGGTTTTTTTGTGATGATTTTAAGTTTCTCTTCTTTAGAAAATTTCTTAAAAGTATGCTTAACAATCCTATCCTCCAAGCTATGAAATGATATTATTGCTAATCTACCACCTGAAGGTAGAAGCTCCACACATTTATTGATCATTTCAGTAAGGTAATCTAACTCTTTATTTACAAAAATTCTTAATGCTTGAAAAACTCTTGTCGCAGGGTGAATTTTTTGATGCCGCATCTTTTTTGGGTAACAATGAAAAATAATATCCTCTAGCTGTTTCGTCGTTTTAATTCTTTCTACTTTCCTTACAACATCTATTTGCTCAGCAATTCTTTTTGAGAACCGCTCTTCACCGTAAGAAGTAAAAATCTCAGTCAAACTTTCAACATCATAATCATTGACTACATCCGCAGCACTCTCAAATTCGTTATCATCTGGATTCATTCTCATGTCTAATGGGCCATCAAATCGAAAAGAGAAGCCTCTTTCTCCAACATCAAATTGGTGACTTGATACACCTAAATCAGCATAGCATCCGCCCAAAGAATGATCTTTGGTAAAGTTAATGACACTTTCTCTTTTTAAGACGCTATCAATATCTACAAAATTAGATTTCTCTAACAAAATAGAGAGTTCTTTATTTTCATTTTGAATTCGTTTTTTTCCGGAAAATAATGCATCAGGGTCTTGATCTAGCCCAATTACTTTCGCATCAACATCGATTTCGGATAAGGCAAAACAATGCCCTCCTCCACCAAATGTCATATCAACATAGTACTTATTTTTGTTCGAAATATTATTTTCTAATACTGAGTTTATTGTCTCATCTTTTAAAACTGTTATATGACCATTAAATTCCATAATTCATTCTTCTCTAAAAAAAGTTGGATAGATACTCGAAGTATTAAAGACATGTGTACTTAACAAATCTATCTAGGGTTTCAGCCTCACTTCGGACAACAGCATCATTGTATAACTATTAGAGTTTAACAACTTAAACTATGAGCTTCAAAGATATTCTAATAACCTGAACGTAAAATTAGGTATTTGTTAATTATTATTTTCAGTTATAATAAATAATTCCCTAGATCAATTGAGTTTTTAGTTTTAAATGAAAGAAATGAATGAAAACTTTGTAAATGACACGCTTAAAGCCTATTTTTCCCGAGCGAAGAAATCAAAAGAGTTCTTAACTGACTCTATTGCCGTTAGCTCTCAAGAACTATCTGACTCCGTCACTACATTGATAAAAAAACCTAACTTACGTGGAACAATACAATTGCTTTCTGACGTTGTTGGCTCAGGTGCGTGGATTGGTAACTCATATTTAAACTTAATTCTCACTCTAGGTGGAGTTATTAAACCAAAAGAAAAAACAATCGACCCTGAAGATCATCATTACATTATTGAGAAAATTTCTAAAAACATTCGAATTCCAGATAATAAATTTTCGGAACAAGAAATTTTCCGAAGCATTTATAACGAGCTTGAATATGCTCATCAGCATCCGGACTACAAATCTCCATTACAGCTACCTAAAATTTTTCCAACTATCGTGCTTATTTCTGGTGTTTTCAATGAACTTTACAAAACAGCAGCATTTGAACGCGGGGTTCAACATGCATCTAAAATTTCAAATCTAAAATACTTTGTGGCCAAAACTGATGGGTTTGAAGGAGCTAAATACAACGCAACCTTGATAGAAAATCAACTCTTTGAATATCAGAAAAATCATCCAGATGAGAAATTTTGGATAATAAGTTATTCCAAAGGAGGGATCGATTCCCTTCATTTCTTAAGACAAAATAAAGAATGGTGTGAAAAAAATGTGGTTGGCTTATCAACAATTGCAAGTCCAATCCTCGGCTCACCCCATTTAAGTAATCGAATCTTTAAATTATTAAAATATTTTCAAGATTTATCCACAAATGATTTTTTGAAACACGTAGATGAAAACAAAGATTTTCTTAAAAGAGAGTTTGTAAAATCATTAGACCATGGCAAACAAGAACCCTGGTTTAGAGCAAATTATCACCTACTTCCAGAAAATTGTTTTTATACATCGATTGCACTAGAAGCCGAGTGGTATGAATCGCATTTATATATGATGCTGGCCAAAGCACTATTTTCCTCTGATAACACTAATGACGGTGTTGTTGATGCTGCACACGCAATATTTCCAAGCTACTTTAAAGCAAAAAACCTAGGCTTAATAAAAGGTCATCACCTCATTGGCGCCAGGTCTAGTACCTATGCTCAAGAAGCTTTGATTATGACTCACATTATATATTTAAAATATCTAAACTTAATCTAAAGAACTTCTAAGGTTCATTAAAACTAACTTTGATATCATTTTCAAGGACTCAAACACACCATCACCCTTGAGTGCCGATGCTTCAAAGCTTGGAACATCTAATGAATTTAAACTTTTCTCTAATTCAGAAACAGGTGAGATATTTGGAAGATCTCTTTTATTCCACTGCATAATAATAGGTAGTTTACTTACATCATACCCTTGTTCAGATAAATTTTCTTTTAGGCTATCTAAGCTTTGAAGATTTGCTTCCATTTTTTCGATTTGCGAATCGGCAACAAAAACAATGCCGTCAACTCCTCTTAAAATTAATTTACGACTTGCTTCATAAAAGACTTGGCCAGGGACAGTATACAAATGAAACCTTGTTTTAAACCCTCTAATCTCCCCAAGTTCTAATGGTAGAAAATCAAAAAATAGAGTTCTTTCGTTTTCAGTATTTAACGTAACCATTTTTGATTTGTTGTCAGCTGATGTTTTTTGATAAATATGTTGTATATTGGTCGTTTTACCACCAAGTCCTGGGCCGTAGTAAACGATTTTACAGTTAATTTCTTTTGTATGGTAATTAACAAATGACATCCTGTTTCCCTTATATTGTAAAAAGATTATCTATCTCTTCGTCAGTGATATTGTTGAATAGCATTTTTGTTCTCTCTTTGCCCTCGTCAACAATTTCATGATATTGATTTTTTTCTTCGTATGAATCTTCTATTGTTTGTTTTAGAAGTCTAAATTTTAATTTTAACTTAGACGGATTTGCCACATTTTTATAAATCACCGAGAAAGCATATCGTTTTCCACTTAAAGTAATTGGAGTAATGTGGATACCATCAGACGATCCGCCATAGGTAAGATTATTATTAATATTTTCGGCTTTAAATATGTCAGTTAAGGCTTTGGCAGAGGACCAAAGACCTGTAATTAATGCCCCAAGGGAATGATTCTTTTTATCAACATTGGCATCTGCCCACAAAACAACTCCATCCCCTCTTGTCATAACTAATGAAATATCTTCGAACTCTTTCAAGATATTTAAATTTTTATTGATCACGTCTTGTAATAATTTTTGGTTTATTTCTTTCAACTTATTTCCTATGACATTAGTCTTTTGTTTTCCAAAGCTTTAGAAATTGTAACAGAGTCAAGATACTCCAAACTCCCTCCTATGGGAATGCCAAATCCAATCCGATCAACCTTTACATTTTCTGGTATCATCGAATGAATATAGGATGAAGTTGCATCTCCTTCAACTGAAGGATTTATCGCGATAACCACTTCTTCTATCTTTTGATTAATTATTTTGTCTTTTAAAATATCAAGTTTTAATTCCTTAGGGCCAATGCCTAAAAGTGGATTTAAAACCCCTCCTAAAATATAGTAGGTACCTTTAAAAGCAGAAGAGTTTTCAATGGCTAAACAATCAGTGATTTTCTCAACAATACATATTTGACCAGAACAGCTTCGACTTTCGTCCGAGCAAATATGACATATTTCAGTCTCTGCAAAGAAACCACATTGTTGACAATATTTTAAATCAATTAATGCCTGAATGTTATTACTCATTTCAAGCAAATTTTCTTTTGACCACTTTGTCATTTGAAAAACTTGCCTCAACGCTGTTTTTTCACCAACACCACTAAGCCTAGAAAATGATTTGGATGCCTCTTGAATGATCTCTGGTAACTCCATAAATTCTCTCTGTTAAAATAGACCTGGTATATTTAATCCACCGGTAACTTTTGACATCGCATTTGAAACCATCTCTTGAGATTCTTTAATCGCTTGATTAACGCCTGTTTTAACTAACTCCTCAAGCATTTCAACATCATTAGGGTCCACGCACTCAGGATTAATTTTAATAGCTAAAATTTCTTGTTTACCATTTACTGTCATGACAAGAGCTCCTCCACCAGATGAAACTTCAAGCTCTCTTGACTCAAGCTCTTTTTGAAGAGCTGTCACTTTAAGCTGCATTTGCTGTGCTTGCTTTAATAAATTATTCATATTTTTCGCCATACCTACTCCTTAACTACTGAATTATGGTTTTATCGATTTGCGATTTAAACAAATCTTGTGCTTCAACAATTAAACTATTTGAAAGCAACTGTTGCGTTTTTACGTTTCTCTCTTCTTCTTTATTTTTTTCATCAATTTCAACAATAGAATTAAATCCTATTCGCTCCTTTTCAACATCTTCGAGAAGTCGAAGCTCGAATTCTATTTGGTCATTTTTCACGAGAAAATATTTTTCTAATTCTCCAAGAATTTTATCTCTTGAATTTTTCTCCGATAAATAATCATAAAACACTTCCGACTCTGAAGAAAAACCTAATACAATGTTAATTTTTTCATTTGGTAGATAATTAATACCATTAATAACATTGCCCTGTTCAAGATTTGAGGCTGTCGCGGGAGAAGTAATCGCTAATGTTTCTAAAAAACCTTCCCAGTTTTTTTCCGTTGTCTCTACGTTTTTGTTTGTAGAAACATTATTTTCATCAACTTCTTTGACCTCAACAGAGGAAACCTCATTAGGTAATGTTTCTACTTGAGACAAAGGTTCAACTTTATTGCCTTCTGTTGAATCCTCTTTGCTTGAATTTAATTCAGGCTCAACCAACAGGGAAGTATTGTTAGGTTTTTCTAAAGGATGCTCAAGCTTAGTGTTGTTCTCTAGTTGTCCTTGAGTTCCCCCAGAACGACTAATTTCTTTTTCCTCAGTTCCCTTAGGCTTTAACCCCACATTTTTTAGAATTTCCTTTCTTAAACAAAGTTTTAGAAGCAACACTTCTGTTGCCATTGAAGCAAAAACGCCAGACAATGCCTCTGAACCCTCTTTTGAAAATATATCAAATATCCAGGTCAACTCAGCAATCGTCGTCTGTATTTTGGTACCATTTAATTCTACATTAAAGGTCCTTCCTGAATTATTTGTATTACTCAAAATAATGTTATAGATCGATCTTCCAAACTCAAGCACAAAATTATCGATTTGAACTCTTGAGCTTTTAATTTTATCAAAACCTATTTTGAGTGAATCTGCATCTCCTAAAAGTAAACTCTCTAAAATAACAGAGATTGTTTCTTCTTTAATTATTCCAAGAGAAGTCTCTATCAACTCAGAGTCAATATACTTTTCTTTGCTAAACATTAGCGCTTGCTCTAAGAGAGTTAGAGTGTCTCGAACTGAACCATCTCCATGAAGACAAATTTTATGAATAACTTCATCATTTTCGAATGTTATTTCTTCTGCTTTGGCGATCTTTTTAATTTGATTAACAAGAATGCTTACAGGTATTTCCATAAAATCATATTTCTGACAGCGGGAAAGTACTGTAGCCGGTAATTTTTCAGGTTCGGTTGTCGCGAAAATAAAAACAACATGAGCCGGTGGCTCCTCAAGTGTTTTCAAAAGAGCATTAAAGGCTGAAGAACTTAACATGTGTACTTCATCAATAATAAATATTCTCTTGTCACCAGTGACTGGTAAAAACTTTGATGATTCAATAATTTCTCTAATATTATCAACACTATTATTGGAAGCACCATCAATCTCGATAACATCCATGGAGCTATCACTGAGGGTGTCTATACAGCACGAGCAAGTATTACAAGGATTAAAACCCTCACTTAAAGAGTGGCATCTAACTGCCTTTGCGAGGATTCTGGCCATCGAAGTTTTTCCAACTCCCCGTGTTCCTGAAAATAAAAATGCGTGTCCAAGGGATTTAGTTTGAATTTGATTCGCTAATGAGCGAACAATGTGATCTTGGCCAATTACTTCACTAAATGTTTGTGGTCGCCATTTTCTGGCCAAAACTTGGTAAGACATTTTCTCGTTCCTTAAATGCATTTTAAACCAGCAAAATCTATCATTTTTAAGGATATTTGAACAATATGAATTTGGAATAAAAGAAATTACAGAAGTGGCAGCCAGACATGACACAGTGAAACAAAAGTTGCCGTTGCTTCGTTCCCGACCTGGCGGAGTTCACTCAGTAAACACTTGCCAGCCCGACCACCGATTCGAAATATAAAAAACTAATGAAAGTATGTAAAGAGTTAAGAATTTTAAATGGCGGAGAACATGGGATTCGAACCCACGAAGGAGTTGCCCCCTTACACGCTTTCCAAGCGTGCGCCTTCAGCCACTCGGCCAATTCTCCGCTGAATAATTCTATGTGGTTAACACAAAGATATAAATGATGTCTACTTTTTATAAAATAATCGACGCTGCTTAAAAAAAGTTGATAGCAAACTAGAGCAAAGGTAATGCTCTACGCCACCAATAATATCAAATCGATGATTCAAAACAGATGTTTGATGGATGTTAAATCCATGGGATATTGCGCCCCCTTTCGGATCATAGGCTCCAAAAACGAGGTTTTTTATTCTCGCCTGAACAATAGCCCCCATACACATCACACAAGGCTCCAAGGTGACAAATATTCGGCACCCAGACAAGCGCCAATTCCCGATATTCTCTGAGGCTTTTCTAATAGCAATAATCTCAGCATGTCCACAAGGATCGTTGTTTGATTCCTTTAAGTTATGTGAAGTTGAAATTATTTTATTTTGAGAATCGACAACAACCGCACCAACGGGAACCTCTCCTAGAGAGAAAGCTTTTTCAGCTTCTTTAAGCGCCAAACCCATATGCCATATTTCGTTGCTACTGAATGTTTGTATTTGTTGACTCAAATCGATCTCTCTTTTTATCCACTCGACCCTGGTGCCAAGATTTTCTCATTTGCCAATAATACTCTCGGGCAAGATCGTTATCCCAGTTGAAGCTAACCCCATACGTAAAGCCACGTCCAAGAGTGGTTTCCCTCACTGATATTATTCGTCCTTCAATATTTAGAGTATTTTTATCCTCATGCATAATTACTAATATAGTCGATCCTATTGGCAAACTTTCAAATAAGGTTACGCAAGCAGCATTTCTTCTTATGTCAGTCACTCGTGCTTCCTGAGTTTTTCCGCCATATGTGACGTAAGCTTTTAGATCATTCCTATATCTAAAATCATATTCCCACCAATTAAACCATGGATAATAAATGGGAGAAGATACAAGATACATTTCAATAAACTTCAGAATTAGAAAGCCAATAAGAGGAACAGAGTTATTACTCGATACAAATACCATATTTATCAATACGTAAGTCAAAACAACAAAGTTTATGCTCCAATATGTGTATTGAAGTTTTTTTAATGAGAAATAATGAGTTTTAAATAAAAACAAACTGCCAATAAATATAACAGAGCCACCAAAACTGAAGTGATGAATAATATTTTCAAAAAAAATAACTAATACTAGTAAACAACTTGAAATAAGATGAAGTTGCCTTATGTTATCGAAATCATGAAGGTTTTTATTAATTTTTAACAGCATAGTAAAATAATACACGCCTATTGAAATAAAAAAAACTAGGTGGAAATAATCTCACAAGATGAATTAAAGAGATCGAAAGGTGAGTGGCGCACTCGGCAGGAGTCGAACCTGCGACCCCTTGATTCGTAGTCAAGTACTCTATCCAGCTGAGCTACGAGTGCGCATACGAGTTTTGTAGGAGTTTTAAATAGATTAGACAAGACATAATTCATATTTTTTCCACTTTTACCCAAGATTCGATAATATTTTCTTGCTATAGGTCATAATATATGGGAGATATTTTGTGATTTATGGCTGTAATCATAAATCAAGTGATAACCGTTTGATTTGCGCTACAACTTCTTTCCTTTTGAAAAGAGTTTAAACGCTCTCAACACCAACTTGAAAGGAGACCCAAAATGGGCAACAAACTTTACGTAGGAAACCTTCCTTACAGAACTAACCAAGAAGAATTAACTGAACTTTTCTCTCAGTACGGAGAAGTAACTTTCGTACGAATTATTACAGATAGAGAAAGCGGAAGAAGCCGTGGTTTTGGTTTTGTTGAAATGTCTACACCAGAATCTGCTCAAGAAGCAATTGATTCTCTTCATGACAAAGAAAATCTAGGAAGAAAATTAATCGTTAATATCGCTAGAGACAAAAAATAATTTTGTAATCTTTAGGCTAGGCAATCGTCTAGCCTAATCCCTTTTCTCCCATCACATCTACATGACAATAAATAGGTAACAAATGATTTCTGGCTTTACTTTTATTAAGAACGGATTAACTTTAGGATACCCTTTTTTAGAAAGCGCAAAAACGATAGAGCCTATTTGTAAAGAAGTTATCATCAACGTTGGATTTGAAGATGAAAACTGCACGCAAGATGACGGAACCTATGAATATCTTAGAGATAATTTAACGTCGTCAAAATTTAAATTCATCAAGTCTTGGTGGAACCCAGAGATTAGTTCACAAGGCCTCATTTTATCCCAACAAACTAATATTGCCCTTGAAAAATGTACCGGTAAAACTTGTCAATATATACAGGGCGATGAAGCAATCCATGAAGATGATTTAAATAGTATTGAGCTTGGCCACAAAGAACTTATCGATAGAAGTGATCTTCATGGGTTGATATTTAACTATATTCACTTTTATGGAAACACAAACGTTTACCGACACACGAGAAGCGTATACCGAAGAGAGGTTAGAGCAATCAAAAATAATTCCAACATACTATCATGGAAGGATGCTCAGGGTTTTCGATTCAAAGACGGTAGTAAAATATCAGCGAAATTAATTGATGCGAGAATATTTCACTACGGTTGGGCCAGACCACAAGAGGTCATGAACAAAAAGATAGAGTCATTCGAGAAACTCTATCATGGTAAAGATCACGAACAAGATAAAAAGTTTAAATACAGGCGAATTTGGGGCCTCAAAAAATTTGAGGGTACCCCACCTGCCTTACTTCAAGATTGGGTAAAAAATAATACCCATCCAATTGATGTTATAAACTTACCAAAATCTTACAGATTTGATGATTGGGATTTAATGGTTTCAGATTTTATAGAGAAATATACAGGATATAGAATAGGCGAGTATAAAAATTATAAACTAATCAAATAAAATGTAATCTTTCCATTTAGAAAAATTCAGTTCTTTATTATAAAAAGCCCGTACTTTCGCCAAAGCATTTTTTCTAATAGCGTTTAATTCATCTTGTTCCAATTTAACAACATTTATTATTTGGTTTGAAAATTCATGTTTATTAAATGGTTTAACCTTGAATCCGTCTACTCCATGATCAATCATTTCAGTCATACTTGAAGTGTCGTAGCAAAAAATAGTACACCCCATACTCATAGCTTCAATTAGAGTGCTGGCAGTGCCTTCAAATCGAGACGTAAAAATTAAATGATCAATAGAAGAATAAAAGTCAACCACAGATTCAACATGTCCTAAAAATTTAAACCTATCTTGATCGATACCTACTTCCTTGGCATAAATATTTAACTCACCTTCAAGTTCACCTGTGCCTGCAAGTAAAAATTTTGCTTGTGGAAAATATTCCATCACAGTCTTTGCGATATCAATAAAATCAAAAAGTCCTTTTTGGTCAGTAAGTCTGACACAATTTCCAAAAACAAAACCGTTATTACAAATAGGATTGTCGACAAAATTAAACTTATTAAGGTCAATACCATTTGGGATAAAATCACAGCACTCTTCGTCAAGAAAGATTGATTGATTAAACATTTCCTGGATATTTAAACTATTAGCCACAAAATTAGAGATTCCATATTTAAAAGACCATCTATATGCCAATTTATTTTTAGGTAGAATGGGCATACCAATCCTTAATATCCTTTTCTGTATACCAGACAACAAAGCCACAATTGAAGCATCCCTCACGTCGATAAAAGAATTAAAAATGATAGCATCTAAATTCAGACGCTTTAGTTTAAAAAATAAGCTAATTAAAAAGATTGGATTGAAATAATTAATCTTGCTCCAAGTGATCGGAACTACGTTAACACCATTGATTTTAGCTCTTTTAAAAAGGTCGCCCTCCTCGGGACCAAACAAATATATTTCATGCCCCTCATTTTTTAAATATGAGGACATTTCTAAATGCCATTTTTCTCCGCCACCCCAAAGTTTATAAGAGTTGTAAAAAGCTATCTTGATACTTCACCTCAATACTAATAGATGAGTTCTTGATATATTAAACCGTCGGATAATACAACATCAGAAACGTGAATCTTACTGATATCAAAAAGCTTCATAAAGCCCATAATTAGCGCAATATTTGTGACCATCGTATCACTATACTTACTATTTATTTCAGCATCCGTTTTGCCGATAAATCTCGTTGCCCGTTCTTCGAGGTTTTCAAAGGTGTAGTAATCCTGATTTTTAGGCAGCAAGGATTTATGAAGTCCCCCGATACCAACAAACTTGAAACCTGGCGAAAACTTCTTCAATTTATTAACTCGGAGCTCTTCTGAAAATAGCTCAATTGATAGGTTTACCGCATAATCAAAAACTTTACGGTCAACCGGATTAGGCGAAGACCCGTCAATTTTCAATTTTTTCATTAGTTTGTTTTTGAATGTAACTGAGGCAATATTGCCAAGGTAGATGAATGGCTTTCCATCAGAATTCTCGACGACCTGCATACTACCTCCACCAATATCCCAAACTGCGTACTCATGTGAATCATGAAGCCTGACTGAATCATAGCCAATTAGCGCTTCCTCTCTTTGGTCGATAACACGAAAATCAACACTGAATTTTTTATTCCATTTTTTAATTAGCTCTTTTCCATTGGAGGATTTTCTAAAAGCAGAGGTTGCAACGCCTAAGATCTTGTCGACATTAAAACTTTTTGAAGCTCGAACATAGCGACCAATAACCTCTGCTCCATAATTTTGAATAGCAGCAGAAAACTTACCGTTATTTTCTTTCAAGTCTTGAGCGTAAGGAACTGGCATAGTCATATATGATAGTACTTTAATAAACTTTTTTTCACATACATTCACTTTGACGATTTTTAATTTTGTAGTTCCCGAACCAATATCAAAAGCAGCTAGATTTTTATCACATTTAACCTCTATTGGTTTTTTATCTCTATTGAGTGAATAAAACACCGAAAAGGAAATCGTAATAAATATTCCGACAATTAAAAATATCTTTTTCATAAAGAATTCTCTTTGGCATACAAATCTCTAAAGTAATCAAGGTCCTCTGGGGTATTGATGCCACGACTTTCAACAACATTATCTATTTCTACTTTTTTAATTTTCCAATTTTTTTCGGTAGACAAAAAAGAAAGAAAAGGTAGAAAGTTAATTTCTCCGGTCATACTTCCAAGTTTTTGTTGATCAATATATTCATTCCAATATTTATTTAAGTTTTTTGTTGATAAACCAAAGACCCCCATGTCACTCCGGCCACCGCGAGATGTTTTGTCACCTTCTCTTTGCTGAAGAATCTTGACCAGTTTATCTTTATTGAAAATATATTCAACATAAGGACTCTCTTGCTTCACGAGTGGAAGAACGAGCTGATCGTTGTGATCTTCATCAAATGTATTAACAATTTTTCTTAAAGTATCATCAGAAACATGAACCTGATCTCCCCAAACAATGATTAAATATTTTGAATTCTTCCAAAATTTATATCCCTGAAATATGGCATCCCCCATTCCAACTGGATCATCCTGAAAAGCGATATTGACCTTGTCGTCTAATCTATTCTGATACTCGAGGTAGACCTTGCTATTGAGAACTAGACAATGGTTACTTGCAATTTTTAAGAGTTTATTATGAATAATATCCCAAATCGTATTGCTCTTCCAAATGGGCGTAAAAACTTTTGGATAATTTCCTCCAAGCCTACTGCCTCTCCCTGCAGCCGGAACAAGCGTACAAATTTCATCTTTCTTAATCAAATTGAGTCCTTCAGTGTTAAATAAAATTCGTTAAATGTTTCAAAATCACCCTCACTTGAAAGATCAGGATTATTAACAATAATGGTCTTTACACCAGCACGAACTCCACAATCTTTGCCATTTTCGGAATCTTCAACAAAAAGACTAAGTTCCTTTTGGAGTTTGTTGTCCGCTATTAACTTATTTAATATTGCAGGATCCGGCTTCGCAACCTCTACGTCTGATCCCGTTATATAATCAGTAATATATTTATCAAGATCAAACTTTTTCAAAATTATATCCACTGAATGCCTACTAGCACCAGTGCATATATATACTTCAAAATTTTTGGCAGTTATCAATTCAAAACACTCTCTCACGCTTTCAAACACATTAACTTCACCGTTCATTAAGTATTCTCTATAACTATCTTGCTTAATCTTTGTGAGTTTTTTTGCTTCGTCCCCAGAGAAACCAAGCTCATTCATTACATCTATTGTTCTCTTCCCTTTCATTTTTTCATAATTAAAATCAACAGCACACTTCTGAGATGATTTGGATATCGCATAATTAAATGCTTTTACATGAGAGGGTGTGCTATCGATCAGAGTGCCATCAAGATCAAAAATGAAATTTTTAAAATTGTTCATTATTTACTTCCAAAAATATTTATCAGCGAAAATAGGTTTTTTACCGCTCTTCTTACACGCCAGTTTGGATCAGTGAAACCACTATAGGTCCTGTACGTAACAGGTATTTCACCTATATCAACACCCTCGTTAATTAATTTAAGCGCTAGTGATGAAGGGGTATCCATATGACTATCTAGGTCTCGGTGGTCATTTATGCGCTTTCTTATATGATACCTGCTATAAGCCCTAAAGCCAGTAATGGGGTCTGTAAACAACAACCCCGACCGAATTGAGAAAAGGAAGCTTAAAACAAAGGCGCCCATCTGACTTAATTTAAACAATAATTTATTTTCTGTATAAGCACTACTGAGTGCTTGCATAAATTGATGCCGACTTTGAACACGTGTCCCAAAGACTGCTCCAGTTTGAGACGAATTTAATATTTCATAACCTTTAAAAAAATCTTTTAATCGATAGTCTCCATCTCCTGAAAGCGTTAAAAGAAAATCAGACCTTTCAGGGTTACTAAGCCAATCTTGAAAAAAGTTAAGCTCTGGAAAATCGCCACCAACACTAACCTTCTTAATCTCTAGACCATCAGGAAGTTTTTCTGAAAACTCGAATTCACCGTCAACATATAAGATAATTGACTTAAAATAATTCAACCACTTAATATCAAGAAACTCGTCAATTAAATAGGGAATACCAATACTCCTATTGTGTAGCGACACAAATAGTTCCAAATCGGTCTCTTTATTTTTTACTTTAGAGCTCTGATAAAGAGATCTCATTATCGCGGTAATAGTCGAGGACCCACAATGCTTTGATTCGTATATTGGGTGCTGAAAATCACCTTTGATAAGTCTAGCATTCTTAAAAGATGTTTCAGCCTTCAAGGCGCCTTGTTTGATTCCGCTATCTAAGTATTCACTTCCAATATTATAATAAATATGACTTACAGATCCAGAGTTTTCACTGTCAGCCAATGAAATCAGTAACTCATTCACAATCTTTTCAAGATCATAATTTATAATATCCTCATCGTATTTAATATTTGAAACATAAGCTTTCACCTTCGCTCTCGATTTTTGAATAGCCCCGCCAATCCCTTTTGTTAAATAACTTGGAAACGTGGATGAGTACTGTGTTCCACACCCATAAATTATCACATCACTTTTAAGAATTGCCTCTTTTGCTTTCTTAGATATTTCTGGTGGCGAATGAAGTTTCTCCAATTTATTTTTCTTTTCTTTAAAATTTAATTCATTAATTTCTTTAATTAGAATTTCGTCTGGTTCATTTTCAAGCAAGTAAACTCCGGCCATCGCACTATGATCTTGTTCTTCTACCATCATTGCTTCGTCAAAAAGAAAGTCTCCATTTTCTTTAAGGCCAACCAAATACCTATTTTCCCCGCGAGAAACATTACATAGAGAAGCGTTTAACTTTGACTGAAAAACAGACATTATCTGCTCAAGGGTTCCATTGAAATCATTGCCTTTATCCAGAAATACCCCAGCAAAAACCAAGTTTCCGAGACTGCACCCATCAAAAGAAATATCGAAGTTTTTCTCTTGGCAGTATTTGCCAAAAACAACAATGTATTTTTCAACTAATTCCACATAGTCATGCTCGAGATTGTTAAAAATTTCAACTAACCCATCAAGTTTTTTCAAGTACTCAAGATCAACAAGACACTTAATGATTTCTTCATTGCTCATACTTTTAGGAAATCGATACTCAAGCAATTCAATTACCATATGTTGATTAGGGCTATGTATTTCGAGTAAATGGCTTAAATTTTTTCGAAAATCACTTGGACCTAACATACCTGGAATAAACTTTCGAAGAACTCCTGTCGACAATCCATTATCATACCCATTAATTATGAGGTTTAATTTAATATTACTATTTTTTACTAATTCCTTAATTAAATTAGCAGAACCTCTTCCTCCGCAAAATAGACTTATCTCAATTTGATCTGGGTTTACTTTTATATTCATTAACACATCCTAATAAGTTGATTATACAAGCAGGAATTGTGTAAAAAAATGTGGAAAGATGTTCTCTATATATTGGATTTTTTTAAATTTTTATAAATAATTCCATTGTCATTAACGATTTTATTTAAATAAATACTATCGATCTCAACACACTTTTGCTGAGGCCATATCCCTTTTGGAGACTTAGAAAGAATAAATATATCAACCTCCGATTCTAACAAGTTCTTCGAGTATGTATGACAGAAATCATCATTAATTTTTGGCTTTAAATCAGCATAGATATAATTTTTTAAAACCTCATCATCACTTAGACTCTCAGATCCAAAATAATTTAAACGAACAGGATTGAACCTAAAACCAGCACCAAACAAGTAAAAGCTTCTAAAAATAAAATCATCAGCGATAGAAATTCTTGAGTTTGATTTTTCATTTTCTAAATACTTGAGAAACCAAATAGTATTTTTCTTTGAATCATTGACCTTTTCACCACTAAAAAAGGTAATGAATAATATTAAAGTCATGGCAGAAGTGAGAAGATTAACCCTAATTTTATTTATGATGTTATACTTCCATAATAGTCCGACACCAATAAAAATAAAAGATGCTAAAAGAGCACGTTTATCACTAAGTCTAGGTATTAAAAAATAAACAAAAACCAAGACACATAATAAGCTATTGATAAGTTTATTTTCAGCTAGATCAATATCCATAATTAGGAAAATAATAAACGGCAAGAAAATTGGTAAATAATACCTGTTACTACTTACGTTAAGCCCAAGAGATTCATTTAATCCGGAAAAAGGAGCTCCAACATAGAAATAGGTAAATATGACAAAAGAAGCAAAAAAACCTAGCAATATAGTCCTATGGTTAGATTTCAACAGTGATTTTAGAAACATCAATATCAAAACGACAGATAACACCCATGACTGTTTTTGCCATCCCAGAAATCCCAACAAGAAATCAACTTTACTCTTGGTATCTAAAGATCCCCAAACCCCTATCGCTGAAGAGATTCGTGTCAAACTAGTATCAAATATTCCATTAAGGCCAAATTTCTCAAATGGATATATTGGATTACCAAACTCGAAAATATTCTTTAGGTACCAAGGGTGAGACAGGACAATAAAAAATAAAGCACTAGAAATTATACTTTTAAGAGTTGGCTTCTTAGTTAGAAACAGAACAAAAAAAGGAAGGCAAAAAAATAAATTTGTTAACTTAACACCAACTAAAAAACCTAAAATTAAAAAACCATAATAATTCAGTTTGGTTGAATTATTTTTGTTACTAATAAATACAAAGGAGGCCAGAAATAACACTGAAGGAAGAATATCAGAATCTGAAAATCCGGATAAATACTTTTGAACATCTACTGATGAGAAGAATAAAAAGAATCCTAAAAAAAGTAGCGTACTATTTTTTTTACCCAAGCTTAAAACACTAACAGATAAAAAACCTATTAAAACTAGTAGTACTTCAGAGAAACTACTAAAGAATTCATTACCAAAAAAAATCATAAAGAAAGTACTAAAAAGACTTCCGTTTAGAGGAAATGATGCTTGATAAGTAAAGCTTTTCACAAAAAATGTACCATATTTTAACCAGAGGGCTGGTATTGCAGCATGGTACGTTGAATCATCTAGACTTATCCAAACTGTCCCAAAGTTTGCAACAAGAAAATAAAAGATCAATATGAATAATCCTAT
>Ga0181565_10000607_pt1 | contig 26992 bp, 8 predicted proteins | sample 101ome_16_FD_129661 | JGI IMG/M metagenome (GOLD analysis project Ga0181565, IMG submission 129661) | Coastal salt marsh microbial communities from the Groves Creek Marsh, Skidaway Island, Georgia - 101401AT metaG (megahit assembly) | ecosystem: Environmental > Aquatic > Marine > Intertidal zone... | reverse complement strand
CCCTCTCCCTCACCCCCCCTTCTTCGACGCCTTCAGAGGATTCAGCACCCGGCTCCTGCCCGCCGCCCGCGCCGCCGCCTCGGCCACGTTCGGGTCCGACGCATCGTCCCCGTCCACCACGTCCACCTCGGGGTCGGAGCGCACCTCCTCGGAGGCCCACACGTTACCCCGTCCCCCCGTCCAGTCGAGTCCCACCGGCTGTCCGACGGCGTGGGGAAGACCCGCGCGAGCGAGGTACCCGCGGAGTCGGGCGCCGAGGGCGTCGCGGGCGACGGCGGCGGCGAGGGGCTCCGGGCGGGCAAGGGGTTGGGCGGTGGGGCCCGACGAGTTCAGCGCCGGGCCGTCAGACCCCACGTCGTCCGAGCGGTAGAGGAGGGACTCACCGTGTTCGAAGGTGACGCGGGCGAGGGCAGGTCTGCGGGGGGGAAGGGATGGAGGTGGAGGGGGGTCGCCGAGAGATAAACCAGCGGCGGCATGGCGCAGCGAAGTGGCGGAGGGTGCAATCGCCCGGTCCTCCCACTTTGCGCCTTCGGCACCCGGCTCGCCCTCCGTCGCTTCGCACAATCTCTTCGATGACGGCCTCCCCCGACCGTGGTGGAGCCCCCGGAGCTGGTGGCGCGGCCTTGGCGCGACGGACAGTCGCGAGAAAGTCGCGAAAGCGACGGGCGTCCACGCAGCTGGGGTCGTACGCGACGCGGACGGTGGCGACGAGGTCGAGGTCCAGGGGAGGGGCTGTAGACGCGCTAGAAGGGCTGGCGCGGGTCCCAAAGGTGCGCTGATACGACACGCCTACGTCACGACGAGGGTGGACGGGGAGATTTCCGTACGCCGCGGCAACGACGGCAGCGGCCCCGCGGCTGGCCGTCTCGGCTTGCGACCCACCGCACGCCGCGTAGCTCGTGGCGACGGCCCAGGAGAGCGACCTCCTGGCTCGGCGCATCATTTCACGGGCGGGGGTCGGGGGGGGCGCGGTCGAGCGAGAAAAAGTTCGCGCGTGGCCTCTCTCGGAAGGAACGCCGAGGGTGTCGCCGTGTAGGGGCCCCCTCGATTTCTGCGCGACCATTAGCCTCCTTCGACTCTTGGGGAAGAATGTCCGGGACCGTGGTGGACCGTGGGCGTCGAAGGCGCCCCGCCAGGATCGCCGGGGAACCAGGGGGGGCGGGGTCCCCGGGCGTTCCTCCTACGCGGGCGACGCTGCCGTGCCACCCCCGCGCGCCCGTGGCGAGCCTGACGAGCGTCGCCCTGAGTCGCGCCTCTCCTTTCTCTGCCGCGGTGGCTCGGGACGCGGCGCTGGTGGTAACCGGCGCCGTCGTCGGCTCTGCGGTGACGCGGCACGTCGAGGGCCTTGGCCATGTCGTGCGGTCTGCAGTGTCGGCGGCTGCGACCCTGCCTGAGCGCGCCCGAGCCAGCGTATTCGACCGGACCCGCCCCTCCGACGTTCGCGAGCGGTTCGCACAGCGCATGCGTCCCCCGAAGACCGCGCTGGTCAGAGGGCACAGCGACCGCACAAGCCCGGCGGCCAAGGGTACCAAGGGCGCGCCTGCAGCGCGACGGGGCCGGCCCGTGGTGGCGGCGGCCCGACGGCCCCGGCCGCCCGACGCCGCCACGGCCGCCGCCGCCCTTCTCTCGTCCGTCGTCGACCGCCTGGTTCACCCCGAGCTGGACGAGCTTCGCCACACCTTGGCCGGGACCCTCGCTCGCACCATGTCCCAGGCGAGACGAGAGAAGAAATATGGGGAGAGGGAGACTGGAGCGATACTCGTTGTGCGAGTTAGGAAACAGCGCGCGTGCGCGCGACTCTCTCACTTAATTCCCCCCAACCCCCCACACAACCCCCCAGGTCCTTATCCACCCCATCGACACGGTCAAGACGCGACTGCAGATTCAAACGCCTGTGGAGAAGCTCAGACGATGGCGCAGCAAGATCAGCAGCAAGACTGTCGCGATGCGGTTCGGCGGCCGTACGTTCGACACAGGCGTGTCAGATGTCGTCTACCGCGGGCCGGGGGACCTGTACCTGGGGGTGGTTGGCAGTGCCATCGCGACGCTTGGCGTGGGCGCTCTATACTTCGCGACTTATCAGGCGGTGAAGAAGCCGCTGGACGAGCGGCTGGCGGGCACGACATGGGAGCCCGCCGCCCACGTCGTCGCCGCCTCGGCGGGCGCAGCGTGCAGCGCCGTCGTGCGCGTCCCGGGGGACACGATCAAGCACCGCACGCAAGCCTACCTCCACCCCAATGCTTGGGCCGCTTTGACGGGCATCGTGCGCGCTGAGGGCGTCGCGGGGCTCTACCGCGGGTTTGGCCCCACGTTGATCCGAGACGTGCCAGAAATTGTCGTTCAGTTCGCGTGCTATGAGGCCCTCAGGCGGCAGCTCCTGCGGCGGCGCGGTGACAGCAAGATGCCGACCTACGAGCATGTTCTTCTGGGCGCGGCTGCGGGCAGCATCGCCGCCACGTGTACGATGCCGCTCGACTACCTTAAAACCGTCATCCAATGCGGCCGCCAAGAGCGCCTCGTCGTCGTCCTCGCTCAGACGCTCCGGCAGGAAGGCGTCCCCGGCCTGTTTCGCGGCATGCGCGCGCGGGTGCTGATGACGAGCACTATGAGCGCGGCCTTTTTTGGTCTATTTGAGGTGTGGAAGCAGGTGCTCAAGCCCGCCGATCGTCGTGACGTGCGGCTCGACCGCAACCTGGCCATCAAGGTGTTTTCGAAACAGCGGACGAAAATCTACAAGCGGAACCTCCAGAGTCCGTCGTGAGGGAGCGAGAGAGAAAGAGATAGAGTTGTCGTGAGGAGCGTTCGTCGCCTTCGCCGAATAGCTCGATCTCCTCGCGCCCTTCTCTCCGTCCCGGCCTCGGCCTCAGCCGAGACCCCCGGCCTGCCCCCACTCCGCTCTGTACCCGCAGTCGTCACCCCCCTCCCTCCCCCCCCACGGCTCGTCAGCCGCGTCTCCTGTCTTCGGTTCCGCATCCTCCCCGAACTGCAATACCTGATCCACGGTCCCCATGACCCTCGCCACGCTATCCTCGTCACCGATGTCGAGGGTGGCAAAGGACACGAGCGCCCACTCGTCCAGCACGCCCGCTAGCGCGCTGTTAAGCGCTCCCCAGGCGTCCGCCGACGGGCCCGTTCCGCCGCCCTCCTTTGACCCGCCCGACCTTGGATCCTGCGCAAGCTCCATCCGCAGCCCCTCTCCGTCCGGCACGAGCATCCGCTCGACCGCCTCCCTCGCTCTCCTGTCGCACAAGTCGAGCTTGGTCAGCACGCTCACATGCGGAGCTTCCAGAAGCACCATCGCCGCCAAGGCCTGCAGAGCACCGGCGACGAACCGGGAACCGCCGGCAGCGCACGACGTGGCGTCGAGTAGGTAGACGACGCAGACTTGCCAGTCGCCGGCGCGGAGCCACTCGATGAGGGTACGAAAGACGGTGGAACTCGAGTAAAGCTCGATCTGGGGGAGTGGGGGAGGGGAAGATGGTGAAAAAGAGAGGAAGAGAGAGGACCAGAAGAAGAGAGGAAAATAGAGGAAGAGACCTCGCCTGCCCGGGGCAGTCGAAGAGGACGTAGTCTTCGTCGGAGTAAGAGGCCATGACCTCACCGAGCCACTGTGATGAGGGCAAGGGTTAGAGTTGGGGTTACGGTCACCGGGTGCTGAGCACCAGAGGGAAGCCCCAGCCCGACCCTCACCGTCCAGCCCGCTCCTCGCCTCCTCCAGGTTGTCCTCGAGGTACTCCATGCAGTGGACAAGCCCCCCGTTGGGCCCCAACCCCAGGCTCTCGTCCCCGCACACGTCATCCAGGGACACGAGGTCGCGGACGTCGGCGTCGAGCCGGTACTGAAAGGCCTCGGCGGCAGGGTCGAGGTTGACGACCGAGACGGGGCGACCTGACACGTCGCCATGGTCCTGGAGCCGGTGACAGTAAGTGGACTTGCCGGTTCCAGCGGGGCCTATGACGAGCTGAACATAGCGCATACCGGGACGGGCAAGGGGGGGCAGTCCCTTCCGGCCGCCGGAAGGGAGTTGGCTATGGTCCCACGCGGGGGTGCCAGGTCTCGACGGCGGCGGCGCCGGTGGCGGCGGCAAGGGGGGCTGGGGCTGAGCCGGCGCTGCTGGAGCACGTCCGGCGAGGAAAGGGAGCGCGGCACGGGACAGCGATGGTAGCCCTCGGCGAAAAGATACAGTGGTGCGGTCCCCCGAGCTCGCGACTGTCTCACGCGGCGAACGCAGTCAGTCTCGACTGGCCGCCCTGGCCGCATCCCAGCGGAGCGCAGGGCGCACGCCGCGACAGCGATAGAAGCCGCCCTACTAGCGGCCGAACTAGCCATGGCGGAAACCGAGGTGGCGAGTCGTCAGGGTTGCCGTCCGCGAAGGGTGAACCGGCCGCGCGCGCCGGGTTGAGCCAAACGCGGCGCCGGCCACTTCATCTCAATTTCCGCGCGGCTCTCAACGTTCCGCCCGCGCAACGCCGCGATATGCCCAATACTATCCCGCACCGCGATCTCTGACACGCCAACCGTCTCGATTTTCTCGCAGCCACCCGGCACCCCGCTAGGCACCCCGCCCCCCGCCGCGACCAACCTGGACGTTGAACCGTCGGTCATGAGCGACGTCGGCGGCGCCAGTGACGGCGGCGAGCGCGAACGCGCCCCCGGCCAAGATGACGAGATGGCGGACGACCCGGACCGCCCCGCCTCGGGCTCCGGGGCCTCGGCTGGTCTCCTTGAGAGCGAGCACCCCAACGGCGACTACGGCCATGGCTGGGGGGATGGCTCGAACTCTGGGTCAGACGACGACCCCGAGGCCGCTGCCGCCGCCGCCGCCGCCCGCCACCCCGCGTGCGATGTGGTCCGCCGCCGCCTCGCCGCCCTCCCCGTCCCCATCGCCCATGGGGGCGTCGGCTCCCTCGACGAGGGCGAGGGGGTGTCGGGCGACGGCCCGATCGACGTCGTCGGCCCCCGCAACGCCGCTTCCCTCTTCAACCCCCGCAACCCGCGCCACGGTCTCGCCGTCGCCGCCCTGGCCGACGGCCCCGACGGTCTTCTCCACGGACACGCCTCTGCCTCGGCCTCTGGCTCCTCAGCACAGACCCAGGCCCGGCGGCTCTTCGCCGTGGTCCGGCCCACTGGCGACGGCGGGCACCGGTTGGACCTGTCGGTTGACCTGCCTCGCGGATGGACCCAGTGCCTCTACCTGGTGCTGCCCGCCAGCGGAGCGTCGGGAGCGAGCGATCCCACGACGTCAGCGAGCTCTGCCAACGCTGCAGCGTCCTTCGACCGGCGTTTGCAGAGCGGAGTGCTGGCGCATGATCACCTCCTGCTGCGGATGCTGCGGACGATGGAGACCCTCTACGCTCCCGCGGCACTGGCCAACTCGACATGGCCGGGCGTGGTGAGGACGGAGCTGGTGGGTTCCCTGCACCGCTTCATGGCAACTTTGACTGAGGAAGCGCACGCGACTGCGGGCCGGACGGTCCTCTATCTGCCGCGCGAGGATGTCGACGACCCGGCGACCAAGGCGCGGGACAAGAGCCTCGTGCAGCGGCTCGAGACGAGCGTCATCCACTGGACCCGGCAGATCAAGGAGGTAGTGACGCACCTCGATGTCGCGTCATCGACGACAGCGGCCTCGGGCCAGGATGGCCGGGCACCCGATGATGGGCCCCTGGGGGAGATCGACTTCTGGGCGGAGCGGGCGCGGAACCTGACGTCCGTGCGCATCCAGCTTGAGCAGCCTGCCGTGGCCGGCATCTGTGCTGTGCTGCGGGAGTCGCGGTCCGGGTACCTCGAGCCCTTCGAGCGCCTCGCTGAGGTCGTGCTCAATGAGGCAGAGGCTGCCGAAGACTCAGTCAAGTTTCTGCGGGCGCTCAAGGACCCTGGCGAAGCACTGGCGAAGGCGAAGATGTCGGAGATCCCTGGACTCCTTCCCGACCTCCTCAACGCTGTGCGCATGATCTGGACAATCTCGCGCCACTACAATACGCCGAGGCGCATCGTCGGCCTGCTGCGCAAGACATCAAACGCGGTCATCGGCCGGTGCGTGGCCCAAATCACTCTCGACGACGCATGGACGGGCGACGCCGAGTCCGTCAAGCGGCAGCTTGACGAGGCTGTTGAGGCGTGCCGCGCCTGGGACGGTATCTTCCGGTCTGTCCAGGCCGAGGTCAACCGCGTCTCCCCGCCGGGTCGCAGGTGGGACTTTGGCCCTGATTCGGTTGACTACGTCTTCGCCTACGTGGAGCCGGTCGTGCAGCGGTGCCGCGACCTCCGCGACGTATGTGATTCACAGCTCCAGTTCGCGCCCCGTGCGTCGACCCCCGTGCCCACCTTTGGTGGTACCACGGGACCCGACATCCAAAAGGGTCTTCGGGACATCCAGACGACGTACTTGGGTCTAGTCAAGCGCATGCGCGCTCTGCCCTATTCTGTGCTCGACGTTTCGATGTCGACACGGTGGCATGACGATTACTCGACGTTCTGCGTCGGGGTCAAGGACCTCGAGATGATGTTCAGCAATGTCATTGCCCTCGCTTTCGGGTCATCCTCATCGCTCATGGCCCGGATGGACTTGCTGGCCGCCTTTCACTCGATGGCCCAGCGCGACTCGATCCGTCGGGCCATCGAAAAGGAGGGCGGCCTCCTTTGCACGGCCCTCATCCACGAGGCCAGTCGTTGCTCGCCCAACCGCGCCGGCTACCGGTCCAAGCCCGATCCACACGTGCCCCCGCACGCTGCAGAGGCTCTTTGGGCCCTCTCCCTCAAGAAGCGCATTGACACGCCCATGGCTCGTTTTCGCCAAATCGTCCCTCGCCTCATCAGTGCTGATGGCGGCTCCAATAGCGGCGGAGACGCCCCCCGCTCTGTCATAGCCAACCACATCGACGAGGTCGAGGAGACGTACGCCAAAGTCGTGGAGCAAATCGAAGTATACGTTGACAAGCACCATGCTGCATGGATGAGCACTGTACACGAGGGCCTCCGCCGCGGCTTCGAGTCCCATCTCATCAAGCCCCGTGCTGACCTCCCCGACTCGGGTCTGCTTGAGGTCGACTTTGACCCCGCGATCCTTGAGCTCTTCCAGGAGGTGCTGCACTGGGAGCGTATGGGCCGTGAGATTCCCTATGGGGCCATGATGATCAATGCCGGACGAGAGCGGCTTCGCATTCTGCACGAGCAGGTCCTCCTTGTCGTGGGCGATTACAACCGAATTGTGCGCGCGCTTGAGCGGCCACCGGGTGACGTTGCAGGCGGCCGGTCATCCCGCGCGTCTGAGCGTCGGCTCTTTGCCGATCGCATGAAGTTCCTCGGGAGGCGCGTGGGACCGGGGCTCGAGAAGCTCACCTGGGCCAGCGACAAGAAGAAGCTGGAGGCCTACGTGTATGAAGCACGTCGACACTGCCGTGACGTGTGGGCCGTGGTCGAGCGGTGGCAGGCGGCGCGCAAGCACATCGCGATGTCGTGCGAGCTCATCCAGTCGTCCATCTTACTGGACATCGAGAGGAAGCGTGTCTACGACCACGGTGACTTCCTCGAGCGGCAGATGGGCCACATGGGGCGGGTCAAGGACCTCTTTGCCCGGGCCATATCCGAGCTCCAGGCGACCGTAGCCGATGCCCGGGCCATCTTTGCCGACGACAGCCCTGAGGTCCACGCCGAGTGGCGCCGCTTCTCGGCCCAGTGGGACGATGACGTCAAGACCGCTCTCGTCCACACGTGGAAGAAGAGTATTCAGGAGCTCCTGCGGGCCCTCCAGGGTGACACTGGCTCGGACGCCACTGACGTGTCTCCCGTCTTTCGGGTGCAGGTCGTCCTCGCCGATGGCCACACTGAGATCCGTCCGAGCGTCCAGGAGCTATACGACGTCATCTTCCAGCTACGCGACGAGATCGTCCTCGTAGCCAAGGTTCTCCCGCGCCTCAAGGAGCGTCGCGACGGCGCGGCCCGCGCCGGGACCATTGGCGGACCAACGGCTGACCGCGACACTGCCGCCGCCGATGGAGCTGTTGCCAATGACGACGTGGCGGCGGCCGGGGCCGATCTCGCCCCCGTCGCTTCCACTTCCGAGCCCAGCCAGATGAGCATGTTCGAGTACCTTGCCAAGAAGAACGAGGAGGATGAACACACGCTGTCGCAGCTCCGCGAGTTAGGCAAGGTCATCACCCACCAGATTTTCGCGTATGTCAGCCGCTGGGAGTCGAGCTACGGCCGCGTCTGGTCGCGGGACAAGACGCGCACGTTGGAGAGGTACGCGCGGCAGAATCAGCCGCTGGCGCACCTTGTAGCCCAAATCGACGAGTATGTGCGGGCGCAGGATGAGGTAATGCAGGAGGAGACGACGTCGTCGCTTGCCTTCCTGCGGTTCGATTGCTCGCCCATCAAGCAGGCGATCCTGGCCCACTGTGAGGAGTGGATCACGCGCTACAATCGGCTTCTGCACGAGCAGGCTCAGGCGAGCCTCCACGAGCAGCAGACGTACCTAAGGAGCACGACAGAAGCCCTCGCGGCCTTCCCTTCGACACTCGATGAGCTGTCTGTCGCGGTACGCCTCCACTCCAAGGTCGCGGGCAACGCTGAGCGCGGCGTGCCCGCGGAGAAGGCCGTCCTCTACGGGCGCATGGGGGATCTCATCGACCAGTACACCGAGCTCAAGAAGCTGCCTTTGCCTGTCCCTGAGGACGAGCTCGAGGCCGTGATGGGCGGAGGCCTCGAGGATGAGTGGCGGCAATTCGACCGCATGCTCAAGACCGCCGACGCAATGCTGGTGCGGGCGAAGGACTCGCAGCGCGACCGCTTGATCAACCTCGTGCAGCAGGCTGTGACGGACTTTACCGAGTTTAAGGCGCGCTTCGATGCTGCGGCGCCGTCCCAGACGGATGGTTACGAGCGCGCCGACCGGACACTTGACGTCGCCAAGGCCGTTGCCTTCCTTGACAGCTCAACCAACGAGCTCGGGCGCATGCGCGAGGCGGCCGCAGGCCTCAAGGGTGGCATGGACATCTTTTCAGTCGCTGAGCCTCCCTTCGCCGAGGCTGCGGCCGTCGAAAAGGACATCGCTGCACTGCGCAACCTCTGGGACGTCGTCGGGCAGTGGCAGAAATCGTACAACGCCTGGAAGGACACTCCCTTCCGCATGGTTGTAGTGGCGTCGATGGAGGAGACTGCCACACGCCTGAGCAAGACGGTCGTCAAGCTCGGCCGCGAGCTCAAGTCGTGGCCCGTGTGGGCGCGCCTCCGTTCGACGGTCGATTCCTTTGTCAAGACCATGCCCCTCATCGTCGATCTTGGCAACCCGGCGATGCGCGCCCGCCACTGGCGCCGCCTCATCGACCACGTCGGGGAGTCCTTCGATCCCGAGAGCGATGACTTCCGCCTCGAGATGATGATGACCCTCGGCCTTCACACACACGCCGAGTTTATCGGCGAACTCTCGGGCAACGCGAGCAAGGAGCTCCAGATCGAGGAGGGCATTGGCGCAATTTCGACCACTTGGGCCACTCTCGAGCTCGACCTCGCATCCTTTAAGTCGACCTTCAAGCTCACCTCGACCGACGACATCTTCCAGGCGCTCGAGGACAACATTGTGTCTCTGTCATCGATGAAAGGGTCGCGCTTCTTCCCTGTGTTCAAGGAGGACATCCTGCGGTGGGAGGCTGTGCTCACGCTCGTGTCCGACACAGTCGAGCGCGCGTCATCCGTCCAGAGGTCCTGGCTCTACCTCGAGTCCATCTTTGTCGGGTCCGAGGACATCCGGCGGCAGCTCCCCGTCGAGTCGAACATCTTCGATGAGGTCAACCTCGCCTTCCAGCGCACCATGCGGGAAATCAATCGTCAGCGCCTCTGTACTACGGCGTGCACGCCCGAGCGCCTCGCCGTCTTCAACGCCCTCGAGGAGCGGCTCGACCACATTCAAAAGCGGCTCGACCACTACCTGGAGTCCAAGCGGCGGCAGTTCCCACGTTTCTACTACCTCGCCGACGCCGATCTTCTCGAGATCCTCGGGCAAGCGCGCGACCCAGCCATGGTGCAACGCCATCTGAAGAAGATGTTCGAGGGCGTGGCCACAATGCAGCTCCTAGTCCCTGACGCTAATGGCAAGGGCGGCCACGCCGTGACGGGATTCGTCGCGCCCGATGGCGAGGTCCTCTCGCTCAAGAACAAGCTCAAGCTTGAGGGCCGCCCCGAGGAGTGGCTCAACGACGTAGAGACGGCCATGTACTCGGCGTCCAAGACGCACCTCCTCCAAGTGCTCGAGGCCAGCCGGTCCACCCGCCGGGAAAAGTGGCTCCGCGAAAGCGTCGGGCAGATGATCATCACAGCGGGTCAGACCGTCTGGACGGCCGAGTGCGAAAAGGCTCTCGCCGACCCGAGCACGTCCAAGAAAGACCTGCGGCAACTCAAGCGCAAGTGGATTAGCTACCTGGGCAAGCTCACAGCTGTCACGCGCCTCCCCCGCCTCTCAAAGATTGACCGAAACAAGACGGTTGCACTCATCACTATCGAGGTCCATGCACGCGACAGCATCGAGAGGCTCTACAAGGCTGGCGCGACTGCCACCACCGACTTCGAGTGGCTCAGCCAGCTGCGCTTCTACTGGGACCGAGAGCCGCCCGCGGGCCTCGGTGGCCCTGCAGGGGCCGCGGCCTCGGGCGTAACCGGTGGATGTGTCGTCAAGCAGGTGCTGTCCGTCTTCGCTTACGGCTACGAGTACCAGGGTAACAATGGCCGTCTCGTCGTCACTCCGCTCACGGACCGGTGCTATGTCACCCTCGGCGCTGCCCTCTTCACCGGCCGCGGCGGCAACCCCCTCGGCCCTGCCGGCACAGGCAAGACCGAGACGGTCAAGGACTTTGGCAAGGCCCTCGCGCGCTATGTCATGGTTTTCAACTGCTCCGACGGCGTCACGTCGGCCATGACGGCCAAGATGTTCGCCGGCCTTGCCCAGACGGGCGCCTGGGCTTGCTTTGACGAGTTCAATCGCATCACCGTCGAGGTGCTGTCGGTCGTCGCCTCACAAATTGGCACCGTCATGACTGCTCTCCGCGCTGGCCTCGACGTCTTCTCCTTCGAGGGCCAAGACCTGCGCCTCGTGTCGACGTGTGGCGTCTTCGTCACGATGAACCCGGGCTACGCTGGTCGCGCCGAGCTCCCCGACAACCTCAAGGCCCTCCTCCGCCCTGTGTCTATGATGGTGCCTGACTTCGCCTTGATTAGTGAGATCATGATGTTCAGCGAGGGATTTGCTGGCGCCAAAGGCCTCGCCAAGAAGATGGTGGCAATCATGGAACTATCGCGGCAGCAGCTGTCCAAGCAAGATCACTACGACTATGGCCTCCGGTCCTTTGTCATTCCCCTCGCCCGCGCCGCTGGTGCCACCCGCCGTGCCGACCCCGAGGCCCCCGAGGAGGTCGTCATGTTCCAGACGATGGTCGCTCTTATCCAGCCCAAGCTCGTCTACCAGGATCTGCCCCTCTTTGTTGCCCTGCTGTCAGACCTCTTCCCCGGCGTTGAGGCGCCTCCAGCCGAGGTCGGTGTCCTACGGGCTGCCATCGAGGCAGACATCAGGTCCCAAAACCTGGTCCCCGTCCCCGCCTTCGTCAACAAGGTGATCGAAATCTTCGACTGTAAGCTCGCTCGCCACGGCAACATGATTGTTGGCAAGACGGGCGCGGGCAAGAGCTCCGCATGGAAGTGCCTTCAGCGCACGCTCAGCACTCTGTCGGCCGTTCACCCGGACGAGGAGCACTACCAGAAGGTTCACGTCCACACGATCAATCCCCTCGCCCTCAGCAACGACGAAATCTACGGCAGCTTTCATCCGAGCTCTGGCGACTGGCAGCCTGGCGTCCTCTCTCACATCATGCGTGAATGCTGTGAGGACGTGACGCCCGACCAAAAGTGGATCCTGTTCGACGGCCCAGTTGACACTCTGTGGATCGAGTCGATGAACACCACGCTTGATGACAACAAGCTTCTGACGCTCCTCAACGGTGACCGCATCCTCATGACTCCGCAGACGTCAATCCTCTTCGAGGTCGAGGACCTTTCGCAAGCGTCACCCGCGACTGTGTCGCGCGCTGGCATGATCTACCTCAACTCTGAGGACCTCGGCTGGCGGCCCTTTACGCAGTCGTGGCTAGCCGACCCCGTCAAGGCGCGCCCCTCTGGCTTCCGCGACGCCATGCGCGGCCTGCTCGACAAGTATCTCGAGCCCGTCCTAAGGGCCCGCGCTCGCGGCGACCTCTCCACTTGCGTCGCCGTTGATCCCCTCAATGGCGTCAAAACCCTCACCCGGCTCATTGACCACTTTGCTACCCCAGCCAATGGGGTCGATCCTGCCGCGACCCCAGAGGTCCTCATCCGGTCCCTCGAGCTCTGGTTCCAGTTTTGCCTGACGTGGTCGCTGGGCGCTGACCTCACGTCCGAGGGCCGCCGCGCCTTTGACCTCGTCATGCGCGAGATGGACTCGCGGTTCCCGCCTGCTGATACGGTGTTTGAGTACGCGCTGCAGCCGGGTCGCGGGGACAAGGACCCCGAATGGGTGCCGTGGGAAAGCCGTCTGTCTGGCTTCCGTCCGTCGGCCGAGGTGCCCCTCTACCGGCTCATGGTCCCCACGGTTGACACGCTCCGGACGTCGACCATTGTACGGGCCCTCCTCGCTGACGGGCACCACACGCTCGTTACGGGCGAGGTTGGCGTCGGCAAGACTATGATCATCAAGGACGTCCTGGCCCCCAAAAAGGGCGACGAGAACGGACCCACCGTCGCGATGATAAACTTTTCCGCCCAGACTTCCAGTCAGTCACTCCAAGAGACGATCGAGGGACGCCTCGTCCGCCGCAGCAAGGGCATCCTGGGTCCTGACAGTGGCCGCCGCATGGTGGCCTTCATCGACGACCTCAACATGCCCCAAAAGTCTCAGTTCGGCTTCATTCCGCCCCTTGAGCTCCTCAAGCTCTGGTGCGACAACGGCTTCTGGTACGACCGTAAACGATGCACACCCACGCACATCGTTGACACTCAGCTCCTCGCCGCTATGGCTCCGCCCGGGGGTGGGCGCAACGCCTTCTCGCAGCGCATTCAGGCCTGCTTCTCTCTTGTGAACGTTACGCCGCCCTCAGATGGACAGCTCGGCCGCATATTCACGACGCTCCTCTCACTCCAGCTGGGCGACTTTGAGGACGAGGTAAAGGCGGCTGTCGACCAGATTGCCCAGGCCTCGATCAAGGTCTACCGCGCTGCCGTCGGACATCTACTGCCCACGCCGAGCAAGTCCCACTATCTCTTCAACACCCGCGACCTGTCCAAGATTGTGCAGGGGGTACTTAGAGCGGACAACGTGACATACGACAGCCGCGAGTCCATCCTCCGGCTTTGGTGTCACGAGACGCACCGGGTCATTGGGGACAGGATGGCCGACCCCGATGATACAATGTGGCTGTCAAAGGAGGTCGATGCCACCCTGCAGAGTGTCTTTGGCACGTCCTTCCAGGCCATCCACGCCGAGCAGGGCGGCGTCATGGCGCGCTACGTGTCCTTCCTTTCGGACCCCATCGAGTCCAAGCCGACGGGGCCCGGCGCCATCGCCCCAAAGGAACAGGATGACCGGCCTGTCTACAAGCCATTCGTCGGCGAGGAGGGCTCCGCCGAGATCAAGAACTACCTTCTCAATCGGCTCATCGAGCACGGCGCAGAGCCCGGCACCATCAAAATGAACCTCGTTCTTTTTGAAGATGCCGTGGGCCATGTTTGCCGAATCCACCGTGTCCTCGAGCAGCCCCGCGGCCATGTCCTCCTCGTCGGCGTTGGCGGCTCGGGTCGCAAGTCTCTCGCTCGCCTCGCAGCCTACACGGCTGACATGGCATGCTTCTCCATCGAGCTCACCCGCGGCTACCGCCATACGGACTTCCGCGAGGATCTCAAGCGGCTCTGCTCCAAGGCCGGCCTCGACGACCAGCCCACCGTCTTCCTTTTTGACGAGACCGAGATTAAGTACGAGACATTCCTTGAGGACGTCAACAATCTGCTCACGAGCGGCGAGGTGCCCAATCTCTACCCCAAGGAGGAGCTTGCGGGCCTCCTGAGTGACCTCGGGCCCGCGGCCAAGGCCGCCGGCGTCCCCGAGACGGCGGCTGACATCTATGGCTTCTTCCTCGACCGGGTAGCCAAGAACCTCCACGTTGTCCTGTGCCTCTCGCCTCTAGGCGACACCTTCCGGGAGCGGTGCCGTATGTTCCCTGGCCTCGTCAACTGTACAACGATCGACTGGTTTACAGAGTGGCCGGGCGGGGCTCTGCAGGAGGTGGCCGAGCGCCTCCTTGAGGGCGTGCCTGAGGACGTCGTCGACGCCGAGACGCGCAAGGAGGTTGCGGCCACCCTCGTCGCCGTGCACAAGTCCGTGCTCGAAGTCTCGGCGCGCATGCGGGACGAGATCGGCCGCGTCAACCACGTTACGCCCACCAACTTTATTGAGACCGTCCGTGGCTATCTCGAGCTCCTTGACGAGAAGCGGACGGGTCTCCTGGACAAGGCGGACAAGCTGCGGAGTGGTTTGAATAAGTTAGAGGAGACCGGCGTTCAGGTGGCCGAGATGCAGGAGGTGGCCAAGGCCAAGAAAGCCAAAGTGGCCAAAGCCAAGGCCGAGTGCGACAACCTGCTTGTGCAAATCGTGCAAGATCGGCGGGTTGCAGATGAGCAGCAGCGGGCGATTGATGCCGACGCGGCAAAAATATCAAAGGAGGCGGCCGAAGCGGACGCGATGGCGGCCGAATGCAAGCGTGACCTTGAGCTCGTGCTGCCCGTTCTCGAGGCTGCTCAGGCGGCCCTAGAGATCAAGGGCCTCCCGCAAAACATCGCCGAGCTCAAAAACTACACGACACCGCCGCGCCTTGCTGAGCTCGCCCTCGCCGGCGTCCTCACTGTTCTCCGTAAGCCCGCGAGCTGGGACAACGCCCGCAAGGCCATGGGTGACCCTGGCTTCCTTGGGTCCCTCACAAACTTCGACAAGTCGCGCATCGATGACGCGCTTCTCAAGAAGATGGCGAAGTACGTCAGCAACCCCGAGTTCACGCCCGAGCGAGTGGCCACGCAGTCGGGCGCTGCGGCCCCGCTGTGCCAGTGGGTCATCGCGATGGAGGAGTATGGGCAGGTGAACAAGCGTGTTGCCCCCAAACGCCATAAGATGGAGACGGCCGAGGCCGCAGTGGCCAAGAAGAAGGCGGCGCTGGCTCGGGCGCTGGGACAGCTTGAGGATGTCAAGGCGCAGGTGCAGGGACTGGAGAACCGGTACAACGAGTCGACGGCGGAGAATGAGCAGTTGGCTGCGGACCTTGCCGAGCTCGAGGGCAAGCTCGAGCGTGCTGAGCGGCTCGTGTCGGGCCTCGCGGGGGAGCAGGTCCGCTGGGAGGCGACGATTAAGGACTGCGAGGGCGCAGCATCGCGGCTCCCGGGTGACGTCGTTCTTGCCGCAGCCTTCTTGTCCTATGCGGGGCCCTTCCCGTCGGAGTACCGTGACGCCATTGTCACCAAGACGTGGCTGCCTCAGGTCCGTCACCACAAGCTCCCGGCATCACGGCAATTTGACTTCGCGACCTTCCTTGCTGATCCCTCGGACGCACGCGATTGGCAGATCCAGGGCCTCCCCGCCGACTCCTTCTCGACCGAGAACGGTGTCCTCGTGACGCGTGGCAAACGGTGGCCCCTCGCCATTGACCCCCAGGGCCAGGCATCCCGGTGGATCCGCTCGATGGAGGCTGGCCTGCTGGACAAAAGCAAGCTTGTCGTCGTTCAGCCCGCGCAGGCCGATCTCGTCCGCCAGATCGAGCGTGCGTTGCAGTCAGGCTTACCCGTTCTCCTCCAGGACGTTGAAGAGGAGATAGACCCTGTCCTCGACTCGCTCCTCGGGAAGGCCTACACAGGCTCGGCCGCCAGCGGCTACTCCGTCCGCCTTGGCGATCGCGAGGTGGATGTCTCCCCAGACTTCCGGCTCTACCTCACTACCAAGCTGCCCAACCCCGTCTACCTGCCCGAGATATCGACCAAGGTCACCATCGTTAACTTTGCGGTCAAGGAGGCCGGCCTCGAGGCCCAGCTCTTAAACCTTGTCGTAGCCGAGGAGCGGCCCGACCTCGACGAGCTCAAGAACGATCTCGTGGTGCGCGTGGCCCGGGGCAAGCGCACCCAGGCCGAGCTCGAAGACCTTATTCTCGAGAAGCTCGGCGAGGCAACGGGAAGTCTCCTTGACAATGTCGAGCTTATTAACACTCTCGACTCCTCCAAGACGACATGGGAGGAGGTCAAGGCCATGCTCAAGCGCGCGGAGCGGACCTCAGCCGAGATCGAGGTCGCGAGTCAAGAGTATGCTGGCGTCGCCCAGCGCGCCAGCCTCCTCTATTTTGTCCTCAACGACCTCTCCAAGATCGACCGGATGTACCAATTCTCTCTTGACGCCTACGTTGAGCTATTTCGCCTGTCGATGCAGCAGGCACCCAAGCCGACCCAGGTGTCCGAGCGTGTGCGTCTTCTCAACGACCACCACACTTACGCCGTCTACAAGTACACGGCGCGGGCTTTGTTCGAGCGCCACAAGCTGCTGATGTCGCTGCAAATGTGCGTGCGGGTTCTGCAGACGTCCCCAGCGGCTAAGTTTGACGACGATGACTGGCGCTTCTTCCTTCGCGGCGTCACTGTCCTCGACCGTTCGGCACAGCCGCCCAATCCCTCGCCGGCCTCGCGGACAACGCAGGGCCGCGAGGGCTGGATCACCGAGCAGATGTGGGACCACATCACTGAGCTTGGCAATGCGTCAAACGGTTTCGAGGGCCTCGTTGGCTCGTTCGACAGCATGCTCGTCGAGTGGGAGCGGTGGTACCGCGACCCCGAGCCCGAGAACCAGCCCCTCCCGGGCGAGTGGGAGAGCCGCACCAACGAGCTCCAGAAGATGGTCATCGTGCGATGCCTCAGGCCTGACCGCGTTATGTTCGCGTCATCCAATTTTGTTGCGTCATCCCTTGGCCACCGCTTCATAGAGCCCCCCGTGCTCGATCTCGCCGAAATCTTCAATGACTCTGTCGCGTCGATCCCCCTCGTCTTTGTGCTGTCGCCAGGCGTCGACCCCTCGGCAAGCCTCACGCAACTCGCCAAGAACCGCGACATGGAAGACAATCTCTTTACTGTGGCCCTGGGGCAGGGGCAAGAGGCCAGGGCCGCTGCTTTGATTGCCGCGGGCGCCGCCAATGGCCACTGGGTCTTCCTCGCAAACTGCCACCTCATGACGTCGTGGCTCCCCGACCTCGACGCCATCATCGAGGCCTTCTCTCTGCCCGGCTCGGCCCCGCACCCGAACTTCCGTCTCTGGCTCTCGTCGAACCCTTCGGATCGCTTCCCCATCTCCATCCTCCAGCGGTCAATGAAGATGACGACAGAGCCGCCCCGCGGCCTCAAGGCTAACCTCGTCCGCCTCTACAACGGCCTCACCCCCGAGGGCTTCGCATCGTGCCACAACCAAGTGCCCTACCAGCGCCTCCTCTTTGCCCTCGCCTTCTTCCACTCGGTCCTCCTCGAGCGCCGCAAGTTCCGCACCCTGGGCTTTAACATCCCTTACGACTTCAATGACACGGACTTTGTCGTGTCCGACGACCTCCTCCGCAGCTACCTTGACAGCTACGATGAGGTGCCCTGGGATGCGCTGCGCTATCTGATTGCCGAGGCCAACTACGGCGGGCGCGTCACGGACGAGCTAGACCGGCGCGTGCTCAACTCCTACATGAATCAGTTTTATCGGGAGGAGACGATGACGGTGCAGCACTGCAAGCTGAGCGACCTGCCCCAGTACTACGTGCCTGACGCGGGCACGCTGGGGTCGGTCAAGGACTACCTGTCGACCCTACCGTCTGTTGACTTGCCCGAGGCCTTTGGGCAGCATCCCAACGCCGACATCAGCTATCAGCGGGAGGATAGCATGGCTCTGTTGGACTCGCTGTATTCTCTCCAGCCCAAGACGGCGACGGGCGGGGCGGGTGGCAGAGACGACGCGGGTGCGCGTGTGCTCGCCCTTGCCGCCAACCTCCTCGTGCAGTGCCCAGCTTTCCTTCCCGAGTCCAAGGTCGGCGCAGGCGCCGGCGGCGATGATGCAGACAATGACGACGGAGGTTCCAATGAGCTATCGGCCCTCGATGTCGTCCTCCGCCAGGAGACGCAGCGCTACAATGTGCTCCTTGCACGTGTCCGTGCCGATTGCCACGCTGTGCAAAAAGGCATCCGCGGTCTCGTGGTCATGTCATCCGAGCTCGACGCGGTCAGCGAGGCCTTGGCCGCGGGCAAGGTGCCCGGGCCGTGGCTTCGGGCCTACCCCTCTTTGAAGGGTCTGGGCGCTTGGATGCGCGACCTCGACCAACGCATCGACCAGCTTCGGCGGTGGGCCGAGCAGGGCAGGCCGCTCATCACGTGGATGTCTGGCCTTACATACCCCACCGCCTTCCTGACGGCTGTCCTCCAGACGACGGCCCGCAAGAACTCCATCCCCATCGACTCGCTGACGTTCGAGTGCTCCGTCCTTTCGGGATACGAGGACAAAGACATCACGGCTCAGCCGAAGGAGGGCGTGTACGTCCGGGGCGCCTTCTTGGAGGGTGCGGGGTGGGATGCCGACCGCGGGTGCCTATGCGAGCCCGACCGGATGCGCCTGGTGCAGCCGATGCCCATCATCCACTTCAAGCCCGTCGAGGGGAGGAAGAAGGGAGGGCGCGGGACCTACGCTTGCCCTCTCTACCTTTACCCAATTCGCACGGGGACGCGCGAGCGGCCAAGCCTCGTGACCCACGTCGACCTGCGCCCGGGGCCGGTGGATCCCGACCACTGGATCAAGCGCGGCACCGCTCTGCTGTTGTCGCTGGCGACCTGAGGCGGAAGGATGGAGTGAGGGACGAGTCGCGGGAGGCGGCTTGTCTACGTTTGAATGGAAATGGATTGATTGAAAGTCGGCTCCACTCCCGCCATGTGGGGGGAGCGGGGCTCCTAGACTTGACTCCACCCCCCGCCACCCTCTGCTGCGCCCCGCCGATCGACGCAGCCAACCATGTCATACCCCCCCCCTCCCCCATCCCTCAGTTACACCCAACTTCTCGCCTCCACCCCTCGTCCCGGAGAGAGGGAGGGTCCAGAGCAGTGGTGACGACGACGGCCGACGCCAATGTCCAGGGGGGCGCGGCTGGGGCTCCGGCCATTACGACGGTTCCTCTCGCCTGGTCGGCGACCTTCGACTGCGATTTTGACCCAGTTGACCGCAAGGCGCGTCGAGAGTGCCTCATGTCACGAATATCGACGGCGGGAAGGCCCGGCTGGCCGACACGCCCCACAGCGCCCACGCTGCGGTCCACGCCCTCGATCCCACGCTTCGCCGCAGGCTACCCTCGTTGCCCTCCTCGTCGAGTTCTTCTCAAATGACGACGGTGCCCCTTTTTTGAGGCGTATGGAACGGCGCGGAGACGTCTACGTTCTGCCCCTTAACTTCGCCGCAGCCCGCGCTGTCGTCGCCTCGGACGACTTTGACATGGCCGCACAGTGCGCCCCCCGGGAGTTCCTAGCGTGTGTCGGCGTCGCCGCGCACGAGGTCCTCTTCGCCCAAGGATTGCGCCGCATCGACCACCTCTTCGCCCCCCCTGCCCCCCCCGCGGGCCGCGTGGCCGTTCGAGTCTACGGTCTGGCCGGCACAACGCGGCCCATATCGGCCCTCCGTGCCTCCCTCGTTGGCAGCCTCGTCACCCTCGACCGTGTTACCGTCATCCGCGCTGGACCCATCTCGTCCCAGCTCGGTGGTATGGAATTCGCCTGCCGCTCCTGCGGCGCTCGCCGGTGGCGCTCGTTCGAGGACTGGGCCTTTTCGCCCCCGCCCGGACTGTGCGGCGCCCTCGCCTGCGCTGAGCGGTGCCGGGACGCGGCGTCGCCCTGGACGGGCTGGACTCCCGTCGTGTCGTCGGCGTCGTTGGTCGATTGGCAGTCTCTCCGGGTCCAGGAGACGGCCGGGGCGGGCCCAGGCAGTGGTAGCGAGGCGGGGGGCGCCGGGGGCGACGTGGCCGGGTCGACGGGCGCAGCCGACAGCGGAGCGGGGGCGGGCATTCGCATCGGAGCCATCGATGTGGAGGTGGCGGAAGACCTGGTTGGGGCGGGGCCCGGCGACGTCATCCGCCTCGTTGGCCTCCTGCGGACTACGGATGACCCGGGTGCACCAGCCCAATCGCTTTTTCTCGAGGCCGTCCACGTCTCCGTCCTCGAACGCCCCCTATCGGGCAGCGTCGGCAGTGGCAGCGGCGCAGGCTCTCCCGACGGCCTCGACGCGCCCGGCGGCGGCGATGCCGACGCCGCCGCTCTCCTTGATCCATCCCGGTCCCTCGCCCCTGCCGAACTGGATTTCGTGCGGACCTACTGGCGTGAGTGCAGAGGGCAATACCTGGAGCAGCTAGTGCGATCATTCTGCCCCCACCTCTACGGGCACTGGACAGTCAAGGCAGGACTGATCCTGGCGCTGTTCGGGGGCGTCGACAAGATCGTTGACGCAGCGGCGAGCTGCCTTGGGGGCGGCTGGTTTCAGGGAGATGGCAGCCAGCAGAGTCAAGGCCGGGGTGGGTCTCTTGACGTCGACCCCGACGGATGCGTGGCCTCACGGTCTTCCATACACGTGCTGCTGGTGGGCGATCCAGGGACGGGCAAGTCGCAGCTCCTTGCTGGGGCAGTCGAGGCGGCACCACGATCTGTGGCCGTGTCGGGCCAGTCGACCACCGCCGCCGGTCTGACCCTCTCGGTCAACCAGGACAGCTCCGGCGAGTTCAGCTTTCAGGCCGGGGCCGTTGTCCTCGGGGACCGCGGCTGCGTGGCCATCGACGAGTTCGACAAGATTCCCGGCGGTCACGGCAGTCTGCTCGAGGTGATGGAACAGCAGAGCGTCTCATTGTCCAAAGCAGGAATCGTCACGTCGCTCCCGGCGCGGGTCTCAATCCTAGCGGCAGCCAACCCGTCGAGCGGTCACTTCGACTCCACTCGATCCGTGGCCGAGAACGTCAACTTGTCGCCAGCGCTTCTGTCGCGATTTGACCTCATATTTGCGCTGCAGGACCGGGCCAAACGCGACGTTGACGCTCGGCTCTCCGGCCACGTCATGGCGCTCCATGGCGCGGCGCCCACGAATGGTGGTTCGGGCCGGGCCCGCCTCGAAGGCAGTTGCCCCCCCCTCCTCCTGGCTGACGTTCCCGCCCGGCACGTCGGCGGGGGGGCGGTGCCCCCTGGTCCTGCCCAGGGCAGTGGCGGAGGCGGCCGCATGATGCTCGCTGCGCGCCTTGCCCGCGCCTCCCGCGAGGCCGACCTCGACCCTCTGCCCCCAGCACTCGTGCGGCGCCTCGTCGCATACGCCCGGTGCTTTGTGCACCCAGTCCTGTCGGACGAGGCGTGCGCAGTGCTTCAGGACTTCTGGTTGCGATGCCGGCAGGCGGTGGTGCCGGAGGGCGGCATCCCAGTGACAGTGCGGCAGCTCGACGGCCTCGTCCGCCTCGCCGAGGCGCGGGCGCGGGTCGACCTCGCGCCTGAGGTCACAGCGGCCCACGCGCGTGACGTTGTCGAGATCGCTGAGTGCTCGCTTTCGGCGCGGGGCAATGCGCCACCTGGGGAACGCGGCAATCGGGGCGGGGAACGAGACTCCAAGCGCCGCAGGGGTGGGAAGGCAGCCGAAGCTCAACGGCTCCATGAGGCTGCCCTTGCGCAGTGTCGCCGTGGCGGGGTCGACACGATTGAGCTGTCCCAGCTCTACGAGCTTGCCGACCTTCTCCAGACCCCCGGTGATGTAGGAGCGCTCATCGAGGCCCTGGGGGACGAGGGCCTGCTGCTGAAACGGGGGCCGGCACGGTACCGCGTCACCGGTGTGGTGCGTGGGTGAGTACGGGTCGCCCCCCGATCCGGGAAGGTGGCGAACGCATTGGCGCCCTTCTGTGAACGATTGAAGGACTAGAACCGTTTCCTCGGCGAGTCCGTCCTCCCAGCTCCAGACCCGATGGGTGCGAGGGTCGACCGCCCGCCCCTCCCTAGCGAAGGGAGCGACCCCGACACCGCACCCCCGCTGCCGCCGCCCTCCCTGCCGTCGTTCCGGCCCAAGCTGGGCGAGTCCCGCCCCCCCCCCCTTCCCCCCCGGTCCTGCCGGGACCCAACCCTGCCCCCCAGTCCCTCGCGCGCCTCGTCGCGCTCGGCCTTGAGGCGAACCGCGTCACTCTTGAGCTTCTCGATGGTGCGCTCGAGCTGGCTTGTGTCCGCGCCAGTGCCACCCTTGCCGCCGCTCGACGCTAGCTGATCGCTGAGGGAGCGGATCTTGGCTTCGCTCTCAGCCCTTTGCCGCATCAGCGATTCAACCTGCGCCTTAAACTTTCCAGCGTCCCCCCCACCTCCGCCGCCACCGCCGGAGAGGTCCACCGCGGCCGCACGTGCAGCGAACTTGAGCGTGCAGTTGGTCTCGTGGGCGTTGGTCGACGCCGGGCTTGCGGCGATGAGTAGCAGGGTCTTGGAGTCGCGCCCGAGCGAGTCCTGGAGGAGATGCGTCAGCTTTGAATTGCGGAACGGAATGTGCTCGAACTTGGCGCCTTTACCAGCCGCGGCGAGGTTGTTGATGACATCGCCGAGGGCAGACAGGCTCTTGTTGATGGCGATGCTCTCCTTCATCATCTGTCCTGTCGTCTGGGACTTGGACAGGCGTTCGCTCCCGGCGAGGTCAATGAGCGAGATCTTAGAGGCGCGCTCAGTCCGAGTCTTGGTGTCAAAGCGTACGATCTTGATCGTCATGACCAGGTGGGACCGCGACGAGTGGGCGTTCATGTTGGTTGCACCCGTCGCGCGGTTGCTGCTCCCGATGCGCATCGCCTCCATGAAGTCCTCGATCGTATGGCACTCAACCTCGCGCAGGTTGGTCACGTAGTTGGCTCCGGTCTCGTCCTGTTTCACTTCGTACTTGATCCCGGACTCGATCGCCTTGGCCCTGCCGCCCTCGGGTAGGAGATCCCGGATCTCCTCGTTGTACACCTCGAGCATCGACAGGCGGGTCGAGATGCGCATGCCCGGCGGCACGGCTCTGACCTGCGCAATGACCTCCTTAAAGGTGTTGCGGGTGATGCCGGGATCCTCGGGAGAACCCTCCATTGTCCACGTCTTGCCAGATCCCGTCTGTCCATAGGCGAAGACGGTGATGTTGAAGCCCTCGAATGAGGCCTGAATGAGACCCTGGACGTCCTCAAAGATGTCGCTCTGTTTTGAATCCATGCCAAAGCACCGGTCGAATTGATAGTTTTCGGCGTTGACCTTGGAGTGCCCGTTTTGTGCCGGGGCCTCGAGGACCTTAATGTGCCGCCGCGACGGGTCATCCCAGTCGATCTCAACACCCATCTCTGCGTTTTCCGCCCTCTCCCGGCTGTTAAAGGGCCGAATGCGGCAAAATACGCGGATGTTCCCCTTAATCTTGAGCAGCTCGATAAACATGCGCTTGGCGTCAGCCTTTGTCAGCAGGAGCTTCTCCTCGTTCTTCCCCACAGACTCGACAAGGGCGTGGATGGTGCCTCGGGTCGACAGAAACTGCCTGTCCATGAACTGCCGGAGCTCCTTGAGGCCCGACCGCAAGGCGCGCGCCTCAGCGCGAATTTCAGAAGCAGAGGCGAGGGCCTGGCTGGCGCCAGCGCCCGCGCGGGACTTCTCGGCCTGGGCGCGGGCCGCCATGGCCGCCTGCGCCTGGGCAGCGCCCGCCGCCGCGGCCTGGGCCTTAAGGGCGTCCATCTCGCCCGCAGGCATTGCGGCAGCCTGCAGCTCCCGTCGCATGTCAGCCTCCTTCGCCAGCTCGTTCCTCGTTTGCCGGAGCTGGTCCTCGAGCTCCTCGATCTGCCGCAAAGACGACACGTCGGGCTTGGACGCCGCCTCCTTGCTCGCTGCCCGCGCTTCTTCTAATTGCCGCACCAGTGCCTGGTTCTCCTCCGTCTTGACCCGTAGCACCTCGGTCAGGCCCTCGGCCGCCCCTGCCTCACGAGCCTCCTTCATCATCTGGTTGATGACTTGCTGGTTTCGGTCACGCTCGTCTTTGAGGTCTTGCACTAGGCGTCCGTTTTCGCGCTCCGTTACACGCATGTCGAGCGACAGGTCGGCGAGCTTGGCCTGCATCTCCTCGAGCTGCTTGATGAGATCGGCATTCTCCTGGCGGAGCGCCACCGCGATGCCCTGGTCCTTGAGGGGCTGGGACATAATCTGCTCGTCCAGGCCGCACCGCTTCGCGGCCATGGTGCGGGCGGCGACAGCGCCGCGCACCTCGTTGCGCTTGCTCACCTGGTAGAGCTCGCGGTAAAAGGGATCCAGCGGATGCTCTCGCGTGACCCGCTTGGTGGCGATCTCCTCATAGTACTCGTAACCGTCCTTGTCGACGTGGTCGATCCAGCCGGGCGCTGTGCTGGCGTCGAGTGCCTCCTCCGCGATCCAAAACCACTGCCGGTCGACGGCGGGGTCCATACCCAGGTACTCGGCCATGGCCACAACCTCGGGCTCGGCCTCCTCCACCTGGACTTGGCTCACGAAGAAGCTGGGTCGGCCTCGGCCTCCTCCTCCTCCGCGCGCAGGCGCTCCATAGTTCATCGCCATCCTTCCGTCGGGGGGCTCCTCAGAGGAGTCACGGGACGGGGGAAGACAAAGTCGTCACGTCTGCGTGGTGAAGGGGTGGGGTGTTGCGCGCGGTCACAGTTGCGGAGGCCCACAGAGATCGTTCGGCGCGGCGACGGCCCCTGCGGGGCCAGCCTCGGTTCCGACAACGCCGCGCTGCGGGTGAGCAACGGGACTAACTCGTAGTCGAGCGATCGCGCAGATCCTGGATTTCGGCGAGCGTGGCAATCGGGGCGAGCGCGGACGGCGTGGCGCGGCATTGTGCCAGGGCTGGCGCGTCTCTTCGCCGGCGCGCGAAGGCTAAGCCTTCTCGCCGTCCAGTGCGGGTTTTCTCTGCTTGAGCGACGGAAGAAGCCCGCAGGCTTGCCCACAGGCATAGACTCTCGGGAGCTTCGCATCCAGCGGGACAAAACGGCCGCGGCAAAACAACCTCAGCGAGTGGAACGTTCGAGGACTGACTCGTCTCCCTCCCTCTTCTCCCCTCTCAATAGCATTCAGCAACTTCTCCGCCCCACGGGGCACACCGCTCTACCCCCCGGGCCCGAGAAGAGGCCCGGCCAAAGTAGCGAGTTGCTGGCGCGTCCCTCGTCATCCCGGCTGCTCCGTGGCTTGTTCCTTCTGCTCGCTCCTCTCCTCACCGTCGTCTTATTTCGTCCGCAGATCTCCGTTGGTTGCGGCTCCGTGGAGTTGAAACCCGAAAGAGTGATGGACGAGGCCTTTTTGGCCCTCTCCCGCCTGCGGCGCCACCGTTACGAAGAGGCCGCGGCGTCGGCGACGCGCCTGCTCGAGAAACAGCCCGCCGACCAGCTGGCGTGGTGGATTAAGCTACGCGCTTTAACGCGAACCGTGTGGGTCGATGACACCGAGGTGGAAGACGAGGGCCTAGGCGAGGCGCTACTCAATGACCACGCAACGCAGACGGCGCCTCGACCGGGCACGTCGTTAATGCGGGGAGGGACGGCGATGCGGGGCGGGACGGCCCAGGGGAACCGGGCCCCGCCCGGATCCGGATTCGCGCGCCCCGGCACTCAGACTCGGGCTGGCGGCTCCACCGCGGCTCCCGGCTCGCGCGGCGGCCTGTCGCTCCGCCAGGCCCTCACCTCCCGCGCCGGCAGGCTCGGAACCGCCGTCCGCCCCTCGACCGGGTCGGGCCGCCTCATACGACTCGGCACTGCCTCGATGGCCCAGCAGGCCGGTGGCCCCTTCGTAGATCCACAGGCCCTCGACCTCGCGCGCTACGCCGCACGCCCGGCCCTTGCCCCGGCCCTCTGCGAATTTCTCCTCCACCACGAGCGCCTGCCCCGCCGCGCGCTTGAGCTGTGTGCGGCAGTGCTCGAGGGTGGCCACGCAGGCCCCGCCGAGGGCTGGTGGCACGCCCGCATGGGCCGGTGCTACCTGCAGCTAGGACTGCCCCGCGACGCCGAGCGCGCATTCCGCGCTTCGTTAAAGGTCGATCCCACCCCGGACGCCGCGCTGGAGCTGGGCAAAGTGTATATGCGTCTCGACCAGCCCAACGCGGCCGTTGACGCCCTTCAAGGGCTCCTTGACACGACGGTCGTCTGCGGCGGCCTGCCCAACTGTCTTCACCTGCACCTTGGGCTTGGTCGCGTCGCCGACCGACGCGGCGACCCGGACGCGGCGGCGGCGGCCTACAAAGCAGCCCTTGCTGTCGACCCAGGCTGCGTCGAGGCGGTGGCCAGCCTCGCGGCTCACCATTATTACAGCGATCGCCCCGAGATCGCCCTGCGCTTTTACCGGCGGTTGCTGCAGCTGGGGGTCGACGCCGCGGCCTTGTGGCACAATCTGGGGCTGTGCTGTCACGCGAGCGGGCAACACGACGCGACGGTCGTGTGCTACGAGAGGGCGCTGGCGGGGGCGTCGGACGAGGAGCTTGCCGACGTGTGGGCGTCTGTCGGGGCCCTTGCACTCGACATTGGCGACCTGAACTTCGCCTTTCAGTCCTTCAGTCTCGCTGCTGCCCACGACCCGGGCCACGCCGCGGCCCTGAACGCCCTCGGCGTCGTCGAGATGCGCAGGGGAAGGAGCGAGGCCGCCGCCCGGGCCTTCCAGGCGGCTACGCGGGTCGACGAGACCCTCTTCGAGCCCCTCTATAACCTCGCTCTCCTCCAGCATCGGCATGGCGGGCAATCGGAGGCGCTCATCCTCTGCCGCCATGCGGTAGAGCTCCATCCGGATCGCGCCTGCGCGCAGGAGCTGCTCGGCAGGGTAAAGAGGGCATTTATCGCAGGAGACGGGGGGGGGGGGGAGGGGGGGGGGGGAATTCGGATCGGCATATGGGGGATCCGGACAGCCCGGTATGCGCCGTCGCCCT
>Ga0181565_10000605_pt1 | contig 27021 bp, 28 predicted proteins | sample 101ome_16_FD_129661 | JGI IMG/M metagenome (GOLD analysis project Ga0181565, IMG submission 129661) | Coastal salt marsh microbial communities from the Groves Creek Marsh, Skidaway Island, Georgia - 101401AT metaG (megahit assembly) | ecosystem: Environmental > Aquatic > Marine > Intertidal... | reverse complement strand
TTCGGAAAGTGATTTACCTGACTCAATCTGGCTTTCGATGTCATTTTTTTCTTCTTCAAGTGTAGCCTGACGATTACGAATGTTATCAACCCGACCTTTACGACTGGCGATATTGCCACGCAGGTCACCTAACTCACGATTGAGAATATTGACATCTTTTTGGGTAGTTTCACGCATCTGTTCAGATTGCAGAATTTTTTCGCGTATCTCAGAGACGCTGGTCTCAAGTTCGATAATACGTTCTGCAGCTTGCTCTATGGTAGAGCGCAAATTATTGATTTCCTGCTCTCTGGCAATCATGCCGCCATTTTCTTCTGATTGACGGTTAAAACGCATCCAGGCTGACCCTAGCCATACCCCTTCGCGGGTAATCACAGATTCATAAGGTTGCAGACTTGAACGCAGGCTAAGCGCTTCACTGAGTGAATCAGCAATCTGAATGGAACCAAGCAAAGAACTTAAATCCAAATCGCTGGACACTTTTGACAGTAACAGACTGGCAGACGGATTATCCGTGGTTTTGCCTTTTTGCTGGTCAAATAACGAAATACCGCCTTTTTTCAAATCGGCGACGGCATTAACCGCTGCGTTAAAATCATTCGCACAGACAGACTGCAGATGAAAAGCTAAAACGGTTTCGACCGCCTGCTGCCAGTCAGATTCAACTTTGATCTTTTCCAGCAAACGACTGGCATTACCTAACTGATGACTATCGAGCCACTGATTGAGCTGATTATCCTTTTTGCCCATGGCATCACGTTGCAAGGCTTCCAGAGAAGCCAACTGACCGTGCTTTTTTTGTTGATCGGTTCGCAGGATATCGAGCTGGCGATTATTGTCGCGATTACTTTCACGTAAATGAACAGTCTGTTCGTTAAGCTCGGCCAATTTGGCGGTCAGTTCAGCCAGACGGCTCTCCGAGTCATGGGATTTTTCGCTTAGCTGCTCGATTTCCTTTTCAAAAGGTGCTGGATCCAGACGCGAAAACTCCTCAAGAATTTTATTCAGTCTGCGTTGAAACTGTTGTTCCTGCTGTTCAATATGATTGATCTTGGTTCTTTCAACCTGGGCCTGTTGCGCCGGCTCAGTGGACTTCTGGTTAAAGTCATCCCATTCCTGCTGCCAGTTCTGCATGGCTTGCTCAGCCGTTTGCAGTTTGGCATTCAGCTCCTCATTAACCGCCTGTATTTCTTCAAAGCGCGGTTCTTCTTCCATCAACAACTCTTCAAGTTCCTGCATGCGCGCATTGTCGGTGGTAAAATGCGCCTGAGCTTCTTCAAGTGACTGCTCTACACGCTGTAGTTCGGATTTCTGCTGAGTTCGGGCAGACCTGGCATATTGGATACCTTCTTCGAGGCGCGCGATGTCGGCACCGATAGCATAAAAACGCCCCTGAATACTATTGAAGTTGTCATTGGCATCATGCTGCTGCTGGCGCAGGCTTTCATGTTCAGATTCGTTATGCCGTTGTCTGGCAACTTCTGCCTGCAGATTGTTTTCATGCTCAGCCAGACCACGGTCATGTTTTTCCAGTTCGCGGTCATGGCTTTTCAGTTTCAGCGCAAGCAACTGTGCTTTGGCCAGACGTTCATCTTTTTTCAGTAATTTGTATTTTTCTGCCGTCGCTGCCTGCCGTTCGAGATGTTGTAACTGTTTGGCAACTTCCTCACGCAAATCGGTCAGGCGTTCGAGGTTTTCGCGGGTATGGGAAATCCTGTTTTCCGTTTCACGTCGACGTTCTTTATATTTAGAGATACCGGCAGCTTCTTCAAGAAAGCTACGCAGGTCTTCGGGTTTGGCTTCTACAAAGCGCGAAATCATGCCCTGTTCGATAATAGAGTAACTGCGGGGTCCAAGGCCTGTGCCCAAAAAGATATCGGTGATATCACGACGCCGGCAACGAACACCGTTAAGAAAATAATTCGACTGACCATCACGAGTGACTTTTCTTTTAATCGAAATCTGATTGTATTGGGCATATTCACCACCCAAAGAACCATCGCTGTTATCAAACACCAGTTCTATACTGGCAGCGCCAACCGGTTTACGCGAGGTTGAACCGTTAAAGATGACATCGGCCATCGATTCACCACGCAGCATTTTTGCCGAGGTTTCGCCCATCACCCAACGCACGGCATCGATAACATTGGATTTGCCACAACCATTGGGGCCTATGACACCGACCAGGTTGCTGGGCAAGTGAACAGTCGTGGGGTCTACGAAGGATTTGAATCCGGATATTTTTATTTTTTCGAGTCTCATAAGCGGCGTGACAATACCGTATCGCGAGAAAATTCGCCAAGTGATTTTTGTTATACGATCATGGCATAAAATTTTATTAATTTCTTTCGGGAAATCCCTAGGTTGCAGCCGTTTAAAGGCGTCTTTATTAAACGTATAATGAGCAATTCTTTTCAAACCGGAATTTACGATGTCTACTCAACCATCCAAGGAACTAGAAACTTTCGATAACCCGCAGCCAGAGCGCGATTACACGATCCGCATCCGTCTGCCTGAATTTACCTGTTTATGCCCGAAAACCGGACAGCCGGATTTTGCCACCTTGAATCTGGAATATGTACCTGATCAGCAATGCGTTGAATTGAAGTCGCTGAAACTTTACATCTGGTCATTTCGGGACGAAGGTGCTTTTCATGAAAAAGTAACCAATGACATCCTGACTGATCTGGTTGCTGCAACCCACCCGCGCTTTATGCGTCTGCATGCTGAATTCAATGTACGAGGCGGTGTTTATACGGATGTTACCGTCGAATACCGTGATCCTGAATGGCAGGCGCCACAACCGGTCACCCTGCCCTGATCGACGGCTTCCCTGAATGATATTTATCGGCATAGACATGGGCACATCAAGTGTCCGTTGTCTTGCCATAGATCAGCAGTTGCAGATTCTGGCTCAAAGCAGAGTCGCTTTGCCACTGCCCCAATCACCTGCCCGGGGACATGCAGAACAATCGCCGGCGATTTGGCATTCTGCTTTTTTAGAAGCCTTGACAGCCATCTGTCATCAGATCAATCCGCAACAGATTAAAGCTTTTTGTGTTGATGCCACCTCGGCATCGGTCTATCTCAGTGACACCAATGCAGAACCTGCGTCCACGGCATTGATGTACAACGATGCACGAGCCATTTCGATACTCGACTCGATCAGGAACAAAGTCCCGGCCGGTCATCTCACGCTTTCCGCATCATCGAGTCTGGCAAAAGCGTTGTTTCTGCGCTTACAACTGCCTGCTGATGCACGATACGCTATTACCCATCAGGCAGATTTACTGAATCAGATTTTGACCGGAAAAAACCAGGTCACCGATAAAAACAATGCGTTAAAACTCGGTTATGACAATATTGCTGATAAATGGCCGGACTGGTTAATTGCGCTTGCCGATGAATATCATCTGCAGTTACCTCAGGTCGTTTCCACAGGTACATTACTTGCCGGTATTGATAAAAATCTGGCCCGTCAGTTTGACATAAACCCGCAGGCTTTGGTTTATGCCGGCACAACAGACAGCACGGCTTCATCTTTAGCCAGCGGCATTATCAAGCCCGGTGATGCCGTAACTACAATCGGCACCACAATGACTATCAAAGTTATTGCCTCAAAGTCTATTGAGTCGATAGAAAGTGGCATTTACAGCCATATTCTTCCTGATGGTTTGTGGCTTGCCGGCGGCGCATCGAATGTCGGTGGCCGGGTGCTGCAGGATTTTTTTAGTCCACAACAAATTATCGAGTTATCTGAACAGATCGATCCCCTTTCATTAAGCGGTTTGGATTATTATCCACTCAGCACGATCGGTGAACGTTTTCCGATCAATGATCCAGATAAACAACCTGTTCTAACACCCAGGCCAGACAATGATATAACTTTCTTACAGGCGATATTTGAAGGCTTGGCACGGGTCGAAAAAATGGCCTACCAAAAGTTAGCCGGACTTGGTGCCTGTTACCCTGAAAAAATCATTACTGCTGGCGGTGCTGCCAGCACAAATCAGGCTCTGTTGAAAATCCGGCAAAATATATTGGGTGTGCCGGTTGTCACTGCCCGGCAAACAGAGGCGGCATTCGGTGTAGCGTTAATTGCAAAAAATGCCTGGCAAAAAAGCATGACCGGGTAATACTCTGACTATTTCAGAGTTCCCGGCTTAAGGTCGCCCATAACGCCAGAATTTATACAGATCATTCTTAATCAGTCTCAAGCTTTCTCCATCGAGAGTATTCAACGCAATACTCTGCAAACGATTCGCTTTCAAAGCTTTAATCAAACCGGTAAGTTGCTCGTTGACTGACTGCAGACTGATACAATGTTGCATTAATCCGGGATAAATTGCTTTTACATGGCCACTGAGATCCGTTGAATCAATAAATTCTGCCAATCCATCAAATGGAATCTGATGATCAACGGCGTACAATCCATCATCACTGACTAATGAGAATCCCTTGCTATATACCTGTTCGATCTGGTCACCGGCAAACTCAAACCATAAGGCATTAAAATTCATCGAATGCTGAAAAATCAGCATCTGTATTTCATTTAACAAACCATGCAGATATTGTTTCTGATCGCCGGACGGCAGAAATTTATCAATGTTTTTACCCAATGCATCGACATAGGAGTGAGTTTTAATGCGAATACTTTTACTCAATTTAATCAGTAAAAAATTATCCGCTAACCGAATTGATTCAAAGTCATCAATGAAATGAGATTTGAGTATCTCGATCAGTGATTCAAGTTGCTGAGCAGAACAATCATCAACATAACGGGTTAGCAGTAAACAATCCCGGTCAGGTTGCAAGATGACAGGTCGGGCACAAACCCAATAGCCTTCCTGGTATTTGTTTTTTCGGGCAAGATCAGCGGCTAACGGCAAGTCCTTTTCGGAATCGGCATAAATGACTTCATCAAGTTGCCTGGAGCTGACTTGAGGTGTAGCAAAGCGATAGAACTGCCGAATGGCTGGATAATCGGCAAGTTCAGAACCCCCCCACCCGTTTTGAAGCAGTTGCTTCAGGGCGGGCAGAATCAAATCAAGTTCAGCTATCAAGCAGCTCAACTCGTATCATCACTACACTACCAACAATATTATCGAGCGCTTTGATCTGCTCGATAGCCTGCTGCATAAACTTTTCCTGTACAGGCTGCGTCAGCATTACCAGAGAAGCATATTCCTGATCTTCCGGCGGTTCTTTCTGCTGTATAGCTTCTATGCTGATATCCAGATTACCAAGTATGCCGGTGACCTGAGAAATAACACCCGGTTTATCTTTGACTGCCATACGCAGATAATAACCGGTTACAACCTCTTCAATAGGTAGAACAGTGGTTGATGACAATTGACTGGGCTGGAATGCCAGATGAGGAACACGATGTTCAGGGTCAGAGGTCAAAGCACGGGCTATATCAACGATATCAGCGATCACGGCTGATGCAGTCGGTTCGGAACCTGCACCTGCGCCATAGTAAAGTGTAGGACCTACCGCATCGCCCTTGACCAGTACCGCATTCATCACGCCGTCAACATTGGCAATCAGACGACGTTTTGGAATTAATGTCGGATGTACCCGCATTTCTATGCCATCGGCAGTTTTGCGGGTCACACCAAGATGTTTGATGACATATCCGAATTGATCAGCAACCGTGACATCCTGTGGTTCGATACTGGAAATGCCTTCAGTAAAGGTTTTATCAAACTGCAGGGGGATGCCGAAAGCCAAAGAGCCCAGAATGGTCAGCTTATGAGCAGCATCAATCCCTTCCACATCAAAGGTTGGATCTGCCTCGGCATAACCGAGAGCCTGAGCTTCTTTTAACACATCATCAAAATCACGACCTTTATCGCGCATCTCGGTCAAAATAAAATTACCGGTGCCGTTGATAATACCGGCAATCCATTCGATGCGATTAGCTGTCAGGCCTTCTCTGACAGCTTTGATAATCGGTATGCCACCTGCAACAGCCGCTTCAAAAGCAACTGTCACACCCTTCTTTTCAGCGGCTTCAAAAATTTCATTACCATGTAAGGCAATCAGGGCTTTATTGGCAGTGACAACATGTTTGCCATTTTCAATCGCCTGTAAAACCAGTTCCCGGGCAGGTGAATAACCGCCGATCAGTTCAACAACGATATCGACTTCAGGATCATTGACAACATTAAAAGCATCATCGGTAATTGTGACATTATCCAGACCGGTCAGATGATCAGGGTTGTAATCACGGGCAGCAGCATGAGTGACCTGAATGGTATTGCCTGCACGACGGGATATTTCCCTGGCATTTCTATGCAGCACATTAAGCGTACCACCACCAACTGTACCGAGGCCCAAAAGCCCAACATTGACCGGTTTCAAAGTTTTATCTCCAGAATTCAGAATTATAACGGCCTGTCAATCAGATCAGACCATCTTTTTTAAACATATCGCGGATGCCACGGATTGCCTGACGTGTACGATGCTCATTTTCAATCAGACCAAATCTGACAAAACCATCACCATGTTCTCCAAAACCAATTCCCGGAGAAACCGCAACTTTGGCCTGAATCAGCACATGTTTGGCAAACTCAAGTGAACCCATCTCACGATAATGTTCGGGAATCGGTGCCCAGACAAACATGGTGGCTTTAGGTTTTTCAACTTTCCAGCCGATGCTGTTTAGACCATCACATAACACATCCCGACGGTTTTGATACATCAGGCGGATTTCCTCGACACAATCCTGAGGACCTTCGAGGGCAGCAATGGCGGCAACCTGAATTGGCGTAAAAGTACCATAGTCGAGGTAGGATTTTATGCGACCCAATGCGGCAATCAGTTTTTTGTTACCGCACATAAAACCGACACGCCAACCCGGCATATTATAACTTTTAGATAAAGAAAATGACTCAATCGCCACTTCTTCTGCTCCCGGCACCTGCAAAATTGACGGCGCTTTGTAACCATCGAAAACGATATCCGCGTAAGCCAGGTCATGCAGAACCCAAATGCCATATTCTTTGGCAATTTCAACGATGCGTTCAAAAAAATCCAGGTCCACACAATGAGTTGTCGGGTTACCCGGAAAATTCAACACCAGCATTTTTGGTTTTGGCCATGAATCTTTGATCGCTTCAACGAGTTTGTCAAAGAACTCGGTTTCGGAAGTCATCGGTACATGACGAACGTCGGCACCGGCCAGAATAAAACCATAGGGATGAATCGGATAAGCCGGATTAGGCACTAAAACAGTATCTCCGGGTCCCATAGTCGCCTGTGCAATATTTGCCAGACCTTCTTTGGAACCGATGGTACTGATAATCTGTGTCTCCGGGTCCAGATCGACGTTGTATCGGGTTTTGTACCAGTTAGCCATGGCACGGCGTAATCTCGGTATGCCTTTGGACATCGAGTAACGATGTGTATCTTTGCGCTGCGCCACTTCGACAAGTTTGTCGACGATATGTTTAGGCGTAGGCTGGTCCGGGTTGCCCATACCGAAATCGATGATGTCTTCACCCCGGCTTCGTGCTTCAGCTTTTAGTTCGTTGACAATAGCAAAAACATAAGGTGGAAGTCTTTTGATGCGGCGAAAATCGTCGTCCATTTCAGGTGTTGACACAGGTGCCTCGGTGATTAAATTAGGGTAGTCCAATTAAACAGCGTAAACTACCTGAGCGACAACAGAAATTCAATCTGTGCCGAGCGAAAGATGGTGTTTTTTTGCAGCTTACTGCGGGAGTTTTTAGCCTAATGAAGTTTTCTTTAAGTGATGATGCTGATATCGTTATTAACAGTTACGAAAAAGGCGGTTTTCGGGTTTCCGGCAGACAGTTAAGCGGCAGCCAGTTGCTGTTTAGTCATCAGCCACCGCAAAACTGGCCGGTCGAATCAGTTGACAGTTTACAGGCCTCTGATTTTCAACCTATTTTGAGCAGTCATATGCAAACGGTCATTGTCGGCACAGGAGAAAAGCAGCAATTCCCCCCAGATGAGATATTGCTTGCATTCTATGCCGCTGGCATTGGTGTGGAAATCATGGATACAGCAGCGGCCTGTCGAACATTCAATGTACTGGTTGCTGAAGGCCGCGAAGTTTGCGCCGCATTGATAGCTATTTAAAAATTGTCTCTATGGAATAGCCATCCTGTTCGAGAATACTGCGAAGTCGTCTCAAGGCATCGATCTGTATTTGCCTGACGCGCTCGCGGGTTACGCCAAGCTCGTTAGCAACCTGCTCCAGTGTGGAGTTTTCATAGCCATGCAGACCAAATCGACGCTCTACAACTTCGCGCTGTTTGTCGTTAAGTTTACTTAGCCACCTATCGAGATTGGCATTGACACCCTCGGTCTGCAAATGATCGGTAGGATCAGTAGCCGCTTCATCTGGAATACTGTCAAGCAAAGGTTTTTCGGCATCTTTACCGTAAGGAATGTCGACAGATGTGACACGCTCATTCAATCCAAACATACGTTTGACTTCGGAAATAGGCTTATCGAGTAATTCGGCTATTTCTTCAGCGGTCGGCTCGTGATCCAGTTTCTGACTTAGCTGTCGGGCAGCGCGCAGATAGACATTGATTTCTTTAACCACATGTATCGGCAGACGAATCGTGCGTGTCTGATTCATGATGGCTCTTTCAATGGTTTGACGAATCCACCAGGTAGCATAGGTGGAAAATCGGAAACCCCGTTCAGGATCAAATTTTTCGACAGCTCTAATCAGGCCCAGATTGCCTTCTTCGATCAGATCCAGCAACGCTAAGCCTCTGTTCATATAGCGACGGGCAATTTTCACCACCAGTCGCAGGTTGCTTTCGATCATGCGCTGTCGACCGGCCGGATCGCCTTTTTGCGCTAATCTGGCGTAATGTACTTCTTCCTCGGCGGTGAGAAGTTTGGAAGCGCCGATTTCACTGAGATATATCCGGGTAGGGTCAAGAATGGCATCGGAACTACCAGCTGACATCTCGATATCCTGAGTTTCTATAGCATCTTCAGAATCATCATCGTCTTCTTCCAGCAAGATGGTATCTTCTTCATCTGCCAGAACTACATCATCTTCGTCTTTACTCTTTTTAGCCATCCACCACAAACCTCAAATTGGTTTAAGGATTATGACAAATACCATTAAGGTAAATACTTGACCGGATCTACAGGTGCACCACTTTTTCTTATTTCAAAGTGCAGTCCGGGTAAGCCTTTGTCACTTAATCCCATAGTTGCGATTTTTTCTCCTTTGGTTACCCAGTCGCCTTCTTTAACAAGAACTTTATTGTTAAATCCATAAGCGCTGAGATATTTATTATTGTGTTTTACTATGACAAGTTTTCCATAACCTATCAGACCACTACCGTTATAAACAACTTTTCCGGATTCGGCCGCAAGAATTGGTTGTCCAATTTCTCCTGAGAGCATAACACCCTTTTTAGTCGCATCACCATAGCTAAATGACTGAATGACTTTACCTTTTGTTGGCCATGACCAGTTTAAGCGTGACGCATAGCGCTTTTCGGTTGTTGAGTTACTCGTTGCAGGTTGTTTTTTGGTTATTTTTTTAGTTTGAGTTTTTGTTGAATTGACCGCAGGTTTAGTTTTGGCTTTGTGTTGTGAAGTTTTGCTTACGGTATATTGCGGTTCTTTAACTAATAAGGACTGACCGGGGTAAATAACATAAGGAGACTTCAGATTATTCCATTTGACGAGATTATTGAATTCATTGCCGGTTTGCCAGGCAATGCCATATAGGGTATCGCCGGAATTAACTTTATAATATCGACTGCCGGCCAGGTATTGATAAGTTTTCTGTTGAGGCAGACTGCTGTTTGCCGAGCTCACAGGGGCTTTCCATGAACTACTGCAAGCTGCTAGTAAAACTGTAGTAAGCAACAAGGACAGAAGCGGAATAAATTCAAGGTTGAATGTTTTTAACCTTTGCATTTTACCGGGTAGTAAGAGCTTGTTTAATGCCTTGAATAAAACACAAAAGCGACAACCGCAAGTATTGTCAACCAGCCTAACAGATCAACATAGCGATGCAGCTTCTTTTCCATTTCCTCACCGCCCCATGCCATTAAACCGGCAACCAGATAAAATCGCGCCCCGCGCCCGATGATAGATGCGAGTATGAAGGGCAATAAGGCCATCGAAATCGCACCTGCTGTAATAGTAAAAATTTTATATGGAATTGGCGAAAAACCGGCGAGAAATATTGCCCAGAAGCCCCATTCTTCAAACCAGCTTCGAGCTTGCAGGTATTTATCCTGATAACCCAGTTCGGTAATCCACGGTTCTACCGCTTCCATCGCAAAGCTACCGATCAAATATCCAAAAAGACCGCCTAAAACAGAAGCGACTGTGGTGATTAGAGCCAGGCGCCAGGCCTCTTTAGGCTTCGCCAGACTCATAGGCGCCAGCATAACATCGGGCGGAATCGGGAAAAACGACGATTCAGAAAAACTTAATGCTGCAAGATAACCTTTTGCATTGGGATGACGCGACCATTGCATGACGTGGGTATACAACTTCGAAAAAATTTTCAACTTATCACTCCTCCGAGCAAAGGAACAAAACTGACCTGCTCAATGAATTCTTTTTTGTAATCATCTTCGGTTTTTGTGACCTTGATGAGAACCTGTTCTTCCTTGTTACCTACCGGCATCACCAGCGCCCCACCGACTTTCAGTTGATTGACCAGACTGAGTGGAATACCTTCAGGAGCGCAGGTCACCAGAATGCCATCAAAAGGGGCATATTCGGGCATACCCATGCCACCATCGGAATGTTTAAGTTTGACATTACGGATTTGCAAGGTCCTTAACAATGACTGTGCATTTTCATGTAGAGCTTTAATACGTTCGACCGAGTAGACCCGCGTGACCAGTCGAGACAAAACAGCCGTTTGGTAGGCCGATCCGGTTCCCACTTCCAGAACGTATTTCATCGGTGCGGCATGATTCATCAACGTTTCGGTCATGCGTGCAACAATGTAAGGCTGGGAAATGGTTTGACCATGGCCGATGGGCAATGCGGTATCTTCGTAGGCCCGACTTGCCAGGGCCTCATCAACAAACAAATGCCGCGGCACTTCGCGTATGATGTTGAGAATTTTATGATCGCTAATGCCCTGCTCTTTCAAGCGATCAATCAGTCTTTCTCGAGTTCGCATTGACGTCATGCCAATGCCACGATGGCCAAACATCAATCAGACCCCATGCCATCAAGCCAGCTTTCGCAGGATGCCAGTGCCTGATGATTGGTTAAATCGACTTTGATAGGCGTCACAGAAACAAAACCGTTCCTGACGGCATAAAAATCCGTGCCCGGTCCGGCATCCTGCTCAGCACCTGCCGGCCCCACCCAGTAGATGATTTTACCACGTGGATCAGTGGCTTTAACCACCGGTTCGGCTTTATGACGATTACCAAGACGAGTCGTCTGGTATCCCTTTAATTGATCGTAAGGCAGGTCCGGTACATTCACATTGAGAATACTGGATGCATTCATCGGCGAACCGGCCAGATGTTTAACCAGCTCAAGAGCAACCCGGGCGCCGGTTTCGTAGTGCTGCGGGTTATAAGATGCCATGGACACAGCAATCGCTGGCAGCCCCAGAAAACGCCCCTCTGTAGCAGCGGCAACAGTGCCTGAATAAAGGACATCATCCCCCAGATTAGCCCCCGCATTGATTCCGGAAACAACCATATCCGGATCCTGATCCAGCAGGCCGGTAATCGCCAGATGCACGCAATCTGTAGGCGTGCCGTCAACACTGATGAAACCGTTGGCATGGCTGCGAGCCCTTAGCGGATATTCCAGGGTTAATGAGTTACTTGCGCCACTGCGGTTGGTTTCGGGTGCGACAACAGTAATATCGGCCAATTGCGCTAACATTTCGCTGAGATGAATAATTCCCGGCGCCTGAAAACCATCGTCGTTACTGATTAGAATCTGCATTATCAAATTTGCATTCTTAAAATTGCTATGCAATATACGGCAAAATGGAAAATCTAAACAGTCCTATCATGCCCCAAGATAAAGATAAAACCGAGACAGACCCGGCGGCGGATTTTGCCAGCCTGATGTCAGATGTCACGCCGCTGGTTGACGAAAAAATTGCTCCAGTGAGAAAGAAACGCCGGCCTGAGCCATTGAACTTGCCGGTCGGCGATGAAAATGATGAAAGCTTTGCTGACTTGAATATTGAAACCGGCGATTTTCTGGAGTTCAAAAGGCCCGGCATCCAGAACCGTTTATTTGAAGATTTTCGACGAGGTTACATCGACATCGAAGCGACGCTGGATATGCACGGCATGCGAGTAGTCGATGCCAGACAAGCTATGGAGCGATTTCTCAACCAGTCTCTGAAGGCCGGCCGGCGTTGTGTCATGGTCATACATGGCAAAGGTCAGGGTTCCAGAGACCAGCAACCGGTACTAAAACAAAAAACCAATCAATGGTTGCGTCAAAAAGAGCAGGTTCTGGCTTTTGCATCAGCACCACGCTGGAATGGTGGCACCGGTGCAACTTATGTCCTGCTTTCGAGAAAAAACCATTTTTAAATCAGTAAAAAGATTGTTCTCCCTCAGGACGTGTTTTAAAAAACTTCATCGTCCAGAAATACTGTAACGGACATTGGCTGATGGTTTGTTCGATCATCCGGTTCATTGCAGTCGCATTCTGCAGCTCATCTTCGAGAGGAAAATCAGTATCCGCTTCGAGCAGCGTTATTTTGTATTGATGTTTTTGTCTGTCATAACAAGCCATTGCCGGCAGAACATCGGCGTTACAGGCTTTAGCCAGTCGTCCCAACACCGGGATAGTAGCTTTTTGATGGCCAAATAACGGAGCAAAAACAGACACATCCCGACCGAGGTCTTCATCGGCCAGATAGACAATCGGTAACTTATCCCGCGCATAACGAATTACCGGACGCAAACCATCTTCCCGACGAAAGGGTTTGCACTGATATTTTGCCCGGGATCTTAAAATCAGCCAGTCGATAACCGGATTAGGAAACGGTTTATAAGGCCCTGCACCACGGCTTGATGAGGCAACCGCAAACACGGCAAATTCAAGACCGGTGCAGTGCGACAACAAAATGATGACATTACGATTCTCAGCGTAAATTTGCTCTATTTGCTCAAAACCCACCCGTTCTATGAGATTTTCCAGACGTCGATTATCCGACCACCAGATCAGCCCGTAATGCATCAATGAAATCATCAGCAATTCAAAATGCTGAATCGCCATCGCATCGATTTCCTCATCACTTTTATCGGGAAAACACAGTTGCAGATTGATACGAACGATCTCAGCACGTTTTTTATTTTTTTTATGTAGAACCCGGCCTAGAAAAGCACCTGTTTTATCCAGTAAACCAATAGGCAAACGGGTAATCAGAAAAAACACGAAAAGCCCGCACCAGGTCAACCAGTGACGAGGATGCATGAGACCTCTATGAAAATCCGTTGATGGCATGGACATTTTTAACACTCGGGTTTCGCTGGAAAATTAACTATAATAAATGGAATTTATTATCTGAACCAGTTGAACAATTGCAATGCAATTTCCCACAGACCCGAAATTAAACCGGGTATTAATGAAGAAAAAACCCGCCATAGGCGATTTAATGGACCTGTGTGGAGAAAACTATGCACTGCTTTTGAAGATGGCACCCTCCCTGCCAAAGATGAAAGGTCACTATCAAAGCCATAGTGTGTCCGGTACCCGGCTGCATCTGCAGATTCTTGAACAATCACGCTATACCAGCTTGATTCGCTTGACGTATCTTTTTGGTGATAACGAGCAACAGGCAGATCCTGATAGCACACTGCGTGTCTATCATGACTCCAGTCAGTTAGAACTGATCGACCTGAGACGTCGGAAACTTTACCTGACCAATACTTACCAACATCCCAATTTGATCATAAAATGGAAAGCGAATCTGTTTATCCATAAATGGCTGATCTACTGCCTTAAAAGTTCACCGGCTTTTGAATTTAAACATACTGATCAAATAGCCTCTGTTGCCTGAGTTTTAATCAATGAATGACAATCTTGAAAATCTCCATTCCCTACGGGACATGGTTCGCTGGGGCGCCAGTCAATTCAGTGGCGCCAAACTGTTTTTTGGGCATGGCACTGACAATGCTTTGGATGAGGCGCTGGCGGTGGTTTTACATGTTCTTCATCTGGATTACTCGTTACCGGGCGAATATCTGGACTGCAGACTCACTGACGCTGAAAAATTTGCCATCAAATCCATGATCAGCGAACGCATGACTACACGAAAACCGCTTGCTTATCTGACAGGCACAGCGATGTTTGCAGGGCTCGAATTTGCTGTAAACGAACATGTTCTCGTGCCCCGTTCTCCAATTGCTGAACTTTTGATAAACGGTTACTACCCATGGGTAGAACCGGACAATGTTCATTCGATGCTGGATTTATGCACTGGCAGTGGCTGTATCGGTTTAGCCAGTGCCGTCTATATGCCACAAACCAAAGTCGTGGTTTCCGATATTTCTGATCAGGCCATTGTGCTGGCAAAGAAAAATGTCGAAAGCCTGCAATTGCAGGAACAGGTGGCCGTGATCAAATCGGATGTTTACCAGCGGATACCGGCACAAAAATTCGACCTGATTGTCAGTAATCCACCTTATGTTTCTGAGGAAGAATATCAGCAGTTACCTCTGGAATATCATCGCGAGCCTAAGCTGGGATTGACCGCAGATCACAATGGCATGCAAATTGTAGAGAAAATCCTGACTCGTGCCAGCGATTTTCTGACTGAGAATGGTGTTATCATTGTGGAAGTGGGTGCCAGTGCCGATTTGCTGATGCGACGATATCCGCAAATCGAGTTCAACTGGATTGAATTTGAACACGGTGGCGATGGTGTTTTTGTGATGAGCAAAGACGAACTTGATGCGCATTGTGACGATCTTAAAATTTAGAGGTATTTATGAGTCTGCAACGAGCCCGATCTGTTGATGAATATATTGACTGGATAAAACAGGCGCGTTTTGAAGTCGCTGACTTACGCGAATGTTTACTCTACGAGGAAGAACATTTAAGTCATTTTCCGCCATACCTGGATCCGGTATCCGAGGGCATCAACAAAGTCTATGACGCTATGTGTAATGGCACTTATGCCTATGGGCGTGAAGACCTGCCGTTTATGGAAATGGTACATCGTTACGCGGATGACATTCCATTTCACACCTTGCTAAAGCAGATCAATGAAACTCACCGTAAAGGTCTGGACGTTCCTGATCCTACAGAATAGGTTTTTATTCACGCATGAATCAGCAACTGGTATTCGATTTCGACCTGATTAAAAAATACGATCAAGCAGGTCCCCGTTATACATCCTATCCGACAGCCTTACAGTTTGATGAAGGTTTTGACAGAAATCGCTACCAGCAGATTGCCGGGCAAAGTAACTCCGCAGGCAATGGCCTGTCGCTGTATTTTCATATACCGTTTTGTGACACTGTCTGTTTTTATTGCGGCTGTAACAAGATAGCGACTAAAGACCGTTCCAAAGCTCAGCCCTATCTTGATCTGGTTGATAAGGAATTAGCCCTACAGTCTGAATTATTTGATCGCTCAAGAGTTGTAGAACAACTGCATTGGGGTGGCGGCACACCGACTTTCATTAATCATCAGCAAATGACTGATCTGATGAACTCAACGCGTAAACATTTCACTCTGGCAGATGATGAAGAGGGTGAGTTTTCGATTGAAATAGATCCCCGTGAAGCAAGTGCAGACACCGTTAAACTGCTTAGAGATATTGGTTTTAATCGTATGAGTCTTGGTGTTCAGGACTTTGATGTTGCCGTCCAAAAAGCCGTTAATCGTTTACAAACCGAAGAACAGACTTTTGAAGTGCTCAACACTGCCCGTGAGCAGGGGTTCCGTTCGGTAAGCGTAGATTTGATTTACGGTTTGCCACTGCAATCTGTCGCATCCTTTGAGCAAACGCTGGATAAAGTTCTCATTGAATCACCTGATCGGCTATCCATTTTTAACTATGCCCATATGCCAAAGATGTTTAAGCCGCAGCGACGCATCAACGAGCAGGAGCTGCCATCTGCACAGGAAAAACTCGATATCCTGACAATGACCGCCGACAGATTACAGGCTGCGGGTTATGTCTATATCGGCATGGATCATTTCGCGAAACCGGATGATGAACTGGCTATCGCGCAAAGAGAAGGCACGCTTTATCGTAATTTTCAGGGATATTCTACGCATGCAGAGTGTGATTTGATTGGCCTCGGTGTCACCTCTATCGGCATGGTCGGCGCCAGCTATTCCCAGAATTACAAGGACATGGAATCCTACCATCAATCATTGTCGGCTAATCAGTTAGCTGTCTTTAGAGGTTTGGAGCTGACTCTGGATGATCAAATTCGTCGAGACATCATCACTCAACTGATTTGCAACTTTCGCCTGGATTTTCAATTCATCAGCGATCGCTGGAGTCTGGATTTTGCGGCAAGTTTTGCAGAAGAATTAAAACAGATACAGCAAATGCAGGATGACGGCTTGTTAACAGTTGATGACAGTCAAATCGTTGTTATGCCCAAGGGCCGCTTCCTGATCAGAAATATCTGTATGGTTTTTGATGCCTATATGCGCCAGCACACTCAGGGGCGATTCTCGAAAGTAATTTAAATAATTAGTGTAATGATTTGATTTTATAAATTTTTTAACTATATTTATTTTAAAAGTTGCAAAGTTTTAAACTGTTTTCAAGGTTGTAAGTCATGTATATCAAACCCGTTTTATCGCTCTGTGTCGTTGTTATCGCAATCACAGGCTGTGAAAATCATGATCCCTTACCCGCCAGTGAATGTCCCGCTATAGTCAAACATTCTCAAAGCATTCTGAAAAAACTCTCCAAACCAACCCCGGATATGATGAAAGCCTGTCGTGAAATGACTGATGAACAAAGGGGTTGTGTGAAAAATGCCACTATCGTGCATGACCTGTACGAATGCTCTAAATAATTCATACATTCAAGTAGACGTCATATCGGGTATTCGGACTGGTAATTGCAAAATCCGGTTTGAAACCACCGAGTAATTCGCCACCTTTGGGTCTTTTTACCACAACCCTTTTTATCGCTCTGGCTCTGGCCAAAACCAGCATGTCGGCGGCGTCACAGTCGTCACCTGCGAGCTCACGAAAAATGCGCATCTCCTTTTTCACCAGGGCTGTTTTATCTCGATGCGGATACATGGGGTCCATGTAAATAGTGTCAAAATCTTCATGATTCTCAATCAGAAATTGTTGGCCACTCACAGCTTGAAGTTGCATCATCCCGGCGATTTGTTGTGTGTCAGGATCTTTTCGGGCGATATCTATAGCCTGTTGCAACAAAACAGCAATGGCTCCAATTCTCTCAGTCATAGTGACCTGACAACCCAAAGTTGCCAACACATATGCGTCACGCCCCATACCGGCAGTTAAATCCAGGACTGTCGGGCGGTATTGCTTTTTAATACCTGCGGCTTTGGCTAAAGGTTGATTGACGCCACCACCAAACATTTGTCTATGTCTGGCTTTGCCGGCAGTAAAATCAATCATTAGAGGCTTGAAAGTGACCGTTTCACTGACGAGCTGATAAAGCCCCGAATCATCCTGAGCAAGTTGATAAGCCAGGCCACGATCGCTTAGCCGGGCATTGATGGATTTGATATCTAAATCGCACATTGGCTAAATCAAAATCTCATCATTCAACATGATGCCTGCGCCGGCTGTTGTGGTCATCAATGTCATGTGTCTGCGGATAACAAATTTGTACAAGATACGGGTTCCCCAGGGTTACAAAGATTGATTTTTCCAAGAATGGCTAAAAAGCCGGCATTTGACGAGATCTTTTTGTAAAAAATTTAAAACTGAACTTTTAATCGCTAAAAAGTGCCAACAACCTTATAGATTTAGCCTTTGAAAAACAAAGCAATACACGCTTTAATTCAATAGTTAATTTAACCTTCAAAAGGATCATTCCATTATGGATTTTAATCTCAGATCATCACGTCCGGCTTTAGTCAAAACCCAGTGTCTGATTGTGCCCGTTTTTAACGCTACGCAACTTAGCGGTATGGCGGCTGAACTTGACGAGGCACTAGGTGGTCAGATTCAGGCTACGCTGAAAAGCGGTGATCTGAAATCAGCCGCTAACGGGAAAAGCATAACTTTATACAATACCGCTGCTAAAGCGAATCGCATCATGCTGCTAGCCTGTGGCAATGAAAAAGATCTCGATGCCAAAAAATTCTCCCAGGCTGTTGCCACTGTAATCAAAGAGCTGAACAACTCACCTGCTGGCGAGGCAACATTACTTCTACCTGACTTTGCAGATGCCGAAACAGCCTACAGCATCATTCGTCAGACCATTATAAGCGCCGAAGATGCAGTCTATAACTTTACTCAATGCAAGAGTGATGCAGAGCAACCAAAAAAACCGTTAACCGCCGTTGCTCTTATCCTGCAAAACGGCAAACAGAAAAATGCGGCCAGCAAAGCGATTACTCATGGTTCAGCCATTGCCAATGGTCAAAAACTGACCAAAGACCTGGCAAACCTGCCCGGCAATATCTGCACACCAAGCTATTTGGCTGATCAGGCCAAAGAACTGAAAAAAGGCAATCGCAAGCTCAAAGTCAGCGTTCTTGAAGAAAAACAGATGCAGGCATTAGGCATGGGATCACTGTTATCGGTATCCCGGGGCAGCCGTCAACCTGCCAAATTAATCATCATCGAATACAAAGGTGCAAGCGTCAAACAAAAGCCTATTGTGCTGGTAGGCAAAGGCCTCACTTTTGATGCCGGCGGTATTTCTATCAAGCCTTCTGCAAATATGGACGAGATGAAATATGATATGTGCGGTGGTGCTTCAGTTTTAGGCACCTTGCAAGCCTGTGCCGAAATGCAACTGCCTATTAATGTCATCGGGGTTGTGCCCTCCTCTGAAAATCTTCCGGATGGTGATGCCAATAAACCCGGAGATATTGTCACCAGCATGTCAGGGCAAACCATCGAAATCCTTAATACCGATGCAGAAGGCCGTTTAATACTCTGTGATGCCCTGACCTACTCCGAACGTTTTGACCCCGATGTAGTCATCGATATTGCGACGCTCACCGGTGCCTGCATCGTGGCACTGGGCAGACACGCTTCCGGGCTGATGTCTAATCATGATGCTCTGGCAGATGATATTACCAATGCCGGACAGGAATCCGGTGATCGTGTCTGGCGTTTACCGATCTGGGATGACTATCAGTCTCAGTTAGACAGTAATTTTGCGGATATTGCCAACATCGGCGGCCCGGCCGGTGGCACTATTACAGCTGCCTGCTTTCTGTCGAGATTTACCAAAAAATTCAAATGGGCTCATCTTGATATAGCCGGTACAGCCTGGAACAGCGGTGGCAAAGATAAAGGTGCTACCGGTCGCCCGGTGACCTTGTTAACCCATTATCTGCTTAAGCGCGCTAAGCAAATATGACCCGTGTTGACTTTTATGTCCCTCAGCAGCAATCAGGCTTAAACCGTTTCACGCTAGCCTGCAGGCTAGCTGAAAAAGCCTGGCAGGCAGGCAATAGAGTCTGTATTACTACAGACTCTGCTGAGGATGCTAAAACCATTGATAATCTTTTGTGGACCAATACTGAAAGCAGTTTTATTCCTCATGATTTACAACAAAATGCGGATAAACAGCTCACACAAGTGTTGATTGCTGAAAACCTGCAACAGACTGACGAACATCAGGTGCTGATTAATCTGGGTAATAACATTCCAGCCTGCTTTAGTCAGTTTGAAAGATTACTTGAGCCTTTAGATCAAAACGAAGACAATCTGCAGGCCGGTCGGGAACGATACAAATATTATCGAGACTGCGGCTACCCGGTTAATAATCATGAGATCAAACGCTGATGGCACTTTTTGGACGTAACAAAAAAGAACCCGTCTTACCCGAGGTCATGCCTTTATCGGCTGCCGACATTGTCAAATCTACCCAGAAAGGTCAGGCGGAAAAGCTGGAGCATATTGCTTCGGAATTACAACTTCGTCTTAAGAAAGAGCTTTCAGGCATGATCAGCGAAATAGTCGACACGGCTATCGATAACTCGCGTGCCGATATGGAGCAGATTCTGCATAACGAACTTATCAGCATGATGGAAAAGCGTCTTGATCATTTAGTCGATCAGGCCATCAAAACCCACCTGACAAAATCCCGATAACAGCCGGATTTACCGTTATTCACTATTGTCGCAAAAGTCATTTTAAGGGGCGGAATATTTCGTCTTTTTGTTCCTGAATTAGTCCTTTAGTACTACATCCAGACGATTTCATGGATTTACTTCTATGACACTTAATCTAGAATTTTGTTATTAATTTCAAGGAATCACTGGCATGCAGAAAAATCTTCAGAAACTGGTATTAACTATCACGACTCTGTCACTGATTTTACTTAGTCAATCGACCTTTGCCGCACAAAAACGTCTGGCTCTGATTATCGGTAACAGTGCCTATTCAGATGCGCCGCTGAAAAATCCTGCAAATGACGCCACAGATATGGCTAAACAGCTGGAATCCGTCGGTTTTGAAGTTATGAAACTGATCAATGCCGACATCCGTGAAATGAAACAGGGTATTCGGGATTTTGGTAAAAAACTGAAATCCGAAGATATGGTCGGCCTGTTCTACTTTGCCGGACATGGTATTCAAAAAGACGGTAATAACTATCTGGTCCCGGTAAAATCACGCATAGAGTCTGAAGCGGATGTTGAATTTGAAGCGGTCAACGCCGGTCGGGTTCTACAGCAAATGGAACTGGCAGAAAACAAACTCAATCTGGTTATTCTCGATGCCTGTCGAAACAATCCTTTTGCCAAAAGTTTTCGCTCTGCCAATCGTGGACTTGGTAAAATGGAAGCACCGACCGGATCAATGATTCTTTATGCAACATCTCCGGGTAACGTTGCTGCAGATGGTTCAGGCAGAAACGGCCTGTTCACAGAAAAGTTACTCAGCAAAATTTCTCAACCCGGTTTAAAGATCGAAGATGTATTCAAACAAACCGCTTATGAAGTCAGCGTAGCCTCTAATAAGAAACAATACCCTTATATCGAGGGTTATATTCTCGGTGATTTCTACTTCACAGAACCCGATGGCGGCAGAACTCAATCAGATTCTCCGGATTCTGCTTTTCAGGAAGCGGCTGTCAAAGAAAAAATGGAAGTCGAATTCTGGGAATCTGTCGAATCCAGTCCTTCCAGAGAGATGTATTCCGCTTACCTGGATGAATACCCTAATGGCCACTATGCCGTATTAGCCCGTCTGAAACTGAAACAAATGTCAGCCTCCGGCAACATTACCCGCAAACCGTATAACCCATCGCAATCAACTGTTGGCAGCATTGCGGTTAAATCTAATATCGGTGATGAAGATATTTATGTTGACGGTAAAAAGCTTGCGCGTGGCCAACTGGACATGGATCTGGCCCCGGGGCCTTATCTGATTGAAGTGAAAAAAGACGGTTATACGACCTGGTCAAATAACATCACGGTCAAAGCCGGTGTAAAACACCTGTTGTCTGCTAAATTAACCGCACTTGCCACCCCTGCTGTGAGCAGCACTTCCCAGATTGCTGCAATGCAAAAAACATTCGCCGACAAGCCAACGGCCTCTGCTGCAAGTACCGATGATCCTTTTGACATCAGTAAAACTGTCAAAAACCTCAAAACCTACAAATTCTCAAATGGTGATGCTTATCAGGGTGAGATGTCTGCTAACAAATTCCATGGCAAAGGTATCTACACATTTAAAAATGGCGAAAGGTACGAAGGCGAATTCAAGCTGAATAAACGCCATGGCAAAGGCTCATTCTTTTATAACAGTGGTAATCGCTTTGTCGGTATTTATGACAACGGCAAAAAACATGGTTACGGCACCTATTACTTTAGTAACGGTGACCGCTACGAGGGTGATTTCACTGAAAACCAGCGCACCGGCGAAGGGACTTATTTCTATAGCAATGGTAATCGTTACGTAGGTGCTTTCCTGGATGGCAAACGTCATGGCAAAGGTATCTACCATTTCTCAAACGGTGACTATTTTGAAGGTACCTATCGTAACGATGAGCGTGATGGAGAAGGTGTCATGCACTTTGCAAACGGCACCAGCCAACAGCAAATCTGGGCTAATGGCGCTGACGTCACCAATCAGTCGGTCTCAAGACTCTAATCAGTACTGAATGGGGCTACCGATATTTTTTACGGTATGGATTTGAAGCCTGCCCTTTAGCTTGAGGACGGGCTTTTTTATTCTTATCTGACTGGGAGGGTGTTAATTTCAATCCTGTCATCTGGCTTAAGGCTTTGATTTCAATTGTGCTCAGATCACGCCACTGCCCGGATTTGATACTGCTATCGAGAATAATTTCACCGAACCTGACTCTTTTAAGGCGATTGACCTTTAATCCTACAGCTTCCCAGAGGCGTCTGACTTCGCGTTTACGACCTTCCATAATCACAACATGGAACCATTTATTAATACCCGTGCCACCTGACTCGACGATATCTTCAAAACGGGCAAAACCGTCTTCGAGGTCTACGCCGTTAACCAGGGCTTTAAGCATCTCTTCAGTCACATCACCCATGACTCTGACAGCATATTCACGTTCAATCATCCGGGATGGATGCATTAGACGATTCGCCAGTTCCCCGTTAGTCGTAAACAGCAACAAGCCTGCACTATTGATATCCAGTCTACCGACTGCTATCCAGCGACCTTTTTCAAGTTTGGGTAATCGCTTAAAGACAGTAGCACGGCCTTCAGGATCATGACGAGTGACTAACTCACCTTCAGGTTTGTTATACATAATGACCCTGTCCTGAACCGGCGTCAGACGTTTATTGCTGAGAGGTTTGTCATCTAGAGTGATTGTATCTTCTTCGGTAACCCGGTCACCAAGTTGTGCAGGCCGGTTATTGATTTTAAAACGCCCTTCACGGATCCAGCTTTCAATAACCCGTCTAGAGCCAAGCCCGGAAGCCGCCAGAACTTTCTGTAAACGCTCACCTTCCGGAACAGTTGATTGATTGGTTTTTTTTGAGGCCATTATGGTTCCGATTTATCAGGTGTTGATTCACAGGCATCATCCTGCACTATGCCTAGCGAGGCAACAGGCAAAGACTCTGACTCTGATTGGCTATTATCAAGCGCTTGAGCGCTAATCCCGGCCTGCTCTTGATCATCGGTGAGTTTATCAGGATCACCTAATTCGAGTTTCTGATTTAGCGAATCAATGTCTTTGATTTCAGCTAATGTGGGCAAATCATTCAGGCTTTTAAGGTTGAAATAATCAAGAAATACCCGGGTTGTCGCGTACAAAGAGGGTTTACCGGGCACATCACGATGTCCAACTACCCTAACCCATTCGCGCTCTATCAGTGTTTTCATGATGTTGGAACTGACACTGACACCCCGAACATCCTCTATTTCGCCGCGGGTGATAGGCTGTCGATAAGCGATTAAAGCCAGGGTTTCGAGTAACGCTCTAGAATAGCGGGCTGGTTTTTCATCATAAAGACGCGATACCCATTCAGCATATTGAGCTTTGACCTGAATGCGCCAGCCGCTGCCCGTTTCTATAACCTGCATTGCCCGCTCCTGATAGTCTTCAGCCAACTCGGACAGTGCCTCACGAAGCTGTTTTTTATCCGGTATACTGTTTTCATCAAATAACAACAGCATCTGATCAAGGGATAAAGATGCGCCTGCCGCCAGCAGACTAGCTTCGAGAATCGATTTAAGCTTGTTTTGATCCATGATGCGTCCAGTTAAATCTCGTCAGTTTCTTCTATTTCTATCGGATCGGCTGAAGTATTGGCTTTTACGTGAATCGGAGCAAAAGGTTCCGTTTGTACCATCTCGATCATACGCTGCTTCAAAAGCTCTAAAACAGCCATAAATGTCACCACTACACCATCACGACCTTCACTAAAATCAAACAAGTCGGTAAAAGCAGTAAAGGTATCGGTTTTAATTTTATCCAGCACATTTGACATGCGTTCACGCAAAGACAATTGTTCACGCTGAATATGATGACTGGTAAACATATCGGCCCGATGCAGAACGTCTTTGAGTGCCAGCAGGATTTCCTTTAAGTCCACATCAGGTTCAGGTCTATCACGATGCTGGTCTTCAAACAAGGCAGAACCCTGATAAACATCCCTGCCAAGTCTAGGCAAGGCATCAATATCCTCAGCCGCCTGCTTATAACGTTCATACTCCTGCAGACGACGAATCAATTCAGCACGCGGATCATCCGAGTCTTCATCTTCATCTATCGAACGTGGCAATAACATGCGCGATTTGATTTCGGCCAAAATCGCCGCCATAACCAGATAATCAGCAGCCAGCTCCAGATTAAGGTCTTTCATCAGCTCAACATAATCCATGTATTGAGCAGTTATCTGCGCAATCGGCACATCCAGAATATCAAGGTTCTGGCGTTTGATCAGGTAAAGCAGTAAATCCAATGGCCCTTCAAAAGCATCCAGAAAAACTTCCAATGCTTCCGGCGGAATATAGAGGTCTTTAGGCAGGGTAAACTGCGGCTCTCCCTGCACGATGGCAAAAGGCATTTCCTGCTGTTGGGGAAAAACCAGCGGCCTTTCTTCGGACGGGTCCTGAGACACCTGGTGTTCAGCAGGGTCGGTCATTAAAAGTCCATAGACATAGCACGTCTGACATCGATCATGGTCTCACGCGCCACATCCCGGGCCTTTTCACAACCTTCATTGATCACGCTGCGCACCAGATCAGGTTGTTCTTCATATTCTCTGGCACGCGCCTGAATCGGTTTAAGTTCAGCCAACAAACTTTCGATAATCGGACCTTTACATTCTATACAACCAATGCCGGCTGTTTTACAACCTTCAACGACCCAGTCCAGTGTAGATTGATCCGAATAAACCTGATGAAATTGCCAGACAGGGCATTTTGCCGGATCTCCCGGATCGGTTCTGCGAACTCTCGCAGGATCGGTTGGCATGGTTTTAAGCTGTTTTTCGATGATTTCAGGGTCATCACGCAACGCTATGGTATTGCCATAGGACTTTGACATTTTCTGACCATCAAGACCGGGCATTTTTGAGGCTTTGGTAAGCAGTGACTGAGGTTCAGGCAGGATCACTTTGCCAACGCCTTCAATGAATCCAAACAGGCGCTCGCGATCACTCATGGTGATATTTTGCTGGCTTTCCAATAACGCACGCGCAGCATCCAGCGCTTCGGCATCACCCTGCTCCTGATAGGCTTTACGATACTGAGCGTAAAGCTTGGCGGTTTTCTTGCCCATTTTTTTCAGGGCAGCTTCGGCTTTTTCCTGAAAATCCGCTTCCTTGCCGTACATATGATTAAAACGACGGGCCACTTCACGGGTCAATTCAACATGTGCAACCTGATCTTCACCAACAGGAACCTGACCTGCCTTATAAATAAGAATATCAGCGGATTGCAGCAAGGGGTAACCAAGAAACCCATAAGTTGCCAGGTCACGTTCCCGCAGCTTTTCCTGCTGGTCCTTGTAACTGGGCACGCGTTCGAGCCAGCCAAGAGGTGTCATCATCGATAATAACAGGTGTAATTCTGCATGTTCCGGAATACGTGACTGTATAAACATAGTTGCTTCGGAAGGGTTAATCCCCGCAGCAAGCCAGTCAATCACCATTTCGTTGATACTGCCAGGAATAATTGACGGGTCATCATAATGTGTCGTCAATGCATGCCAGTCAGCAACAAAAAAGAAGCATTCAAATTCATGCTGTAATTCCAGCCAGTTTTTCAGAACGCCGTGGTAATGTCCTAAATGCAGACGTCCTGTGGGTCTCATACCCGATAAAACCCGTGTATATTGACCAGAAACGGAATTCAAAATGCTCTCTCCTGAAATGAAAATGTCTATTTTAATGATTCTGCAAGGTGCTGCCTACTACTAAGCAAAAATACCCAGAAAACCGGCTGTCATCTGCATTAATACCTGCACCACAGGACCCAGAATCTGACCGAGTAAACCACTGACCAACAGGACAATCAGGATCAGAAATCCCCATCTTTCAGTTTTACTGTATTCATAGGACATTTTTGCCGGCAGCAGTGAATTAACGATACGTCCACCATCAAGTGGCAGAATCGGCAATAAATTCAACACCATAAGCACCGCGTTGATTTGTATTCCAAAGACCATCATGTGATACAGCGGTTGCATGACAAATTCCGAATTGCCGGCAAATTGCCTGACCAGGATAAACAACAGTGGCCAAAGCAACATCATCAGCAAATTGGCAAACGGGCCGGCAGCCGCAACAATTGCAGTGTCTCTGCGAATATTACCCAGATTACGCCAGTTCACCGGAACAGGTTTCGCCCAGCCGAACATAAAACCGGTGGTCAGAAACATCACGATGGGCAATATAATTGTGCCTAAAGGATCGATATGTTTGAATGGATTCAGTGTCACACGTCCCAAAGCACGTGCAGTTCTGTCACCCAGTTTATCGGCGACCAGAGCATGCGAGGCTTCATGAACCGTGATCGCCAGCATAATGGGCAAAATAGCAATGGCTATAAGCTGAATTTGTGTCAAATCTTGCATGTTCAATCAAATACCGAAATATCACCTTTGCCGGCTCGAAGCACCTGTGGCACATCTTCTTCAAGATCCACCATGGTCGTTTCTTCCATCCCGCAGAAACCGCCATCAATGATCAAATCCACTTGATTGCCAATCAGATCCTTAATGTCGTACGGATCTGTCAGTGGATATTCATCGCCGGGCAAAAGCAAGGTTGAAGTCAGCATAGGTTCACCAAGCGTATCCAGCAGCATCAAGGCAATATTGTTATCGGGAACGCGAATGCCAATGGTCTTTTTCTTTTCATGTAAAAGACGTTTAGGCACCTGTTTGGTTGCGGTATTAATAAAGGTATAAGCCCCCGGCGTAAG
>Ga0181565_10000597_pt1 | contig 27238 bp, 28 predicted proteins | sample 101ome_16_FD_129661 | JGI IMG/M metagenome (GOLD analysis project Ga0181565, IMG submission 129661) | Coastal salt marsh microbial communities from the Groves Creek Marsh, Skidaway Island, Georgia - 101401AT metaG (megahit assembly) | ecosystem: Environmental > Aquatic > Marine > Intertidal... | reverse complement strand
GACGATATTATCACACTGCTTTATTGATGGAGCCATGTTTGCCGGCAGGTAATTTAATAATCCTATTAAAATTCATAAAAAACTGAATATTATTGACCTAGGTTAATGAAGTCAGGCAGACAGGCCGTTAGTATGAAGACATCTTTGATGATTGAGATTTCTGCAAGGGCAGTATTTTTTTCGTTATGAAAAAACTCTCTATTCTATTCGTCTTCTGTTTCGGTCTGTGGTTATTGCTGACGGCCAGTCTGTCTGTCGATGAACTGATTGCCGGGTTACTGGTTTCAACTCTGGTAACGGCCATTTCAGCCAGGCACTGTGAAGTATTTTCGGATTTGCGTATCACGCCGTTTTCGATTCTGGCATTTGTGCGTTATCTATTGGCTTTCTTCAAAGCCTTGATTGTTGCCAATTTTGATGTAGCCCGTCGGGTATTAAGTCCCTCCTTGCCACTGGATCCGGCAATGGTTGAAATCCGCACCTCTTTGAAATCCGATATCGGCAAACTGATTCTTGCCAATAGCATTACTCTGACTCCGGGAACCCTGTCGGTAGATATTGATGGCGACCGGATATTGATTCACTGGATTGATCGTCCCCGGGACATGAGTATCGAAGCCGTCAGTGAGCGCATCGCGGCTGATTTTGAAAAGCATATCAGGGGGTTTGCAGGGTGAATTTTGCTTATCTGCAATGGCCGGATTTTGTCATTATGCTGCTGCTGTCGCTGGGTATCCTGTTGACGGTAGCGCGCCTCTGGCTCGGGCCTGATGCCGCTGATCGTATTGTAGCCGCTGATACTTTATCGGTCATGATAACGGTACTGATGTTGCTGCTGGCATTCTGGTTTGACAGTGCGCTTTATCTGGATGTGGCGTTGATCTATGCCGTGCTGGCTTTTGTCGGCACAGTTGCACTGGCTAGAACCATCGAGCGAGGTGGTAATTAATGGTGATACCGGCTTACTTTTTTCTGATACTTGGCAGCTTGTTCTGTTTTCTTGGTGGTTTAGGACTGTTGCGTATGCCGGATGCCTATAACCGCCTGCAGGCAGGCACTAAAGCGGTAACTTTAGGGGCTTTAGCGATCATTCTGGGTATCGGCTTATTACAACCCGGCTGGTGGCCAAAACTGCTGGTACTGGCGATGTTTATCATGATTACCAACCCGGTCGGTTCGTCAACACTGGCCAGAGCATTTTATCGAGCAGGTTTAAAACCCTGGCAAAAAACCGCCTCAACAGAGAAGGAGTCCTGATGAGTGATTTGCTGGTTTTTGTGATTGTTATGATGACACTGGTTGCTGCTTTGTCGGCACTGATTTTACCAAATTTTCTTGCTGCAACGGCGGCCACTACGGTTGTTTCCCTAGGTGTTGCTGTGATGTTTGTCTTGTTACAGGCACCGGATGTGGCTATGACTGAGGCAGTCGTCGGCGTTGGCTTAAGCGCATTGATTCTGGCTTTAGGTTTGAAACGGCTGGGGCTCTGGCAACTGGATTTAAAAGCTGACAAAGAGGATGCAGACTGATGCTGCAGTTTTTCCCCTTATTGTTTTCAGCCGGTTTGTTATTTTTGTTGACTATTGTCACCGGCTTATTGCCTTTTGCTCAAGCCCCGATGCTGGCCGGGCAGGGTGTTCTCTATGATGGGATTGCCTCTACAGGTGCGGCTAATCTGGTTACCGCTGTGGTTTTGGGATATCGCGGGATTGATACCCTGATGGAGCTGACCATTCTGTTTGCCGCTGCAGCCGCCGGTTCTCTGGCTTTTAGTCGTGTACGCAGATCTGCCGGATTGATAGCCGAGCCACCTTATATATTAGATAAAGCCATCGGTTTTCTGTTGCCACTGTTACTGGTAACCGGGTTTTATGTGATTTTACATGGACATTTAACACCCGGTGGTGGTTTTCAGGGAGGCGTATTGCTGGCAAGCGCTATTTTTCTGCCGGTTTTGTCACGCAGTTCTGCTCAACTCAACCACGAAGTGATCAGTCTGATTGAAGGACTGGCGGGGGTAACTTTTATTGTCATTGGATTACTGGCGCTTTATCAACAGGGGGCATTTTTGCAACCGCTATTTGATCATGGCGTCTTCGGCTCATTGCTGTCTGCAGGATCATTACCGGTGCTTTATCTGGCAGTAGGCTTGAAAGTCGGTGCTGAACTGGCTGGATTGCTGAGTACTTTGGCTGCAGAGGGAGGTGAAGATGGCACTGCCTGATGCTGCTTCGATGATGCTGGCTGCCGCGGTTGGTCTGGTGGTGATCGGTTTTGCCGGTTTGATGATGTCACGGCATTTGTATCGTTTGTTATTGTCACTGGTGATAGCTGAAGCAGGCGCTAATTTACTCCTGGTGATGGCCGGATACCGTGCCGATGCGATTGCACCGATCTTTACTGCCGACGCCAGTATGCCTATCGGCATGGTCGATCCGATACCTCAGGCTATGGTGCTGACCGCGATTGTTATCGGGGTCGGTGTACAGGCTTTGGCATTAGCGATGATTATCCGTATCCGCAATCACTACGGTACTTTGGATATGATGGAGTTGAAAGCACGGATGCAAGACGAGTTCGCGCAGCTGGGACAGTCGGCAACCTTGCCATCGAAACAGGAGCAGACTGATGCTCAATGACCAGGTTGTCGTGTTAATTGCTGTACCTTTACTGCTGGCCTTTTTTCTGCCGGTGATGGCACGTCGCTGTAAATTAACCAATGTCATTGCTCCGGCTGTACTAATCGCTATGATCGCTGTGGCAGTTAGCTTTCTATTCGCTTTTGAAAAGCCTTTTATTGTGGAATTAGGTGGTTTTGCCGCACCTTTGGGCATCATCTTCTATATCGATCAGTTGAGTCTGTGGATGTTGCTGCTGATTCCTGTCATGACGCTTTTGCTGTGGCCCTGGCAAAGTCTTTATCAGGGCAGTGACCGCGGTCGTGAATTAGCTTTGTACATGATCATGGTCGCGGCCTGTTCCGGCCTGGCGATGTCAGGTGATCTATTTAATCTCTATGTTTTTTATGAGTTGCTGGCGGTTGCTTCATTCGGACTGGTTATCAGTTCAGATAAAGGCATGGCTTATCTGGCAGGTTATCGTTATCTGCTGATCTCGGCTATGGGGTCGGTCATGGCCTTGCTCGGCATTGCGATCATCTATTTCCTGACCGGTACGTTAACCTTGGCCCATCTGGCAAGTTTACCTGATCAGTTGTCCAATCCGCCTGCTGCAATGGCCTTTGTATTGATATTGCTGGGGTTTGGCGTCAAAGCCGAAATGTTTCCGGTTAATGCCTGGGTTCCCGAGGTTTATCAGGCAACCAAAACGCGGGTAGCGGCGTTGTTAGCCGGTCTGGTGTCTAAACTGGCCGTCATTATCATTCTTAAAGTGGTGACACTGGTCATGCCTGCGGCGCAGATGTACAGCCTGTTACTGATGTTGGGACTGGCAGGTTTGATTATTGGTGAACTATCTGCTTTACGCGCCAATACCCTGATACAAACGCTTTCATGGTCTTCAATTGGTCAGCTTGGATTGGTTTTCATCGCTTTCTCGGTAGATAGTCAAGTGGGCCTGATGGCAGGTATTGCGCTCATGCTGCATCATCTGCTGGTCAAGCCGGCACTGTTTTTGATTGTTGAAAACTGGTCAGGCTCGATTTCCGGGTTAACCGGTTTTGCTAAAAAATCGCCGCTTGCATCGATCTTATTCGTGCTCTTTGCTTTATCCCTGTTAGGTGTGCCGCCATTTCCCGGTTTCTGGGCCAAGTATCTGTTGTTAAATGGTTTGCTTGAGGCTGATGGTGGCCTGTATCAGTTTGCGGTTTTCGCGGTATTAGCGATGACGGTAGTTGAAGCGATTTATTTGTTCAGGATTATCACCACGCTGTATGACATGGATGCAGCTGTCTCAAAACCGGTGGTCGCAACCGCATGGACGAATAGGCTGTCGATTCTGATATTGGCAACGGGTTTGTTGGCAGCCGTTTGGCAAATCAGTCCATTAGCGGATGCTTTAGCCGGGGTCGCTGCTCAAATGCAGGACACCTCTGCCATTATCCAACTCGTAGCAGGTAAACAGGGGGCATTGCAGTGAGCGTTCTGGACAATTTGCTAATTGCGTCTTTGTGTCTGATTCCGGCTTCATGGCTGTTGGCGAATGGGTTTACCGGACGTGTTTTGTTGACAGTGGCTTATGCTGCGTTGCTGTATGTTTTGATTGATCTGCCTTATGAAGGATTAGTCAGTAGTAGTTTTCAGCCACAGGTGCTGGGGCAGCAAATGCTTTGGCAAATGGATGCCTTTGGCAGTTTCTTTGCCATGTTGACCGTTGCGGCAGCATTTTTTTCCAGTTGGTATGCCAGTGGTTCCTGGGCTGCTTCTTTTGCTGACAAAGGTGGCAGTCTTAAGTTGCTCTATGCCGCGCTGGCGTTAAATGTGTTTGTCATGTTGTTGCTGATTACAGCAGCAGACTTTATGTCTTTGTTTATCAGCTGGGAGCTGGTGAGCTGGTCGGGTGTCTTACTGATGCTGCTTGGTGGACGTGACACTGTTGCGCCGGCCATCAAATATATCGCTTATGTTTTTGCCGGTGGCATGGCAGTCCTGGCTGCTGTCATCCTGTTAGCGGTATGGACGGGCAATCTGTCGTTTTTTGCGGTTGCTGCGGCAATAGGTGACTTAAGTTCAGCGCAGTTGTGGACAGTGACACTGCTGTTTTTTGCCGGTTTTGCGGTGAAAATGGGTTTGTTGCCGTTTCATCTCTGGCAGGCACCGGCGTATGCAATGACAGCCGGCCCGGCATCGGTTTTTCTTAGTGCCATGTCTGCACGAATGGGATTACTGGCGATTATCGTTGTCCTGATGCGGGTCTTTGGCATCGAGTTTCTCGATAAACTTCAGGTCATTAATCAATGGCTGTCTTTGCGTGATTTGCTGGCCTGGCTGGCGGCATTGACGATTATTCTGCCGACTTATACCGCCCTGCGTCAGAATGACGCACGACTGCTACTGGCCTGGCATGGTATCGGGCAGGGTGGTTACATGTTACTGGGTCTGCTGATGCTCGACAGTCTCGGTACGGCCGGCGGCCTGATGCATGTTTTTAACTATGCACTGTATCAGGCGGCTTTGGTGATGAGTGTCTTTGCGATTATGAAACAAACAGGCACGACCGATCTGAATCGCTTAGGTGGTTTGGTAGCGCGCATGCCGCTGACTTTTCTGGTGATGCTGGTCTGTATTATCGGTCTGGCAGGGTTACCGCCAATGAATGGTTTTGTTTCAAAATGGATGATTTATCGTGCACTGGTCAATGAAGGCATGCCGATGTTATTTGTTGCTTCGGTGATTGGTACTCTGGGCACTATTTTGTCAGTCTATAAACTGTTGCATAACAGTTTCCTTGGACAGCTACGCGCCGAACATCAGCATATTTCCGAAGTATCCTGGAGCATGATGTTACCTATGTTGTTACTGGCTGCACTCGTGCTGCTGACCGGCATGATGCCGGGACTGGTGCTGGAGTGGATAGCTGCCGCACAGATCGCGGCCGGCTTTGAGCCTGTTCAATATACCCTCGGTGGTGTCATGGTCGTCAATGCTGCGGTCAGCGGTGATCTGGATATGCTTTGGGTCAGTGGCATTCTGTTTGCCGGTTTTGCTGTTGGGGCAGTATTGTTTCTCTCAGCCGGTAAAAGCAAACGTGTTCATCAACTGGATAATTATGCAGGCGGTCACTTTTTAACGGCTGATAACCAGTACCATTACAGTGACAACTTTTATGCCGGTCTGATGAATATCATAAAGCCCTGGTATCGTGGCAGCTTTGTCTGGTTTGAAAAAGGTCTGGTGAGTTTTGTTGATTTGCTGGCCAGTTTTGCCGGGCGCTTTTACAGCTTGAATCAGACGACAGGCTGGATGGTTGCTTTTAGCGTTATTTTCAGCAGTTGGCTGATATTTTTCTGAGGTCAGCATGACAGTCTCTATTGGTGAACTCATTATCGAATTGTTACTGATGCCGCTGGTGGCCTTTGTCGTAGGGCTGTTCATGGTGCTACTGATGCGTAAAACCGGTGCGCGTTTGCAACGCCGGGTCGGTCCGCCGTTGCTGCAGCCCTTGTATGACATTATTAAATTGCATTCAAAACGTACTCAGGTCTCGCATGGTCTGATTCATGACATAGGCATTGTCATGGCGGTCGGAGGTTATGTGGCAGCGGAAACCTTGCTGCCGGTTCCCGGTATGAACGGCATTGCGGAAAAGGGCGGGTTGATCACCTTGCTGTATATGATGATGATACCTTCTTTAGGTCTGGCCCTGGGCGTTGGTCAATGTGCTAATCCTAACGGCTCCATTGGAATTTCACGCGCTCTGACAGCTATGCTGGCTTATGACATTCCGTTTGTGATTGTCATGTTTGCCATTGCCTGGCACTTTTCATCAACCAATCTTGTCGAGATTGTCAGTATTCAACAGGCCGGTGGTTTTAGCAGCTGGGGTGCGGTACAGATGCCATTACTGGCATTGGCCGGTTTGTTTACGTTGCAGGGAATGTTAGGTAAACAGCCGTTTGAGGTTTATGTCGCACCGGCAGAAATAGCCACCGGTCCGATGGTCGAAATGGGCGGTAAGTATCTTGGCGGTTTGTTTGTGATGCAATGCTTCCAGTTATATACAGCCAGTGTGCTGTATGTCACGCTGTTTCTTGGTGGCGGAGAAAACTGGCTAATGTTACTGATTAAGGCTTTTGCGGTGCTGCTGATTCCATTTTCCATAGCCTTTTTATTTCCGCGTTTCCGTACCGAAGATCTGGTTCGCCTGATGTGGAAATGGCCGGTGATGTTAGCCTTGCTAGGGCTGCTGATTATGAGTGCTCGCTAGGAGACTGTTATGACTGATTTTCCGGTAAAAGTGCAGAATCGTTCAAGTGGCAATATCTTCACCAATGTGTTTGATGAATTGATACGTTTTGCCCGCTCACGCTCATTATTCATGCTGCATTACTGTACCGGTTGCGGTGCTATTGAATTGCCGCCGGCTATGACCTCACGCTTCGATATGGAAAGGCTGGGTATTCAGCCAATGGTGACACCGCGGCAGGCTGATATCTTGTTGATTACCGGTTATGTTTCGGTAAAGACCCTTAAACGTATCATTCTGACCTATGAACAGATGGGATCACCTAAATACGTGATTGGTATCTGTTCCTGCACTGTGAATGGCGGTATGTACTGGCAAAGTTATGCAACCGCTAAAAAACTTAACGATTATATGCCGGTTGATCTTTATATTGCCGGTTGTATGCCACGTCCCGAAGCTGTGATTTCAGGTCTGCAGCAATTGATGGATAAAATCAAAGACGGTCAGGCAAACAGTTGGGAAGATTATTACCGTCGTTATGATTATTACCTGGGGAATCAGCAACGCCTGTTTGGCGATGACTGGCAGACACCTACCGATATTATTGGTGAAGCGCATCATTACGGTTTGTTTGATGAAGGTACTGAAGGTGCGCATACCGAATTACTGAAATTACATCAGCATCCGCTCGAGCCTTTGGGCATGACTTTGAACGCGCACAAGATCAAACAGGATTAAATCATGGAAAACCGCCAGCAACTTGAAAAGCTGTTAACCGGTCTGTCCAATATCAATCTGCAAGCCGGGCAGAAACGCCGCTTAAGGGTAGATGTTCCCGCCAAAGAATTACCGGCTTTGCTGGAACTGCTAAAAGGCCGCGCCGGTTTTATGCATTTGTCAGCGATTTCCTGCGTCGACTGGCCGGATGACGAACAGTTTGAGCTGGTTTATCACCTTTGGTCTTATCAGATCGATACTTTGTTATCAGCCCATATACGTGTCGCCCGAGAGCCCGGACATTATCTGTCGGTTTACGATATCTATTCGCCGGCAGCATTTTTTGAAAGAGATATCCATGAAATGTTTGGCGTCTATTTTGAAGGCAGTCCTAACATGGAAAAATTCATTCTCACGGAATGGAACGGGCCGCCGCCGATGCGCAAAGAATTTGACTCCGAAGGCTGGGTCAATGAACACTTTGACTGGCAGGATTATCATCCCGACTGGCTTAATGAGATTGAAGAGCAGGGCGGTGGTATTGCGATTCGGCCGGAAGAGCAGCGTTTTAGTCGGACTAAAGGTGAGTAACCCGGATGCGCCCTGAAAACTACCAACCTAAACAACACCCCGCTAGTACCGAATATGAATTGAACTTTGGTCCGAATCATCCGGGTATCGAAGGTAACTATGCTTTTAAAGTCAAATTGCATGGTGACAAAGTTGTAGAGGCCAAAGCCGATGGCGGTTATCTGCATCGCGGTTTTGAGAAACTGATGGAACAGCGACTGTGGATTCAAAACATTGCGCTGGTACCTCGAATCTGTGTGCCTGATCCATCGCCGATGGAGGTCGCATACTCAATGGCGGTTGAGGATTTGTGCGGTATACAGGTCCCTGAACGGGCTCAATGGTTGCGTGTCATGCAACTGGAGATGTCGCGTATTACCGCACACTTGTTTTACTTTGGCGGACATGCCGCGACAACCGGCATGTATAGTCCGATGTTCTGGGGTGTGGCGGACCGTGATCTGGTGCTGGACCTGTTTGAAGAACTGACCGGTGGCCGGGTTTACTGTATTTACAATATGCCTGGCGGTGTGCGTCGGGATATTCCGGAAGGTTTTCTGCAACGTCTTAGTCAATTGCTGGATTATCTGGAATCTCGTCTGCCTGAATATGATGATTTGTTTTTCAGCAATCATGTGCTGGCCAAACGTGCCAAGGGTACCGGTGCAATGACTCAGCAACAGGCTCTCGAATGGGCGGTAACAGGGCCTAATTTGCGTGCTACGGGACTCGCATTTGACGTCAGAAAAAATGATCCCTATCTGGTTTATGACCAGCTGGAGTTTGATATTCCAACGGAAAAAGCCGGTGATGCCTATGCCCGTACACTCGTTCGCCGTAATGAGATGGTGCAGTCTATCCGTATTCTGCGGCAGGTGATTGAAAAACTGCCTGCTATCGAAGGCCCGATTCGAGCGCCTATTCCTAATCCGCTCGCCTGGAATGTGCCTGCCGGCGATACCTATGTGAGACTGGAGTCGTCTAAAGGTGAACTCTCCTGGTATGTGGTCTCCGATGGCGGTCAGAAACCTTACCGTGTGCATGTTCGCGGTCCATCCGCTATGCATGCGGTACAGGTTCTGGAAAATCTGGCAGTCGGTGCGCGGCTTGAAGATATAGCCCAGATTATGTTTTCTCTGGATGCCTGTCCGCCTGAAGTTGACCGTTAAACAAAGATGATGCTGTTATGAAAAAGTCCCGTGATATCCATTATGACGATAGCGGTTCGGTACTTAATCCACTTAAGTCACTGGCCTTTTTTGCGCGTAAACCGGTTACCGAACCTTTGGAACCACGTCCAGCCGCAGAACGCTATCGCGGTTTCCATCTCAATGACTGGGAAAAATGTGTAGGTTGTTCAACCTGTCAGAAAGTCTGTGACAATGCCGCTATCACCATGGTCAAGGTACCTTCGGTCAAAGACGACCCGGTCAAGGGAATTCGCAACCTGCGTCCGGCAATAGACTATGGTCGATGCTGCTGGTGTGCTTTGTGTGTTGATCTGTGCCCGACCGGCTCTTTGTCACTGTCGCGCGAATATGTGCATACCTGCTATGACGAGCAACTTGACAGTTATTTCATCCTGCCTGACCCGAATGGCATGCACCAGGCCGGCTTTGCGCAAGGCTGGAACAAGACCGATGAAAACGATCTGGTGGATCATCAGCGCCAGCCGATGGCGGAAAAAACACCACAGCTGCGTCAGGACAATTTTGATGAGATTGTTGATGGTTTTACTCCGCAGCAGGCTTTGCTGGAAGCTTCACGCTGTGTGCAATGTGGCATGTGTCATGATGCCTGTCCAACACATATGCATGCACCGGAATATATTCGTGCTATCTGGCAGGGTGATGTTGAAGAAGCAGTAAAGCAGATTTATCGCACTAATCCATTTGCCCATACTTGCGGCAGAGTCTGTACCCATCGTTGTGAAACCGCCTGTTCACTTGGACATCGCGGTCAGCCGATTGCGATTCGCTGGCTCAAGCGTTATGCCGTTGATGCCTTAGGTGATGAACGTGTGCGTGAGATTGTCAGTCAGGACAAGGTCGCGTCATCATCGGGTCGCAAGGTGGCTATTATCGGTGCCGGCCCTGCAGGGCTGACGGCGGCTTTTGATCTGGCTAAAATGGGTCATCAGGTCACCGTTTACGAGGGGCTTTCTCAACCCGGCGGCATGCCACGTTATGGGATCCCATATTATCGCTTGCCGGCAGACAGGCTCGATGCAGACATCGATGTCATTCAATCGATGGGCGTCGAGATTGTCTGTAACACCTGGATTGGCAAAGACATCACGCTTGAGCAGTTACATCAGGATAATGACGCAGTGTTGTTATCATTAGGCCTGCAGTTAGGTCGTTCTACCCGTATTCCGGGTGCCGGGCATAAGCATGTGCATAAAGCAGTCTCGTTATTACGTAAGATTGCACATGGTGAGGATTTTGATGTGCCAAAAGCTGCTGTGATTATCGGTGGCGGTAATGTGGCAATGGATATCGCGCGTTCGCTTGCGCGTCTGCAACGGCGTCAATTCGGTCAGGTCGATGTGACGGTGACAGCGATGGAGAGTTTTGAACATTTCCTTGCAGATCCCGAGGAAGTTAAGGAAGCGCAGGAAGAGGGAGTTGTTATACTACAAAGTCGCGGTCCGCGTGAGTGTGTCATGCAGGACGACAAGCTGACTGGTCTGCGTAGCTGGGGAGTTTTGTCGATTTTCGATGATAAAGGCCGCTTTGCACCGCATTTTGATGAAGATGATGAAACTGTGCATGTTTGCGAGATGGTGGTGGAAGCGATCGGTCAGATGACGGATGTCGAACTGCTGGGCGAAGCCTTGACTGAGCAGCTTGAATGGCAGCGTGGACGTTTACAGGTGGATGATCATTGTCGAACGGCTGTTGACTGGTTATGGGCGGCCGGCGACATGGTCAAAGGACCTGATGTCGTGCATGCAGTTGCCGACGGTCATCTGGTTGCGAACAGTATGCAGGCATATTTTGAAACACTACCCAAACTGGTTTCCCGGGGAGATTGATCATGATTCAACAGGCTGAAGGTTTTGCACAGGCCGCTGAAAAGCTGGCTAACATGCAGTCTCTGGAAGATATCCTGCATACGGCATCTTCTTTTGAACAGACTGCCAGAGATTTCTATCAATCGATGATTCCTCGTGTCAGTAAACGTATCCGCTGGCTGGTAGAAGAACTCGCTGAAGAAGAACAGCGTCATTATGATTTGCTGCAAAGTTTGATCAATCGTGAAGACCTTAAACAGCAGGTAAAAAGCAAAATACAGACACCCGAATCGGACGGTCGTTTTACCGATGGGCTGCATATGCCGGTTATGCCCGAAAAACCCGATGATCAGGAAATCATGCTTTATGCGCTAGGTCGTGAACAGGCTGCCATGGAACAGTATCGCGCACTTGCCAAAAATACCGAATCGGGCGATATTTACGAATTATTCGCTTTTTTGGCGAACGAAGAAACTCAGCATAAAGCTGAACTTGAAAAACTTTACTACGAAATTGTTCACTCCGGGGGCGTTTGAAGGATCAAGGCTTTCGAGGTCTTGATAATATAACCGGTTTCTGTTTTGGCGAATAAATCACTTTCCATTAAATCTTTTTTAATTCGTCAGGCGCTGCTGATTTTAATTCCGGTTATTACCATCGGCTGTGTCGCTTTGTTCGCCTCTGAACGTATTCATCGACTCGATCAGATTGTGGCAGAGACTGGAGAGTTGGGTCGGCATTTTCATGCCTATTTCCGTCTGATTGATGAAGCAGCGCTGCATAATGTCAATCATCATTTTAATGTTAAAACCATAACCACTTTAAAAACACATATCGATGCATCGATTAACACGTTGATGGACTCCTGTGGTTTATATCCTAAGCAGTGTTATCTGATTAAATCCATTCAGGCGCGCTGGCTGACATGGCTTGAAGATGATGTCTTATCGACTGCTATCGATGATGCATCCGGACGCCTGGTGTTAAAAGCTGTAGATAAAACTTATCAAGAGATAAGAGCGAGTCATCAGGGGGTATTCATTGCGCTGGATACCTTTATTGTTCAGATCGAACAAATGTCAGAACAAACCAAGCTTTATACCAACATCTTTGTGATCGGGCTGATTCTGGTACTGATTGCTATCATTGTTTTTCATTTTAGACAAATGTATCAGGCAGTGGCTAAACCTTTGCACAGTCTTGTCGAGACGCTTGCGCAGGTGACTTCTGATAAAGAACATCTGGAATTTTCACTGCAACAGTTTCTACAGCTTGATAGTGAATGGTTTGCACGCGCAGCCCGGAAAAACAATATCGAAGTTGATGAATTGATTAAAGTCTTCCGTTTAATGACAAATATGTTGCTGGATCTGATTAACGAGCAGCGCGAAACAGGGTTTGAGCTCGCCAAGGCCAGAGATATTGCAGAGCAGGCCTCTATGACTAAAAGTCTGTTTCTTGCCAATATGTCTCATGAAATTCGCACACCAATGAATGCCATTATCGGTATGTCACATATTGTTCTCGAGTCGAAACTTGATGACATGCAAACTAATTTTCTGGAAAAGATCAATCAGAGTGCAACGCGTCTGTTAGGTATCCTTAATGACATTCTTGATTATTCCCGCATTGAGTCAGGGCGTCTGAGAATCGAGTACAGTGATTTTCGCCTCGAAGATGTCATGCGACTGGTGATGATGAATCTACGAAAACCTGCCGAACTTAAAAATCAGAATATCAACATTCACATTGACGATGAGATTGGCAGTGCTTTTATTGGTGATTCTTTAAGACTGGTAAAAATTTTGACTAACCTCGGTGATAATGCAGTCAAATTCACCCCGCCCGAAGGCACCGTGACTATCGATGTAAGTTTACAAGAAGAGACCGCCCGTACAGCTATTTTGTTATTTAGTGTTGAGGATAACGGTATCGGAATGTCCATGGAACAACGTGAAGAACTGTTTAAACCTTTTAACCAGTTGGATGCCGGATCCACCCGTCGTTTTGGCGGCACAGGTTTAGGTCTGGTTATTGCCAAGACACTTGTTGAGATGATGAACGGTGAAATCTGGTTTGATAGTGAGTTTGGTAAAGGCAGTAAATTTTACTTTTCTGTTGAACTGACCAAACAACTTGGAAACCCCAGTGAGCATAGAGTTTTTGTTGAAAATAACGAAGAGGTTTTTGGCGAAATTTCGGCCTTAAAAGATAAGCATATTCTGTTGGTCGAAGATAATGAAACTTTTGCTGATCAGTTAAAAAATATGCTGAGTGTCAATGGTATTCGCGTCAGGATTGTCTGTTCTTCAGCAGATGCTTTTGAAATATTGCAAAAACAGCATTTTGATGCGGTTTTGATGGATTGCGAATTACCCGATCTTGATGGATTCAGTGCAACAGAAAAAATTCGACGGGAGCTGGGGCTGGTGGCGATTCCTATAATTGGCATGAGCTCGGCCATACTTGAAAGTCAAAAACAACGCATTAAAGACTCAGGCATGTCTGACTGTCTCTGCAAACCGGTTAATCTGGATGAAATTTTCGAAAAACTTTATCAGCAGATTATCCCCGATCATGCTAAGCATGTAGAACAATTCCAGTTTAATAGTCTGGATGATCCTTTTTATAAATTGCGTAGTTTCAATATTGAAAAAGCGCTACAGAGAGCCAAAGATAATCCTCAGCTTTACCGGCGCCAGCTCGAAAAATTTTATGAAAAGTACCTGGATTTCGAAGTCGAATTTAAAGCAGCTTTGCGAGTTGCTGATGAAGTTTTGGCAGAGAAACTGGCTCATGAGTTGATGAGCAATGCTGCTGATCTGGGCATTGACCGACTGAAAAAGTCTGCTGTGTTACTTGAACAGACGATTAGAGAAACGGCTTTGATGAAAGTAGACATGCCATTGAGTGACACGCTGCGCCATCTGAATTCTGCCTTGCTTGAGATTAGCGAGTTTCGCGATGCCTTCGAAAAGCCCGAATCATTTGAAGAAATGGCAAGCGATGTCGATCTGACGCCGATGCTCATAGAGTTACACGGTCTTCTTGAAAACGATAACACCAAGTCGGTTGAACTTGCGCAAAAAATTGCTTCTTTAAACGGGCAGGCAGCTAACCGGAAAATCTGGCAAAGTCTGTTAAGGCATATTAAGGCTTATGAATTTGATGACGCATTACTCGATTTGAACGCTATTCTGCTCGAAGAGAGTGTCGAGATACCTATGGATGGTAATGCGCATTGACTCTTTGACATCCATTGATTTTTAGTTAGACTTTTATTGCAACTATTTAGTTGTCTCCGGGCCAGGAAGGTCCTGAATATTATGTTTATGCGTTTCATGGAGGAAACCAATGACAAATTTACATACTGCGTTTGCGCAGAAATCTACCAGTTTATTCGCTCTTGGCCGTTTGTTAATCAGTCAGGGTAGTCGGCGACTGTTTAACGGCAAAATCTACGAACTTATCGAGTTGATCGGTCGACATCATAGTGGTGACTGGGGTTTGATTTCGGATGAGGATTGGCAGTCCAATGATCTGGCTATGCGGCGGGGCTGGCGCATTCTGTCGGTTTATCGTGCCGCCGGCGAACTGGTCTGGATTATTACCGAGGGCGATCGTTCAGCGACCACGGTTTTGTTACCGGATGAGTACTAGTTGTAAGACAATTCTTACAAAACTTTAGGCATTGTCCTACAGACAGGAATTCATCTATCTCATATAATTAATTCAGTTGCTAGGGAGCAGGAAGCAAGACGACATGGAATCAGGGACTAAGGATTAACGGATTTCCAACCGGACAGTGATGTCTTAAAAAACCTCAACAGGATGTTGAGGTTTTTTTTTGTCCGCAACTGAATGACTGAGTCGTCGTGCCCAGATTGACGCATGGAAAAAACCCGATTTTTATATGTCTATTTTTATTCAATGTAGACTTTTTTTTTGATTGCTATAGCTCTCAGGTGTGTTTATTCTCGTAACAAAATTGCAGTAATTGTAGTGTTTTTTCTCAAATTACTGCTCATATATTAAAGAATCCGAAAGAGATTCTGATAATCACTGGAGCGAGAAGAAAGATGTCTGAAGAACAATCTGTTCAAAAGGAAAATATCCCTTATTTTCCAACTATTCAGGATGTGCCGATGGAAAGGCCGTTAGTTTGGCTTAAAAAAGGCTGGCAGGATATCAAAGCCTGTCCCCTGGGTAGTATGTTTTATGGTCTGTGTTTTGTTATCGGCGGCTGGTTGATGATTTTGTCATTGCGCGATGCTCCTGAGTATATTGCTGCGGTGATAACCGGTTTTGTGATTCTCGGACCGTTCCTGGCGCTGGGGCTTTATGACTTAAGTTTTCAGCGTGAAAAAGGTATTGATTGTGAACTCAAGCCTTCATTGCGAGCCTGTCAGAAGAATGTCGGCAATATGGCGGTTTTTGCGATTTTACTGCTGGTGGTTTATCTGGTCTGGGCGCGTGCCTCAGTCGTAGTGTTTGCGGTCTTTTATGATGGTGAATTGCCGTCGATGGGTGATTTTTTTACACATGTGATAATGACTGAACATGTTGATTTTCTGATTGCCTATTTTTCCGTCGGTGCTCTTTTTGGTTTGATTATTTTCAGTATCAGTATTATTTCCATACCGTTAATCAAGGATAAACAGATGGATGCAATCACTGCTGCGATTGCCAGTATTCGTGCAACCATGATGAATCCAATGTCTATGATTGTCTGGTCGGGCATCATCGCGGTGCTGTCTATGATAGGATTGGCGACTTTTCTGGTTGGAACGCTGATTATCGGCCCCTTGCTAGGACATGCTACCTGGCATGCCTATCGGGACCTTACCGGTACCACAGCGGAAGAATCTTTGGGGTAAACATGGCAAAGCAGGCATTGATGGCGGTTACTCTTAACGGTGTTGCGCAGTTAGAATATGACCGCAACAAGCCGCTAAGCGATTATCAGCAGGATTATCTGCGTAACATGGACAGCAAAATGGACTCGGGTATTCAGGTAGGTGATCAAGTGATTGACGAGCCTGATGTGGTTGAACGGGTCAAGTTTGTTGCAGCTAATCTCATTCATGCGATGAAAGGCAATGATGAAGCTACCAGCGCTGCCTTTTGTGCCTATATTGCGACTCGTATGCCGGATTTGAAACAAGTCCAGTTCTCGGATGTTAATGATGAAATTTCTATAGAGCTGGTGTTTGATAAAGAATATCGCCCTGCGGTCAACATACCTGTTTCAATGCTAAACAGCTAAAAGATTCGAAACTCATTTCCTAAGTCTTTAGTCACAAATCATAAGATTGAAATTCTCGCCGGTTGCAAGCCTAAAAAAAAGCCCCGTAAATACGGGGCAAATCTATGGAGGGGAATGAGATAATTCCAAGGAACATTCTTACGACTCTGTTTCCTTCTAAGAGTTCAAAAATTCCTGAATGATTATTTTTAAAATGATTTTTTTCAGGCTCATCCTTTGAGCTTCACTATCGCTAACCTTAAGGCATGATCAAAAACGACTTTGAGGAAACAGACATGCCGCGTAAATACCGTATTGAAAATCTTTTCATTTCACTTTCATTAGTTTCTGTTATGACTCTAACAATTATTACCGCTTTAGAGCTTAATAAACTGATGCAATGGGTTTGATCGGGATCTGCCATGGTTAATGAAATGCGAATTATGTCATTGATTTAAAAATAATTATTCAGTCAGATAAGAAAATTATTCATAAATATTAAGGATAAATACAATTTATTGATGATTTAGATTATCAGAATATGCTAAAGTATAAGAAATTCTTTCTATTGCTGTTTACTCAGTGAGAGTTTCATTATGCGGGAACCGGAACAAATATCTGATAAAGACCTTGGTAATCAAGAGGTTAAAGAAACTACCTGCTACATGTGCGCATGTCGCTGCGGGATTCGAGTCACGATGCGTGATGGTGAGGTTCGTCATATCGAAGGCAACCCGAATCATCCCCATAACCAGGGCGTGATCTGCGCCAAAGGCTCGTCCGGCATAATGAAGCAGTATTCGCCGGCGCGTCTGACCAAGCCATTATTGCGCAAGCAGGGCGCCGAACGCGGAGATTCTGAATTTGAAGAAATCTCCTGGGAACAGGCGTTTTCGATCATGGAAGAACGTCTTGGCAGAATCCGTGCTGAAGATCCCAAAAAATTCGCTTTATGTACCGGTCGTGACCAGATGCAGGCACTTACCGGTATGTTTGCCAAACAGTTCGGTACACCTAATTATTCAGCTCATGGTGGTTTTTGCTCGGTAAACATGGCTGCCGGTATGATCTACTCGATTGGTGGTTCATTCTGGGAGTTTGGTGGCCCTGATCTGGATCGTGCCAAGCTGTTTGTCATGATCGGCACCGCTGAAGACCATGATTCGAACCCGCTGAAAATTCATATTTCCAAATTCAAACGTCGTGGTGGTAAGTTTATTTCCATCAACCCGATTCGTAGTGGTTATTCCGCGATTGCGGACGAGTGGGTGGCTATCAAGCCGGGAACCGATGGTGCGCTGATTCTTGCACTGATTCATCAGTTGATTAAATCCGGCCTTTACGACCGGGAATTCCTGGTCAAGTACACCAACTCCGCTGAACTGGTTATTGATGATATTAACCACGATGAGCATGGCCTGTTTAAACGTTTTGAAACCCATATTGAGGAAGGCTGTTTCGATCCGGAAAACAAACTCTGGTGGGATATCGAACTGGATCGTGAGATCTCCACACATACACCCGGTTCTGATCCTCGACTACTGGGTAGTTTCAAACTCGAAGACGGCACCCGGGTTAAACCGGCTTTTCAATTACTGAAAGAACGTGTCGAAGATTACACGCCTGAATGGGCAGAGGGTATTACCGGTATTCCGGCACAGACCATTGTGCGTCTGGCCAATGAGATGGGTGTAACGGCACGGGATCAGCAGATCGAACTGCCTATCCAGTGGGTTGACTGTTGGGATAATGAGCATGAATCGGTTAAAGGCAACCCTGTTGCTTTCCATGCGATGCGTGGTCTGGCTGCGCATTCGAATGGTTTTCAGTCGATCAGGGCGCTGAGTATTTTAATGACGCTGCTGGGTACCATTGATCGTCCAGGTGGTTTCCGGCACAAGGCGCCATTTCCTCGTCCAATCCCACCTTGCCCCAAGCCACCTAATTCACCTGAAGGTGTGCAACCAAATACCCCGCTAGATGGCATGCCATTAGGCTGGCCGGCTAAACCGGAAGATTTGTTTGTTGATGAAAAAGGTGAAGCGGTTCGCCTTGATAAAGCCTTTAGCTGGGAATATCCGTTGTCGGTGCACGGTCTGATGCATAATGTCATCACCAATGCCTGGCGCGGAGATCCGTACCGTATTGATACGCTGTTATTGTTCATGGCGAATATGGCCTGGAACTCATCGATGAATACGGTCAGTGTCCGTGACATGCTCAAAGACAAGGATGATAACGGCGAATACAAAATTCCGTTTATCATTGTCTGTGATGCGTTTCATTCTGAAACCGTTGCCTTTGCTGACCTGGTGTTACCGGATACCACTTATCTGGAACGTCATGATGCATTATCGATGCTTGATCGTCCGATATCCGAATTCGATGGCCCGGTCGATTCCGTGCGTATACCTGTCATGCCGCCTACCGGAGATTGTAAGCCGTTCCAGGAAGTGCTGATTGAAATGGGCAGCAGACTGGGCTTGCCGGCTTTTGTCAAAGAAGACGGTGCCCGCAAGTACCGGGATTATCCGGATTTTATTACGAATTATGAAACCTCGCCGGGTTCCGGAATTGGTTTTTTGGCTGGTTGGCGTGGTAAAGGTGGTGAAAAATTCCTCAAAGGTGAACCGAACCCGCGTCAATGGGAAATGTATCAGCAAAATGGCTGTGTCTATCATCATGAACTGCCAAAGTCTTATCAGTACATGCGTAACTGGAACAAAGGTTATCTGCAGTGGGCGCGTGCTCATGGTATGACTCGATATGCCGAGCCGATTACCATTCATCTTTACTCCGAGGTTTTGCAGAAGTTCCGTCGTGCTGCTCAGGGCAAAGGTACACGCGTACCGCCACAGCGACTTCGCAGTCGTCTGGAGACTCATTTTGATCCATTGCCGTTCTACAGTGAGCCTCTTCTGTCGAATTTGACTGACACACGTGAGTATCCATTGAATGCCTTAACCCAGCGTCCAATGGCGATGTATCACTCATGGGACTCGCTTAACACCTGGTTACGCCAGATTCATACTCACAATTATCTGTTTGTTAATCCGCAGACCGCGTCAGTCAAAGGCATTAAAGACGGTGACTGGGTCTGGGTTGAATCACCGACTGACAAAGTCCGCTGTATGTGTCGTTTCACAGAAGCCGTTGAACCGGGCACGGTCTGGACCTGGAATGCTATCGGTAAAGCTCCCGGAGCCTGGGGTCTTTCAAATAAAGCCAATGAATCCACTAAAGGGTTCCTGCTGAACCATGTGATTCCGGAAGAATTGCCTTGTTGTGAGGCTGGTGATCATTTATCCAACTCTGACCCGGTTACCGGCCAGGCAGCCTGGTTCGATGTCAGAGTTAAAATTTACAAAGCGGACGCTAAAGAACCGGCTATAACGGCACCACGTTTTGATATGCAGAAAAATCTGCCTGGTCAGACCGTCCGTAAACCACGCTGGCAGTCATATTTTGCCGGTACCTTTCGTAAAAAAATGGGGATCAAATAATGACACAGTTAGCTCTTGTTATTGATCTGAATGTCTGTGTGGGATGTCACGCTTGTGTGACCAGTTGTAAATCCTGGAATACATCAGGCTGGGCTGGACCTATGCCGGATAAAAACCCTTACGACGAAGATCCTTCCGGTGTGTTTTTTAACCGTGTGCAGACTTATGAAGTCGGCACCTATCCAAATACAGAGACAGTTCATTTCCCTAAATCCTGTCTGCACTGTGAAGATCCTCCATGTGTGCCGGTGTGTCCTACAGGCGCCAGTTACAAACGTAAAGATAATGGTGTTGTACTGGTTGACTACGATAAATGTATCGGTTGTAAATATTGCTCATGGGCCTGCCCATACGGTGCTCGTGAATTTGATGAAAATAACAAAGTCATGAAAAAATGTACTTTGTGTATTGATCGCATTACTGACCTGACTTTACCTGAATCAGAGCGCAAACCGTCCTGCGTATTAGCCTGTCCGACCAGCGCACGTATCTTTGGTGATGTGCATGATCCTGATTCAGAAGCCTCTGTTGCTATTCGTGAGCTCGGTGGTTATCCGCTTCAGCCTGAATGGGGAACTAAACCCGCTAATCATTACCTGCCGCGTCGTAAGCAGAAGATTCATATCTCTGAAGACGAGTTGGTACGCGCAGATAATCCATTGCGTAAAGAAGATGAATTACCTTATGACCCGGGTGAAACACTCGACGATGTAGCCTGGTAAAAAGAGAGAAATACTATGCATCCCGCGTTTTCCGTTATTTTCCTGACGACTCTGATTGGTGTTGGACAGGGACTTTTTTTAGCTTTGTTTACCGGCCAGATTTACAGTCTTGCTCATTTATTACCTGACCAAAGCAGTGAAACATTTTATGGTGTCGGCAGTGCGCTGGCCTTGCTGTTTCTCATAGCCGGCTTAGGTGCGTCTTTTTTTCATTTAGGCCATCCTGAAAGAGCCTGGCGTGCAGCGACGATGTGGCGTACATCCTGGTTATCACGCGAAGTGATTGTATTGCCGATCTTTATGGCACTTGTATTTTTCTATGGTCTGGCTCATTACATGCAGTGGTCGCAGCCGATCCTTGTGGTCAGTGATACCATGCCGGTAGACTGGACTCTGTTACTCGGTGTTGCCGGCAGTGTTGTTGCTTTTGTTTTGTTTGTTTGCACAGCAATGATCTATGCCAGCCTTAAATTTCTGGAAGAGTGGCACACTTATCTTACGGTGGTTAATTACACACTCTTAGGTTTAGCTTCAGGTTTCATGTTGGCTGCCGCTTTTTCTGCATTTATGCAGATTGATCTGGTGGCGTTTTACGGAACCTGGGCTGTGATTTTTACTTTAATCGCGACGGTCACGCGTTCTGCATCTTTGATCAGAAATAAAAACCTGCGCCATAAACACAGCATGGCTTCTGCGATTGGTGTGCGTCATCAGACTATTCGCCAGATTGCCCAGGGATTTATGGGCGGTTCATTTAATACCCGTGAATTTTTTCATCATAGATCGCCATTTTTTATTCGTATGGTCAAAGTCACTTTTCTTTTCTTTACCTTTCCGTTGCCGATCGCTTTGATTATAGCCGGCTATATGGGTGAGTCTTCGGTTTTGCCTATAGCGGCATTCGTGGTGCAGTATCTCGGCTTGATTGCAGAGCGCTGGTATTTCTTTGCAGAAGCCAAGCATCCGCAGAATCTTTATTATCAAAATATGGCCTGATGGTTTTGAGTTGTCGTATTCACGGTTAAACTTGTTGTTCATTTAACCGTAATACGGCAGATCAGGCTTTTGCAAAACGCTATATCTCAATTCAATATTCAGTACATTCCACTCGAAGATCGTTTGATTTTCAGTATTCTTGCCGGTGATAAAAGCGAGATTAAGCTCTGGTTTACACGCCGTTACAGTAAACTTTTATTAAAAGTATTTGATAAGGTGCTGGAAAAAGAGCCATCGGATCTGAGCTCTCCACATGCCAGGGATATTCAGCAATTTGAGCATGATCAGGAAATAGCCGATATTGATTTTCAGGCAGAATATCAGGGTGGTAAAAGCGTCGATAACCCTGATCAGCCGGTTCTGGTCTCAAAAGTCAGCTACAGGTTTCTCGACAATGGTAATTTGAGCTTATCCTTTGCCCAGGAAATTGCCGATGGTATTTCTGTGTCTTTGGTACTGGATAAAAAACTCAAGCATGCGTTTCTTGAAATGCTTCTGAAAGTCAATGAAGCTGCCGGCTGGGATATTGATCTGCAATCCTATCAATCCGCTTTGCTGGATAACTCGCAGTCTGCGAGCAAAGTTCACTAAAGGTCTTTACGATTCATTTCTGGTTTATGAAAGCGGTCAGATTATGAAAACGTTTGACTGCGACAAATGTGACATTTATTATTTATCTAAAAAAAATATCGGTTTTATTAAGAATATATTGAATGAAATTGCCTTATTCTATATAGCATTATAGTTATACATTGATGTACCTTTTAGCAAACTTTAACGGAATTAATCCTATGCAATCCAAACATATTCTTATTGTTGATGATGAACCTGTTTATCTTTCAGTGCTTGAAAACGTACTTAAAGGATACGGTGAATTAAAAACTGTCGAAAGTGCTGCAGAGGCAATCAGGGAACTGAATAAAAACCCTCAATATGACATGATCATCTGTGATTATCATATGCCGGATATGAACGGATTTGATTTATGTCAGCATATCAAGGGGTCGCGTAGAATCAGCAATATTCCCGTTTTGATTTGCTCTTCATTTATTGAGGGAGATGCTATTGAATTTGCCGAGATGCATGGCGCTGATGGTTTTATCCCTAAACCCCTGGTAAAACATGATATAGAGCTCCAGGTTAAAAAATTCTTTAACAATTAGCCTTCAGGATACGGTTAGTTTTAGTACCAGATCTTTAAGTTCCTGATATTTCCATGGCTTTTTCAAAAAACCATCAATCAGTTTCTCATTGAGAAGTCCGATAATATCGTTGATATCTGCAACACCACTTAAAACAATGCAGGCACACTCCGGTTGTTTGAATTTGATATTAGTGAACAGTTGTTTGCCTTTAATTTTAGGCATACTGAAATCAGCGACGACAACATCGACATAATGATCATCAAGAAACTTTAAAGCATCTTCAGGGTGATTAAAGAAATGCATTTCAAAAACGTCATGCTCGAACGATTTTCTTAACAGTTCAAGAATGAAGGTGTCATCATCAATAAAAAGAATATTTTTTTTGGACATGATTCGCTACAACTTTAAGATGGCAGATTACTGATAATGTTGCTTTTCAAAGGATACATTTGCAGTTGTTGATTAGCCTGCTCGAGCAACTTCTCAACAGTCAGAAAAAAATCGTTAAATTCAACAATAGCAAAGTGAAAATTAATCTTTCGACCAATTTTGAATATGTGGTTATTGAGTGTTTCGGCCAGTTCTGTGATCAGTATCAGCGCCTGTTTTTCGTTGGTATGAGACAGAATCAAACTGAACCTGGCATTGCCGCTTCTTGAGAGCATATCGAGAATCCTGATACGGGTCGAAACAATCCGGGCGATCTCCTGCAAAAGAGTGGCTAACTCTTTGGAAGTCATTTGCCGTTCAAGTTCGTTGTAATCATCAACTTCAAAAACACTTAAGCAAAAAGGCTGTTTATAACGTCGAAAACTTTCTATTTGTGCAATGGTATATTCAATCAGCTTGGTTTTGGAGACTGTGCCGGTCAGTTCATCTATTCCGGTTTGAGCCTGCATGGAACGTAGTTGCTGATGTAACAGGTTATGCTGATTAACATCATGCCGTTTCTTTTTTACCAGATGCACAACTTTTTCTATCAGTTCCTTTTTTTTCCAGGGTTTCTGCATAAAGGCATCGATGTGAACCTGATTGATGAGTGTTGCAATATCTTCGATACCGGCTTTACCGCTAAGGACTACTTTGAGGCAGTCAGGGTAACCTTCATCAATATAGTGCATGAGCTCTATACCATTCATGCGGGGCATGTCGAGGTCGGCAACGACTATTTCAATGGGATGTTTTTCCATGACATGCAGCGCAAGCAGTCCGGTATGCGCAAGATGAACATTGAAAGGCCCATTGGAAAACTCACGCTTTAGTGCAGTAAGAATTGGTACCTCATCATCGATAAAGAGAATATTGATATCCATTTCGGCAAACAGTGGCCCTGTGACACAGGGCCATGGAGCTGTCAGACAATATAATCAGCGATAGTAGGGGTAATAACCATAGTAAGGATTATGGTAGTAGTTATTGTAAAAGCCGCCCTGGCCCTGACGGTACTGTTGCATATTGCCGCTACCGTTAAAGCGACGTTTTTGACTGGTATTGCCTTTCATTTTGCCATTCATTTTAAATTCCATTTCGCCAAGCATATCGCCAAACATGTCGCCTTTTGCATCGCCGTTGGCACGATTATCCTGCTGTCCGTAACCGTACATATTGCCATAGTGATTGTTGTAGCTACGATTATTATTGCCCCAGAAAGCCTGAGACTGGGTGCTGGCAAGTATCAGTGCAGTTAAGATTATTTTTTTCATCGTTTTATTGTCCTTATTTCTTTTTTCCACAGTTGCTGTGGATAACTATGTGAATAATCGCTTGATAAAGCGATAAGATGCTCAGGTTAAAGCATTCTTGTTAAATTGTCTAAAAATTAAACAAAATCATAAAATTCTATATAAATCAATAATTTAAATAGTTATTTTAATGCCTGATTTACGTTATGTTTTGTAAGTGTGCCTTTTTGACTGCATATAATCTGGATGTGAATAAATCTTTACTCAAAACGCAGTGACTGATCATAAAAATCGACAAAAACCTTCGATTGCTTGATTAATTGCACAAATGTGCCTCTTGCTAGAATGCGACCCTGTTGCAGATAAATGACCTCATCAAAAGCTGCCAGCGATAACAGATTGTGCGTGACAATGATTAATGAACGTCCCTTTAACTGAGTCAGCAGATTTTGCATGATTTTATTGGCTGTCTGATTGTCCAGATTTTCAAAAGGTTCATCCAGCATCAGCAGTTTATGCGGTTTTATCAAGGTGCGGGCGATCGCCAGACGCTTAGCCTGACCACCGGATAACTGTGAACCGCTTTCTCCGATCCAACTGTTCAAACCATCCGGCAAAGTCTTGATCAGATCATCTAACTGCGCTGTTTGTAGCGCAGCAGATAAAGTCTGATCGTCTGCATCGGGATTACCGAGCAACAGGTTGTCTTTAATAGACGCATTAAACAGCCGGGGCTGCTGATGCATCAAAGCGATATGCTGATATAAACTTTCACTGTCAAAGGCATTAAGTGGCTGCCCGCCAAGCAATAGCTCACCGGCAGAGGGCTGTAACTGTCGGCTGATGAGACTGAGCACCGAACTTTTGCCGGAACCATTGGCACCGACAATAGCGATTGTTTTGCCGGCATGGATCTGCAAATTAAAGTCCAGCAGTGCAGGTGTCCGGGCGTTTTCATAAAGCAGATCGATATTATTTAGCGAAAGATTAAATTCATCCGGTATTAACTGAGGGCTCACGGGTTCAACAAAGGCCGGTTTTTCATCGATCAGTGCAAATAATCTTTGAGCGGCAGCATGGATTTGACCAAATAAACGAAAGGCTTCCGGCAGCGGCATGACGGCTTCAAAAGCGGCAATGCTGAATAATACCAGCATCGCAAGTTCAGCTGCTTCGATCGTACCGGACCGTAACAGCGGTATGCTGATGATAAGTACCAGCCACATGGTCAAACCGCTTGCCAGCAGCAAAAAAGCCGAGGAGCTGCCGTTAAGAACTGCTAGCCGGCGCTGCTGCTTTAACAGCTCGGTTGAAGCCTGTTCAATGCGATCTTGCTGCTTGTGATCGGCAGCAGAAATCATCAGTTCATCCAGCCCGCTAATGCCGTCAATCACTTCACTACGCAGGTGATTTTTGCATTGCAGTTGTTTTTGCGATGGCTTATAGCCTAGTTTGGCGATCAGCAAGGGTAGCAAAATGCCGGTCATGCTCAAGCCGCTTAGCAGCAGCCAGGCTAGTGTGGAAGAATAGCTGGCGGCAAACAAAGTACAGATAATGATACTCAAAATGGCGACACTGACAGGCACCAGAAAACGCAAATAAAAATCGTTCAGGCTGTCGATATCAGATTGTAAACGGTTAAACAGGTCATTACTGCGGTACTTGAAGAGCACAGCGGGTACCAGCGGTTGCAAGGCATCAAAAAACCAGCTGCGTATGGCGGACAGTAATCTGAAGGTGGCTTCATGGGTGACCAGTCTTTCGGCATAACGGCCGGCTGTACGGACAATGGCTGAGGCTCTGATAATCGCAGCAGGGCTGAAATAATTCATGCTGACACCGGCTGCACCGGCGATGGCCATAGCAGCAATGAACCAGCCGGATACCGCCATCAATGTGATGTTGGCTAATATCGACAGCAGAGACAACAGGATGCCTAGCAGCATCCAGCCGCTATAGGGCTTTAATACTTTTAACAGTCGGAGGATTTCTTTCATGGGCTTAATCCCTGACTATGCTGCAACATTTGCCAGTAGACTCCCTGTTGCTCCAGCAGGGTTTGATGATTACCGCTTTCAACGATTTGACCATCCTGAATGACCAGAATGCGGTCAGCTTTTCTGACTGTCGCTAGTCTATGCGCAATAATCAGTGTGGTTCGGTCCTGACTCAGACGTTCAATAGCCTCACTGATTAATTGCTCGTTATGGGAATCGAGACTTGCTGTCGCCTCATCCAGAATCAGTAGCCGGCTATTGCGGTAAAAAGCTCGCGCCATTAACAGGCGTTGCTGTTGTCCACCCGAAAGTTGTCTGCCGGTTTCGCCAAGCAGCGTGTCAAATCCATCGTTAAGCTGTTCAATAAATTCCAGCGCATTGGCCTGTCTGCAAGCTTCTATAAGCCGCTCGTGATTAATGTTGTTGTCACCTAAAGCAATGTTTTCAACCACACTGGCATGCAACAGTTTGCTGTTTTGCGGTACCCAGCTGAGTTGTTGGTGCCAGCGCTGTCTATCTAACTCTGCAAGGTCCTGAGCGTTAACCAAAATATTGCCTTCATCAGGTATGCAAAAGCCCATGATCAAATGGGCAATTGTGGTTTTACCCGCTCCGCTGGGACCGACCAGTGCAAGGGTTTGTCCGGCTTGCAGACTGAAAGTAAGTCCTTTGATAACCGTCTGATCCGGCTGGTAGGAGAACGTAACATTGTGAAACTCAATGCTGATACTGTCGCTATTTTGCAAAATCGCCTTGCCGGCAATCATGCTCGATTGGTTGT
>Ga0181565_10000585_pt1 | contig 27532 bp, 30 predicted proteins | sample 101ome_16_FD_129661 | JGI IMG/M metagenome (GOLD analysis project Ga0181565, IMG submission 129661) | Coastal salt marsh microbial communities from the Groves Creek Marsh, Skidaway Island, Georgia - 101401AT metaG (megahit assembly) | ecosystem: Environmental > Aquatic > Marine > Intertidal... | reverse complement strand
CCCGTTGGGCTGGGAGCAAACCGGGTTCGGATGGTCATTGATCGCTTTATCTCACGCTTGTTAAACAGGGGCGCTATTGTACCCGGGCCGATATAAAAACACATCTGTACCCGGGCTAATTTTATCTACCGATCGTAGTCAGCTTCAGGAAATATTAAAAAGGCTTTCAAAATTAGATATTTTAAAAATTTTAATTTGTGCGCCAGAGTTTAGTCCTCCTCTGCACTCATTAAATCGAGTAATGAAAACTTCAAAGAGATCTCTGATGCTATTCATGAATCGAATTGAGTCTTCTTCTAAAAAGGATTGTGGATCTAGGTGGTCATTGAAATCTACAATACCCGCTTCATCCATATTTATCTCATCAAAAGCAAGTGATTCAATCCAGTCGGTGTTTAAATTGCCAGAGTTTTTAATTGTAATTTGTTTTTCCATTTTTAAATGATCATGCTTTTTTTGATTCATGTCAATTTTATGGAATTCTAGTAAGTGAGTAGAGTAGGAGTCGATCAGTTGAAACAGACATTAAAGAGGAGGGAGAAATTTTAGATTCCGCCCGTCGTTTGACAGGTGGATGCAGTAAATAATCACTTTAGGCTTCTCTTCTAGGTTTGAGCCTTAGAGCTTGCACACCGTAACCAGTGACCGCTTCCTAAAAAATGTTTGTAGGGCGAAACAACTATGAAATCTCCCTCCGTGTTCCTATTATAACATTTTTCATGAAATAAGAACTAGATATGGGCATTGTCTATCAATGGAAATATTTGAAAAGATAGCGGATACGTAAAATTAATGGGTTAGCTAACTTTTGCGGTCAGGTAGGGGTGCTTTATGCGTTGCACAAGGCTCTGCTGTCTTGTATAATAATGAAGAGGGGGAAAATTAGTTAAGTTTTTTTTTAATAAGCCGTTAGGTTATATAACTTAATTTAAAGGCTTAGGAGTAAAGGCATGTTGACGGAACTAATCAACTATTTAAAAGACGATGATGGCCAAACATCTACTGAGTATATTTTGCTCGTCGCAGTTGTTGCCATGATTGTATTGAAGTTCAAAAGTACTCTAAAAGAAAAGCTAGATGGTGTTATGAACTCAGTTTTTAATAAAGTTGATTCAGAAATTACAAGCGGATTGTAATTACATCTTAAGAATTAAAAAAGAGTTTCTTGCAGTCCTAGAAGTTCATTTTTATAAATGAACAATTTGCCCCTTACTAAAATTCAAAGACACAATAATATATTCTAGATCTTATGATCGAACCTAATCACCCAAATTTAAATTCTAGAGGTCAAGCGCTCGTTGAGTATATTCTAATATTTAGTTTGTTTGCATTGATTAGTATGGGCTTGATCAAAGCATTCAGTACGATGATGGATAATACATTTACAAGTCTTTCGTTTATTTTAAGTCAGCACTTAAGCGTGGGGGTCTGTGAGCAAAATTGTTTTTTTAAGGGGTATGTTAATCAGTGAATTACTTACCCAAAGAATTATTTATTTTCTTATTCTTGGAATTAATCGCAGTAGCTTGGATAGATTTTAAATATCGAAAGATATCGAGTATTTGGGTTTTTTTGAATTTTTCTATATTTTTTCTCATTTATTTTATTCTGGGATTAGGCTTAACATTTTCATTAACTCAGTTGTATTACCCTGTAATATTTTTTGTCGTCGGGTTTGCTTTTTATACCTTAAGAATCATGGGAGGTGGTGATTCTAAATTCTTGGTATCGATGTATATTATCTTGCCTGTTTATTTTCATGAAAATTTTTTAATGTCACTTCTGTATGTAACTACTTTTGTTGGCCTGACTCAATTTATCTATAATTCAATAGTAGGTAGAGATCTTTTGATGAAGTTCTGGAGACAGAAAAGTATTAAACATCTTAAACAATGTTATGGAAAAAAATTCCCTTTCGCACCGATTATTCTTCTTAGCTGGATAATATTCGGTATGAACAACCTCAATAAAATAAAATGAGAAATAAAGGTCAATCGCTTGTTGAGTACATCCTGTTGTTAGGAATGCTTTTGATGGTCGGGGTGTCATTGTTTAAAAGTGATGCTTTTAAAAATATATTTGGTGAAGATTCAGAGCTTTTTGCTAAGTTAAGAAAACAGTATGAGTACGAATATCGACATGGGCTTAGTGGGCGAGAGGACCTCACAGATGAAGGATATGGAGGAGTGCATGAAAGTTTTTTTTCAAAAGGAAAAACAAGATTCTTTAGTCCAGATGAGCCTTATCCATAATAATAAAGGTCAATCATTAGCAGAGTTTATCTTAACTTTTGGAATCGTATGTGTCGTCATGATTCTTTTTGTCAAAATAGCTTTTAATTTCACTAAGGGATACATGATCCATTACGCGAATTTTATGGCTTCTAGGGCGTATATGGTTCAAGATAATAATTCTTCAAATCCCCAGTCTACCGATGGAGATGCAAGAAATATTGCAATTAATAATGTTTATAAAAAAATATTTGATAAGGTCCCAACATCAAGAATTGTAACACTGACACCTTCAAGTGTTGAAAATAAAGTTTTTGTTGGAATAAAAACAACTATCGATGAAGAGTTCTCTCTGTCACCAATGGTCGGTGGTGGGGAAAAAATTAAATTAGTTTCGGAGTCTTTTTTAGGGCGAGAGCCAGTGATTAGCGAATGCGCAATTGGGACATGTGAGGCAATTCGAGAAGTAAGTGGAGAGAGTTGTGAAAATGATTTTGTGACCCTGTGGGATAATGGATGTTAAAAAACAATAAAAATAATAAAGGACAATCAATTTTTGAGTTTATTGTATTTATTCCTTTCTTACTGTTGTTGCTTCAAGCCTTTATAAAAGTTGGTGGCGCTATTAATGGATCAATTAACCAGCAAAAACATTTACGTGGTTATTTTTATTATAAATTAAAAAACTCAAGTTATTATCCCACCTTAAATGATTTAAAACAGCTAAGTGGCATGACTCAAGTAGGTTATAGTGCTTTTGGTTGGAGCGAAGAGCTTGTTGGTGGGAGGCAGCCAAAGGCACCTTGTTATTTATTAAATAATTTTTTTGGGGAGCCAATTGATTCCTGTGGAGAGCTAACTGAAAGATCAGAGGGGAAGTCGCAATTCGTTCGAGTCTACACTGTCTTTGGAATGTGTAGTGGGGTTTACTCAATTAATAATGAAGGGAATTGGGTTTATTCTGACTCAACTCCTCCAAATTGTGTGAATTCTAACTAGGCTAGACTAGGCTAAAAATGCCTACACTTATTAAGTCTTTAGATTTGTTAATATTTATTTAAAAGATAAATCCCAAATAAAAGGATTTTTATTTATGAATTCAAAAGCATTTACTTTGGCTCTTGTGATTGCTGGGTTCTCCATGTTTATGGTGTACTCCTATGTTGAGGATCAGACAAAAGTGATGACTCAAAAATATGGACTTATGGAAACCGTTATTGTCGCTAAAAATGATATTAATGAACTTGAATTAATTGATGATAGTAAAGTGATGACAACAACTGTCCCCGCAAAATTTCTTGCACCTGGGCATTTTAAAACAGTTCGGGAATTAGAAAATACAATGGCGACAGTTCCAATCTTAAAAGGTGAACAGATAACCAAACCAAGAGTTAGTTACCCCGGGCAAAAAACCGGGCTAAGTCGGCAAGTCAGTAATGGCTACCGTGCAGTTGCATTGCTAGTTGATGATCGGCAGTCGGTTGGAAAATTAATTAAGCCTGGTGACAGGGTAGATATTCTTGCAAAAATTGAATACGTATCTGGTGAAAAAGATAAACAAATGACAAAAACTATTCTTGAGGATGTTCTAATTCTTTCTACAGGATTTAATGTATCAAACTCTATTCCTCTGATTGGAATGAGGATGGGGCAAGAAATTAAAAAGATGAACCTTAGTACTTATGAGCGCTATAACACGGTGTCTTTAGAGGTCACTCCATTTCAAGCTCAAAAGCTAACCCATGTTATAAAATATTTAGATTCTAAACCATTCCTAACTCTACGAAATAATAACGATAAGCAAATTGTTAGGTCGCAGTCAACAAGACTATATGACATTTTAGGAGAAGATAAAGCAGAAGCAATTGAGTATTTTAGAAATAAGAATAAAAATAAAAGATGATAAAATTACTACTAGCTATATTCCTTACATCATTTTTAAATCCGTCTTTTGCTCAAGATGAAAAAAAAATAACACCCAAAAAGATTGAGGTAGTAATCGGTCAGGATTACGTTGAAACCCTAAATTTTGCGCCATATACATCGGTTGAAATTGGGAACACATCAATTTTGGATTATCGTATTGCGCCAGGAAAAAGAAGGCTAACATTAAAGGGAGTTAAGGCTGGGTCTCAACCGACAACAGTTAGGGTTTTTAACACTGTCGGTGATTTAAAAGCATTTTATGAAGTTACAGTCACAGAGACGGCAAAAGGTAAGCTTGTTCAAAAATTAAATACATTTCTTGGAGATATAGAGGGAATTAATATTGGTATAAAAGCTGGAGAAGTCGTCCTTGAGGGAAAAATTATTGTTCCGGACGATCTTGGCCGAATTTTCACCATTTTACAGCGTGATGAATTTAAAGATGTAATTTTCTTAGTTGAGATGCATCCTCAAACACAAATTTTGATTGCAAGAAAAATGCAAGAGGAAATTCAAAAAGCTGGGTTAAAGAATGTCACGGTTAGAGTTGTTAATGGAAGTTATTGGCTCGAGGGAGTTGCTGGTAATGATGGCGACAAGGCACGAGCCGAGCTTATTGCGATGGCATATTTTCCTGCGACTTTAGATAGTACAGCTCGCCGTGAGAAATTGGTGAAAACGTTGAAAAAAAATCCAATTGAAAATTTTATCGTTGTGAACCAACAAAGTGCACCTCCTAGTGTTCCAAAACTGGTCAAAGTTATTGTTCAATTTGTGGAGCTAAGTAAAGATTATAGCAAGGTTTTTGGTTTCAAGTGGATCCCTTTGATGACTGGAGATGGAGGATCTGTAAGTTTTAATAGAGTTGATTCCGGAGGGGTTTCAAGTAAGTCGAATGGGACGTTGGCAGCCACGATTTCAAATCTTTTTCCAAAACTTGCAAGTGCAAAAGGTGCAGGTCATGCTCGTATCATTCAATCAGGAGTTATTATAACCGAAGATAAAAAACCCGCGAACCTTTCAAAATCATCGACAAAACCTTTTGCTCTTGGAACCGGAGAGTTCACAAAAGCAATGACGGCAACAGCGTCTTTCGATATTGCTGTTACTCCACAAATAATGCCAAAAGAAAAAATTAAAATGGAACTTAACGTAAATGTCGGAAGTACAGTTGGGGATCCGCCTGAAACCATTGACAATAAATTAAAAACAAATGTGGTCGTTAAGTCTAAAGAGTCTGCTGCAATAGGTGGAATTGTATTAAGTAAAACGTCTACTGACTATGATCGGGACCCTCCATTTGGAACACCTCAATTTTCAGAAGCTGATGGTGTAGTTCCGTTATTTTCCTTTCTCAGATCAAAAGGGTTTTCTTCAAACAGAAGTCAGTTTGCGATTTTTGTTACTCCTGAAACAATTGAATCAGCTAGTGATGGAACGAACGAAATAAAACGAAAATTTAAGCAGAGGGGGCGGTAAGTGGCCGGCCATATCATCACCATTCTTGGGGGAAAAGGAGGCGTTGGAAAGTCAATGGTTGCGGCTAACCTTGCCTTTAGTTTTGCCGCTGAAACCAGACAAAAGACACTACTTTTAGACTTTGATGCAAAAGCGGCAGGTGATCAAAATTTAATTACTGGAATAAAATCAAAGAAAAATTTAAAAGATTTAGCTGAGTTTTCTGGATCAATTGACCCTAAATCTTTTCAACAATTCGTAACGCCTCACCCTCAAAATGTTCACTTTATTGGAATGCCAAACGATGTAATTGCTGCAGAGGGGATAGATGCTAATTCACTCGGGAAAAGCCTGAAGGCAGTTACTAGTATTTATCCAACGACAATAATAGATGCTGGCTCTGAGCTTGGGCCATTGGCGTTGAAAGCACTAGAGTTTTCTACAATGATTTTTCTTGTTGTCCCACCAGATATTTTGGCTGTTAATCAAACCAAAAGAACATTATCTGAACTAGTAACAATGCTTTTTCCAAAAGAAATGATTTTCTTGATTATGAATCAAGGACAAAAGGGCCATCCCATTTCTCCTGAAATAATGACAAAACAGATTGGACGCCCCGTATTTTCGATGATTCCAAAGGATGATCAAAGCTGTATCCAAGCTCTTAATTCATCAAAGCCAGTTGTAACATTTGCAAAAGGGAGTCCCTTCGGAAAAGCGATAACTGAATTATCAAGAAAGATGATTCAAAAAAATGTATTAAGATCTCTTGAGAGTTTAAATAAGCCAACTGATGTAAAAACTAAAAAAAGCGGTGATGAAAGTAAGGGAAGTGGAAATAAAAATCCATGGGTTGATTTGAAAAAAAGGATTCATAAAGGCCTAGTTGAGGAAATGGATTTTAAGGGCGGTGAAGATAACGACCCTAAAGCAAAAATAATCCTTAGAGAAAAGACAAAGAAAATGGTCGTTGATCTAATCGGTAAAGAGGATACGAAAGGAATCCTAAATTCTCGGGAAGACATGAACAATCTTGTTAAAGAAATTCTTGATGAAGCATTAGCACTGGGACCACTCGAGGACCTATTAAGAGATAAAGAGTGCTCAGAGATTATGGTTATTGGCCCTGACAAAATTTATTTTGAAAAAGGCGGGAAAATAAGAAAGTCAGAAATCGTTTTTACAGATGATAGGCAAGTATTAAATGTTATCGAGCGAATTGTTGCTCCAATTGGACGTCGTATTGATGAAAAAACTCCATACGTCGATGCTAGACTTTCAGATGGTTCTAGAGTTCATGCGATTATCCCGCCATGCGCCTTGGACGGAGGTACTATCACTATTCGTAAATTTCCAGAAAACCGACTTGGTTGGAAGGATCTTGTTAATTTTGGTTCGATGACTCAAAATATGGCAGATTTTCTTCGGATCGCGGTTGCAGATGCACATCGAAACATTGTTATTTCTGGTGGTACAGGCTCAGGGAAAACAACATTGATTAACGTCCTTGGTGGTTTTATCCCTACGAATGAACGTATTATTACCTGTGAAGATTCAGCAGAATTAGATTTTCCACAGGATCATGTTGTTCGCTTGGAAACGAAGCCACCATCATTAGAAGGTGACGGTGCGGTTGATATTCGCTGTCTTGTTAAGCAAACTTTGAGGATGAGACCAGATAGGATTGTTGTTGGTGAGTGTAGAGGTGGAGAGACTCTTGATATGCTTCAGGCGATGGGTACTGGGCATGACGGTTCAATGACTACTGTTCACTCTAATAACCCAAGGGAATGTATCGGGCGACTAGAAACCCTTGTACAATATGCAGGAGCTGGCATTTCTCCTAAAGCAATAAAGGAAATGATTGCAGGAGCTGTTCATTTAATTATTCAACAGTCACGTCTTGATGATGGTTCAAGAAGGGTTACATATATAACTGAGATTGGTGGTATGCAGGGAGAGGTTGTTACCTTGCAAGATATTTTTACGTTTCAGCAAAGAGGCTTTGATAAGAGTGGCAAAATTCAAGGAGAGTTTCAAGCATCTGGTTTTATTCCCAAATTTATCGAATTATTAGAGAAGAAGGGATTTAATATACCAAGAGGATTATTTAAAAATGATTCTCCTCCCATCAAAAAACCTGCACCTCCGGCTGCGCAACCAGCAAAAAGACCTGCTCCTCCCAACGGGGCTCCACAAAAAACTGGTAAGCCGCCAGTTAAAAAATAGGAGGGGCAATGGACGGATTATTTGGAATATTTGATCAGAAAACGTTAATTTTATTTATTGGCGCAATGATTTTTTTCTATGTCTATAAATATAGTCAGGGAATTTTTGATTGGGTTGAAAATCAAACCATCGGCACCAGAACTTTCATTTTAGAAAAAGCGGAACTGCTCATGGTCGAAGTTAACCCAGACCACGTAACTTATAGTTTGCTAGCACTTTCTCTCGGTGGTGGTGGAGTAACATTTATTCTGACAGGAATTTTTGTTAGTTGGGGATTTGGCATTTTTTTAGGAGTATTTGTTGGATTTATTGCTTTTAAAATCCCAAAGCCAATAATGAATAAACTTGTTGATCGTCGAATAAAGCAATATGAGAGTCAAATGGTTGATGGTCTTACCTTGTTGGCGAATGGTTTACGGGCAGGTTTGTCAGTGCCGCAAGCTTTGTCGATGGTCGTAGATGAAATGCCTGATCCAATTTCTGCCGAGTTTAATATGATTCTTTCACAAAATAGAATCGGTGTACCAATAGAAGAATGTTTTGAAAATTTAGCATCTAGAGTTCAAACTCAAGATAACGATATGTTTGTTTCCAGTGTGAATATACTCCGTGAAACAGGTGGTAACTTAGCAGAAACGTTTGATACAATTATCGGGGTTATTAGAGAGAGGGTGAGACTGAAGCAGAAAGTTGAAACATTGGTCGCACAGGGGTTGTTTCAAGGGTATACGATTGCAGCAATGCCATTTGTAATCGGTGGAATATTTGCTTCAAGTGATCCTCAAGGAATGTCACGCATGTTAGGCCATCCACTTGGAATTGCAATGATCATTGCAGCAACGGCAATGGATGCGTTAGGCCTGTTTGTCATTATGAAAATTGTTAAGGTTAAAACATAAATTATTTAGGCTTAATTTAAATATAATTGTTTCCGACAAGATATTAACTGTAATTATAGGAGTATATGCAAATGAGAAAAATTAGAGTTTTAAATTTAATCACCATGGCAATGCTATTGGCTTTTTCGCAAGTTTACGCAGGTGTGAATTATAAAAATGGTAATTTTTATGTCTCATATACTGACATTGTTGTCCCGGGTGGTGGAAAAGACTTGGAAATAACCAGGACGTACAACAGTCATTCAACTCATGCGGGATGGTTTGGAATGGGCTGGGGAAGCGAGTTTGAAACAAGGCTTGAAGTTGGTGCAGACGGTGCCGTCGTTATTCATGAAAATGGAAGTGGGGCAAGAACGCGATTTACGCCAAAAGATTCAGTTAATGTTGAAGCTGCGGCTGATCTAATCATTTCAAAGTTGAAAAAAGAAAAGTCTTTTTCTGATGCGGACGTGAAGAAACTCAGGGCCAACCTTGTTAAAGATGCGCACCTTAGACAGTCATATAGTGAGCGATATGATGTAAAAGTTAATTTAGCAAGTGGGACAAAGCTTTACTCTAATATTAGAGGGTTTCAGACGGTAGAAAAAATAAGCAATGGCTATAAGAGAACAAAATCTGATGGTACAGAACATCACTTTAACAAAGTTGGAAACCTTTCAATGATTAAAGATAAATATGGTTATCGAGTTAATCTAACTTACAAGAATGGTAACTTGCTATCAATTAAAGACAATCAAGCAAAGCAATTATTTTTTGATTGGTATAATACTTCTCCCGCTTTTGTTAAATCAATTCGATCTACTGGAGATAAAAAAGCACAATATAAATATGACAAAAAGGGTTACGGCTTAGTTGAAGCAAGTGATGTAAGCGGAAATACATATAAGTACTCATACGATACGAACTATAATTTACAAAAAATTTCTTATACTGACGGAACTTCAACAGAGATAAAGTATACAGCCAAGAAAAAGTTTGCTGAAGAAATTAAGGACAGAGATAATCGAGTTACTAGATATGAATATGGAAGCGATAAAGCAAACCCTGATATGCACTATTGGACCAAAGTATCGAAAAAGGGGTTTGACGGCAAGTGGCGTGATAATAAATATGAGTATGAAATAAGAAGAAAACAAGATGGTTCAACTTATACATATAGAATATTTACCTCAGTAAATGGGCGAGACACTGAAACAATTTATTCTGAATGCTGTGGTCTTCCTTTGAAAATAACTCAAGGTAAAGATGTGACAACGTTTACGTATGAAGACGGTTTACTAACCTCAAAAGTTTCTACAAGAGGTGAGATGGTCAAGCTTAAGTACGATAAAAAGTTGAAAAAAATATCATGGGTTAAAAACAATGAAGGTGAAACTTTCTTTAATTATTCTCCCAAAGGTGATTTGAAGCTCGCTAAAAATAAAAACAATCAAGTTAATTTATTTTACAATTCTAAAGGGCGAATTGTGAAAATGGTTAATAATGATAAAAAAGCAAAGTCAAAGCAAGTCTTAGAGTTCTCTTATAATAATCAGGGAAAACCAATAGAAATATCAATGGGTGGAGTTGGAAAAATTAATGTTGAGTATGACAACTATGGTGAGATTAAAAATGTTAAAAGATCCAAGCAAGGGCACAGAATGGCTTTAAAAGTTACTCAAGCCTTCAGAGCTCTGCTGGATATTGTTAAGCCTGCTGGCGTTAATTTAAACATCTAATTCATGGAGGTGTAGAATGAATAAAATACTAGTTACAATTTCAATATTTATTTATAGTACTTTATCTTTTGGTGATAGTGCCGGTTGTACTGGTGCAGAAGTTTTCGATAGTGCTCCTGGCGATTGCCAGTATACAGTATGGGTCTGGGAAGAAAACCATGGTGAAGACGGCAAGAAGAGAAGATACGCGTGCAGTGATGAGAAACCATCTAATGCTCCTCAAGCAACTGCTTTAGGCCAGTAATAGTAGGAAAATTTTTTCTGAGAAAGCCTATGAGATATTCATAGGCTTTTTTTTGTCAATTTTTCAGACAATGTTAATCTTTAGTCACTTTCAGTTCTAGAAGTCGCCGAAAATATTAAACTGGTGTTGGCACCAATTATGCTCTTAGTTACTTATAGTAAAAAAAAGGGAGAGCAAAATGAAAAAATTAACAATCTTAACAATTCTTTTGATGACAGTATCTTTTAACGTATTTTCTGGCTGTGGAGATGTTGACAGCACTGAGCGAAGTAGCGTTAGTGAGGTTGAAGTTGGCGCCCAAGGTGAAGAACCTGCACAGGAGTCATCTGCAATCGAAGGTTAAGCACTATAAACTAGTAAAACATCAAAGCCCGCTATTTATGAGCGGGCTTTTTTTTGTCTAAGTTTTAAACAATGAACAGAAAGTAAAACATTTTGCAAAGGTAAAATGTTGAAAAGTGACTCAAATAATTGGCACGTTATATGCAAAATAATTTACGCGATATTCACCTGAGGAGGTTGATGATGAAGATGTTAGTATTGATGTTGATGTTCGGTTCTTCGCTAGTTGTATCTACAAAAGTATTTTCAGCAGAAGTTGGTGAAAATATGAAGTCTGAATGTGTGAAGATTATTTCAGTTGAGAGAAGTGAAAAAGTTGATTCTGAGGAAATTGAAGAATCATCAGAGTCTGGTTCTGAATCTACAGGGAATGCACAGTAAAATATTTGGAGGGGGTTATTCCCCCTCTAGTATTTTTTCTAGTAAACGTTTTTCTGACGGTGCGTACTCATCGTGAGGTTTAAATTTTTTTGTCCTAAAAAAATTTTTTCTTTTTTCACGATCTGGACTGTTTTTAAACACCTTTCGTTTTGTGCTACTTAATGACGAACTTATTTCATCTATTTTAGTTTGAATCTCACTTTTAGAGTTTTTCTCATTGATTAAGTGTCCATATATTCTTTTTACTTTTAATATTACAGTCTTAGTAATTGGGGTTGAATATTTTTGCACACTATAAAACAAAGGAGACCCATTAAAAGGAATACTTAGTATTAGGGTCGAAAATATAAAGTATCCTGTTAGTCTAATAAGTCCAAACATATTGCTCTCCAATTTAAAAAATTTTTTCTTTTATCGCATATTTGTAGAGTTTATCAACGGAGTTAATTAACATTTCCTTATCTATTGGCTTCGGTAAAAAATCTTTGGCACCACTGGCAACAGATTCTAGCATGATGTTTTCAGAGTCAAGAGAGCTGATCATTAGGATACAGCTATTTTTTTCTCCCTTCGTTATTGTTTTTGCCAGCTCTAGGCCACTTATTTTAGGCATGACGATATCGAGGATGTATAAGTGAAAATGATTATTGTTGATGAAGTTGATTGCTTCAGACGGGGAAGTGGTCTGCTCTAATGATGTATATCCATCTTTACTTAATGAATCCGAGATGATTCCCAAGGAAATATTCGAATCATCTACGATTAGAATTTTGAAATTAGACTTTTTTTTCTCTTCCTTTTTCATTCATTCATTTTAGCCTAAAAAGGGACTTCTATATAGAATCTGAAAAAAAAGAAACTTATGCCGCAATGCTGGGGCGTTTGTTTTTGCTCTCTCTTTCTTGTTTCATTGAAACATTCTTTACGTATTCACTCCAATTTATAATGGCAATTTCTAATACTTCATAGAAATTTTTAACTGGTATAAATTCTAACTTCTCACGGTACTCTTCAGGAATATCAGCTAAATCTTTTTTATTTTTCCATGGAATAATTATTTTTTTAATATTCATTCTCATTGCAGCGAGTGCTTTTTCTTTTAGCCCTCCAATCGGAAGTACTTTTCCGGTGAGTGTGATTTCTCCTGTCATCGCCACTGTTTTATCAATAGGCATATTTGTTAATAAAGAAACTAAGCTTGTCGCAAGAGTAATACCTGCGCTTGGGCCATCTTTAGGTGTTGCGCCAGCTGGTAAATGAACATGTAATTCATTTTCTTTAAATGTTGAGTTATCAATTCCAAAATCTTCTGCTTTTGATCTAATATATCCCATTGCTGTTTTAGCGGATTCTTGCATTACGTCACCTAGCTGTCCGGTTAGGGTTAGTCCAGTTCCGGCCATCATTGTGGATTCAATATACAAAACTGAGCCACCAAAAGATGTCCAAGCAAGCCCTGTCGCAACTCCGACTTCGTCGTAAATTTGAGCGTCTTCTTCTGTGAATTGAGGAGGACCTAAATATTTTTCTACTAAAACTGGGGTAATACTAGTTTTGTTGATTTCACCTTTTGCAATTTTCATCGCAACTTTCCGGCATAAAGCACCAATTTTTCTTTCTAAATTTCTGAGACCTGCTTCTAAAGTGAAGTTCTTGATGACTGCAGATACACTATCGTCTGAAAAGTCCACGTGAGCTTCTGATATCCCATTTTCTTTCATTTGTTTTGGTATTAAGTATTTCTTTGTAATCGCAATTTTTTCTTCGTGAGTATACCCAGATAAATTAATTACTTCCATTCTGTCTCTTAATGGGCCAGGAATACCTTCAAGGTTATTTGCAGTAGCAATAAACATGATGTTAGAGAGGTCAAATGGGGTATTAAGATAATGGTCTCTGAACATTGAATTTTGTTCAGGGTCTAACACCTCAAGAAGCGCAGACGCCGGATCACCTCTAAAGTCGCCACCCATTTTGTCCACTTCGTCTAATAAGACAACAGGGTTTTTGGTTTGAACTTGTTTGAGTGCTTGGATCATTCTTCCTGGCATACTTCCAACATAAGTTCGTCGATGCCCTCTTATTTCAGCTTCGTCTTTCACGCCACCTAGACTAATTCTAATAAATTCTCTACCAACTGCCTTTGCAATTGATTTTCCCAGTGAAGTTTTTCCTACTCCTGGAGGTCCTGCGAAACAGAGGATCGGGCCTTTCATTTCTTTGCCCTTAAGCATTTTCACCGCAAGGTATTCAAGAATTCTTTCTTTTACTTTCGTTAAATCAAAATGATCTTCATTTAAGGTTTCTAAAGATCGATCTAAATTTATCTCTTCCTCTGATTCTTTGTTCCAAGGCAGCTCAAACATCCATTCAAGATAATTTCTAATAATGGCTGATTCGCTACTATCCGGGTGCATTTTTTCGAGCCTAGAAAGTTGCTTTAAGCTTTCTTTTTCCGCTTCAGCAGTCATTCCCGCTGCAATTATTTTATTTCTTATTTCCTTAAACTCATCTTCAGGGTCTGCAGATTCTTCTCCGAGCTCATTTTTAATAGCTTTTATTTGCTCTCTTAGAAAATATTCTTTTTGATCAATATCAGATTCAGGATTATTTCCCTTAATTTTATTTTGCATGCTAATTATTTCTAATTCGCGTGTAATGATATCATTTATCTTATGAAGTCTATCAATCGGGTCAAGAGTCTCTAGAATCATTTGTGCTTCTGACACATGTAGATTTAAATTGGATGAGATAAGGTCAGCTAATCTACCAGGTTCGTTGATGTCCTCAAGAACCATTAAAATATCTGACGATAGAACTTTTCCCAGAGAAATAAGCTTTTCTAATTGCTCTTTAATATTTCTCATTAAGGCATTTGTTTCAATTTCATTATGTTGTGTAATTGGCTCTATTACTTTTTCCAGTTTGACTTTGAAAAATGGAGCCTCTTGCTGAAAGTCAATGATTTTTGCTTTTGATAGCCCTTGAACGAGTATCTTTAATCGTCCATCTGGAAGTTTTCTCATTCTCATGATCATTGCAACTGTACCAGTTCGATAAATTTCATCTGGATGAGGGCTTTCATCAGTAATATCTTTTTGACTCGATAAAAGTATTAGGCGGTCAAATTCACTCAGAGATGATTCTACAGCTTGTATAGACGCATTGCGGCCGACAAATAAGGGTAAGATCATGAAAGGGTAAACGACGATATCTCTAATTGGCAGAAGTGGCATTGACTCTTTAAATTCTATATCCCCGCCATCGTAATTTGTGACCATTTTTACTCCATCAAAAAATTAATCAATTCGCATAAATGTTTTCGGGAATTATTTGGATGTCTTTAAGAAAAAGTTCTGAATTTACAGATTATTTTCTTCAAAATTGACCGTTTAGAGCGGATAATACGGGCGTTCAAGCTCCATTAAAATGCAGCATCGATTGCCCTTTGCAGCATTGGTATTGAGATTAAAAAAAATTGAAAAGGCAAGATAGATGAGTGAAGAAATTAATGTGGTTATCTTAGCAGCAGGGAAAGGAACAAGGTTGGGGGTAGATACTCCAAAGCCGTTGCTACCATTTCAAAATAGTAACCTTATTTCTCAAGTATTAAGAGAGGTAAAAGAGTTAGGTAAAGATATCTCAGTTAAGGTAACTGTGATAGTTGGCCATAAGAAAGATGAAGTTATTAAAAATATCAACCAACATCGGATTATCGAAAATATAGAATTTGTTTACCAAAACCAGCAACTTGGGACGGGGCATGCGATATCTGAATATTTAAATCAGACAAAAAATAAATCCGACGAGGTTTTAGTTTTATGTGCTGACACGCCTCTAGTCTCTGCTAGTTCTCTATATGATTTAATGTCTTTTAAGAAAGATAAAAACTACTTAGCAGCGGGACTTAGTTTCATTGCAAAGGATCCTAGTGGCTATGGCCGAATAAAGCGCTACGCTAACGCTTATGGAATCAATATTATTGAAGAGAAGGATGCTGGAGAAGAAGACAAAAAAATTACTGAGGTTAATTCAGGAATCTATTTAGTGAATACTAATTATTTAAAAGAAAAAATCAGTAGCTTGGACAATAAAAATAAATCTGGAGAATTTTACCTGACAGATATTATAGATAAAAGTAAGCCATGTGGTTTTTTAGTTTACAAGAACGGTGAAAAAACCTTTTTAGGAGTAAATACGATGAAGCAACTTGAAGAAGTTGAGCAAATAGCAAGATTAGATAGAGTTTCACATTTTCAAGATAATGGAGTTCGGTTTATTGATGCAAGTTCGGTCTATATTGATAAAATGGTAGAAATTGAATCCGGTGTGACGATTATGCCAAATGTTCACCTTAGAGGCGAAACTAAAATAAAATCTAACTGCATAATCGATACAGGTTCTATTATTTCAAATTCATTAATAAATAATAATGTTCAAATTTTACCATATACTATCATTGATGATTCTGAAATAAACTCAAGTGCGGTGGTTGGGCCTTTCGCAAGAATTAGGCCGGGTACCCAAATAGGTGAAAATTGCAAGGTTGGTAACTTTGTTGAAACGAAAAAATCTTTGCTGAAAGCCGGCAGTAAAGTTAGTCATTTGTCCTATGTTGGTGATGCAGAAATAGGTGAGAGGACTAATATTGGTTGTGGTTTTATCACTTGTAACTATGATGGCAAGGATAAACACAAAACTGTCATAGGATCGAATTGCTTTATTGGATCAGATTCTCAAATGATTGCCCCTGTGAATATCGGCAATAACTGTTTTGTTGCAAGTGGGTCAACAATTAATAGTGATTTAAATGATGGTGACTTTGCAATATCTAGAACACGTCAAGTTACTAAAGTAGGGTTGGCAAAGAAATTTTTAAAAAATAAATAGGAGTATTGTCTATGTGCGGAATTGTCGGACATTTAGGCACGTTTAATTCATTAACAATTGTACTTGATGGCTTAGAAGCTCTTGAGTACCGTGGTTACGATAGTGCAGGTGTGAGTTTAATTGGTAGAGATGGAGAAATCATCACTTCTAAAAAAGAAGGAAGATTGACTAATTTAAGAAAAGAAGTTTCAAGGTTAAAAGAAATCTATTTTGCAGGAATTGGTCATACGAGATGGGCAACCCATGGTAACGTGAATCAGGTTAATTCCCACCCTCATAATGGACCTGGTTTTTCTATTGTTCACAATGGAATTATTGAAAATGCTTCAGAGTTAAGAGAAGAGCTTTCTGTTGAGGGTTATAAGTTTTTATCAGAGACTGACTCTGAAGTATTTGTTCGGTTGATCGAAAAACTGTCTCAAACAGAAGGTAACTTTGAAAAAGTAATTTTTACTGCATTTCAAAAAATAAGAGGGAATAACTGCATTGTTATCTTAAAAGAAAGTGAACGAAAAATTTATGCTATTAAAAATAATGCACCATTAGCTTGTGGAATATCTGATGATGAGCAAAATTATTTCGTTTCTTCAGACCCTTATGCTTTACAGAAATATATAGATACAATTTATTTTCCTGAAAATAATGTCTTAGCAATTCTATCAATGGATGAAAAAATTAAATTTTTGGAGTCCACGCTTAATGAATCTAGTCAGTTTAAGACTGAGAAAAATAGTCTTCTCTCATCTGAAAATAATAAAGGAAATTTTGAGCACTTTATGCTTAAAGAAATTTGGGAACAACCAAATTTAATTGATCAATATGTGTCTCATGTTACAAACCAAAAAAATGAGAAGTTCTTAACGAAAAAACCTAAAAGAATTTCGATTGTTGCATGTGGAACTGCATATTATGCAGGCTTATATGCAAAAAGTGCGATTGAAGAAATATGTCGAATTCCAGTCTCTGTTGATATGGCGAGTGAATTTCGTTATGCAAATCCTGTAATAGAAAAAGATGATTTGGCTGTATTTATTTCTCAAAGTGGCGAAACTGCTGACACTCTAGCTGCTTTACAATTATGTAAAGAGTTAGGAATAACAACCCTCTCTATTTTAAACGTTGCTCATTCAACGATATACCGTGAGAGTGATTTTAACATGATGATTAATGCTGGACCTGAAATTGGGGTAGCTAGTACAAAGGCATTTACATTGCAGTGTCTGACGTCGGTTCTTCTCGCTGAAAAATTAAAATCTTTAAGTAGCTCCAATGACGATGAAAGTATCTTTGATAAATTAACGTTAAGATTATCAAGTAAAATTGAAGAGATCTTGAACCGAACATCTGAAATAAAAGAAATTGCCGAGCAAATACACACTCAGTCAGGTTTCTTCTTTACTGGTAGAAATAAGAATTATCCAATCGCGCTAGAAGGAGCATTAAAGCTTAAAGAGATCGCGTACGTTCATGCAGAAGGCTATGCTTCAGGAGAGCTAAAGCATGGGCCAATCGCAATGATAGATGAAAGCGTTGTCAATATTGCCTATATTGATGATACTTTGTTTGAGAAAACCCTTTCTAATATTCAAGAAATAAAAACTAGAAAAGGAAAAATACTTTCAATTGGGATTACTGATACTCCTGAGTTAGAGAAAATTTCTAATTACCGTTTTCAATTAGACGTTTCAGAACTTGGTGTTTTATCACCTCTTGCGCTTAATGTTTTTGGTCAATTACTTAGTTATTATGTGGCAAAACATAAAGGTACTGATATTGATAAACCTAGAAACTTAGCTAAATCTGTGACGGTGGAGTAATAAATGGACTTAAAAGGGCTAAATGAAACTCAGCGAATAGCAGTGACTCATTCTTCTGGGCCGATGATGATTCTGGCCGGAGCGGGATCTGGAAAAACGAGAACTTTAGTCTCTAAAATTTCATATCTGATCGACAAGGAAAAATTAAGTACTCATCGAATTTTAGCTTTAACATTTTCAAATAAAGCAGCGAAGGAAATGAGGGAGCGAGTATCAAGATTTGTTAACACCGACGTTGGGGCATTACAAATAACTACCTTCCATGCTTTTTGTGCAAAACTTCTACGAAGTGAAGCAACCTATCTTGGTCTAAGTCGCAGCTTTACGATTTACGATGGCTCGGAGTCTAAAAGTATTGCAAAAGCAATTCTTGCTCGGCATGGAATTTCTCAAAAAGAAATGTCTCCGTTTGAAATTCTTTACTATATTGAAGGGTTGAAAAATCTAGGTCATAGCTGCGGTGACCCTCTGCCTGAAGGATATGATGAATTAGATCCGCTGTATGGTTACTATCAAGAGTACGAGAGAGAATTAATTAATGCTAATGCATTAGATTTTGGTAGTCTAATTACCTCCGTAATTAAGCTTTTTCGTGAATTCCCCCAGGTTTTAGAGAACTACCAAAATAGGTTTGAATATATTCTTGTTGATGAGTATCAGGATACAAACAAAGCACAATTTATTTTGCTTAATATGTTAGCGGAGAAAAGAAAAAATATATGTGTTGTTGGAGATGAAGACCAGTCGATATATAGTTGGCGTGGAGCAGATATTTATAATATTTTGGATTTTGAAAAAACCTTCCCTGATACTTACATTCTAAAACTAGAGCAAAATTATCGTTCTTCAAAGAACATCATTGAAGCTGCTACTTATCTTATTGAGAGGAATAAGATGAGAAAAGGCAAGAAAATGTGGACGGATAATCCTGAGGGAGAGGCGATTCAAATACAAGAAGTTGTAGATGATAAGAAAGAAGCAGAGTTTATAACTGAGGAGATAAAAAAACTTTCTAATGAGAAACAATCATTGAATGATATTGCTGTTTTTTATCGAACCAATGGGCAATCAAGGATTATTGAAGATTATTTACGACGTGCTAATATCTCTTATCGAATTGTTGGTGGAATAAAATTTTATGAAAGAAAAGAAGTGAAGGATATTCTTGCTTACTTGAGATTACTGACTAATGAAAAAGACTCCCTTGCTTTTAGTCGTGTCATCAATACTCCTGCTCGTGGAATTGGAGCTACTACCTTGCGTAAGCTTGAAGGCCTTGCAGTAGATAAAAGTTTATCTTTATGGGGTGTTGTCGAGCTAATTTCTGAAAACCCTGATGATTATAAAGAACTTCGTATTTCTCGAAATGTTAGGGCCAGATTGTTAGAATTTGTGACTTTAATCCAAGATTGCAAAAGCTTGATAGCCGCTAACGAGAAACCAAGTAATATTTACGAAAAAATAGTTCATGAAAGTGGATATGTTAGCTCTCTAAAAATTAAGAAAGATTATGAATCTATAGCTCGTTTAGAGAACCTTGATGAACTTAAAAATGCAATTATGCAATTTGAAACGAGCGCTACTGAGCCTACATTATCTGGATTTTTGGAGAGTGTGACTCTTGATAACTCAAATGATCTTGTCTCAGGTGAAACGCAGATGAATGGAGAAGTGTCTTTGATGACAGTTCATGGAGCGAAGGGCCTAGAGTTTCCATATGTTTTTATTGCAGGTTGTGAGGAAAATTTATTTCCGAGTTTTAAGAGTATGGAAAGTGGTGAGTCCGCACTAGAAGAAGAGAGGCGTTTATTTTACGTCGCAATGACTAGGGCGATGAAAAAGTTATACATCGTTTTTGCTCAAGGTAGGATGTTGTTTGGGCAATTGAAATTCAATGGCCCCTCAAGGTTTATCTTAGAAATTCCAGAAAGATTCTATTTCTGGAATAAAGCGAATAATGAATATAATCAGTCTTCTAATTGGGATGATGATTTTTCGCAAGATAGTTTTTATGATGATGGGCCGACGTATCAAATAGGTAATGATTATTTTACCTATCCTAAAGGGACAATAATTTCGCACGCAATTTATGGTGATGGCGTAGTTAAAGATGTAGAAGGCTCAGGAAGTGATGAGAAGGTAACCATTAAGTTTACAGATGGAACACAGAAAAAGTTCTTAGTAAAGTTTGCCCCAATTGTTAAAGTTGAGAATTAAATGAATATATACAATTATGCCTCCATTGATGTTGGTTCCAATTCAATAAATCTTTTACTTGCGTTAGTTAAAAATAAGGAAATTCTCAAGCAGGAAACACAAAGTTTTATCACTGAGTTAGGTAAAGGGTTGTCTAAGACCGGTGAATTTTCTCGTGTTGGTATGGAGAACGCGTTCGGTGCCTTTTCTGAAATTAATGAAGAGCTTAAACGCTATCAAATACCTAAAGAAAATATTGTATGTGTCGCCACGGAGGCAAGTCGAGTCGCGAAGAATAGCAAAAGCTTTTATTCTCACATTGAAAATAGCTTTGAAATTAATACAAAAATAATCTCACCAGAAGTTGAAGCCGAATTCTCTATCATCGGTGTTGTTGGGTCTAAAAAAGAAGAACTTATACTGATTGATTTAGGAGGGGCTAGTACGGAGATCATTTATATCAATAAAGGTGAGATTCAACTTTTCAAAAGTTTTAAAGTGGGTGCAGTTAATGTAGGAGATGCCGGGTATAAAGAAAAAATTTCTGAGTATGTTAAAAATATCGCTTTTTCTAAAAAAGTCGTACTTGTTGGCGGTACAGCTGCTTGCGCCGGGGCTCTTCTCGATGGTGGTCAAGTATTTAACTCGGATAACATAAACAAACTAATGGTGACCCGCGAGGAGTTTCAACAATTTTTTTCTTTAATTTCATCATTTAGTCATGAGGAACTTAAGGAGAAATATCCACTAGTGACAAAAAGAATAAATAGCTTTCAAACAGGTGTTTCTCGAATTTGTGAAATAGTTAATATGATGAACGTATCAGAGATTTCTTTTTCAACCAATGGTGTTCGCCAAGGAGCGCTTGTTAATCTTATTGGTTAATTTGAGATAGTTCACTTACGATTAGTTTTTTTGCCCTTATTATGGTTTCGTTCTTGGAGGCTGGTATATTTAACATAAGGGTTTTAAATGCTGTTTCTGCGTAGTCTCGTGGTGCAGATTTTAGTACATTTTTTTGAAACGTGGTTTGGGTATTCTTGAGAGCGAGGCCTAAAACTTCAGGTTTCACTCTTGTAAATATTACTTTATAGGCATCCATCGAATATTCTTCAATATCTTTGAAGTTTATCGAGTTTTGTTTTAGTTCATTTGCAAGCGTTGGATTTTTTGAATTAATGCTCGATAAAATTCGACTTCTTTCGGCAGGAGTCATGAGCTTAAGGATCTCTAATGCTTGTTCTTTTCCATTGATATATATTCCGTTTTTTTGTTCGTTCATTTTACCTCTTTAGATAATGAGCTAAGCATTATACTTACTTTTTTCTCTATCAAATTTCATTTCGAAAGAGTCTAGTTTATTTTGTAGAGCTTCACTTTTTTGGTTGATTTGATTGTCGTGACTTTCAGATAGTTCAGCCATTTTTTCTATGTGACTATTTTGTATTAACTTTAGTTCACGATCCAGGCGTTCTTTTTCTTGCTTTAAAGTTTGCTGATGACTTGATCGAAGGTTTATTAATTTTGTTTGTAATTGATTTTTAAGAATTTCTTCGTTTTTGATATATTCATCTTTTATGTTTTTAACTCGGTCTACAGAGTTTTTCTTTTCAAGCGCTAATTGATCCTGGTTCTCCTTGCGAATCTTCTTCATACTTCGCATAAACTGTTTATATTCGTTTTCGAGGTATAACTGTTTGTTAACATTTTCAACTTGATTCATTGTCCACCTTTTTACATCTTAAATCATTTTAATTATTCATTAAGGTTTCTGTGACCCATTATGGCAAAATTAGGACCTCTGTTGAATAGGGAAAAAAGAGTTCCATTTTATGCAAGCTATTGATAATCTGTTTTAAGTAAAATGAGGTTTGTTTAATTAGAGAGATTTTTTTTGAAAATGGTTATTCATATAAAGCAATCTGATTTAATTTTTGAATCAAAATCAATTAATGAAAGATACATTTATCGGCAAGTTTATCTTAATGAGAATTTGTTTAACATAGAAAATATATTTGATTTTTATAGCTCTCTAAACTCTATTATTGAAAACTGCTCATCAAGCCCTCTAAAACAAAAGCTTAACTCATTAGTGACCTTGGTTGTCGCAAAGTTGTTTGTCACACATGAATTATGCATCAATGAAATAAGTAAAAAACTCCTAGTTTTACCTTCTGTTGTATCATGGCATTTATTGATTTTTTTCTCTGACATTTATTCAGATCGGTTTATGTTGAATAACTTTTTTCAAGTCGATGACTTATCCTCTTCTGGCGACAAAAGGGATATAAAAAACATGTTTAATGTATTTGGTGAAAAGCGATCAAAAGATGAAATTTTTTTAATGGGTAGAAAAGTTGAATTAAGAAACTTGCTTGAATCTCCCGGATGGGATGATTTGATTAAAAATAGTACTGGTAAAAAAAATTCTAATGCTACTAAGAGTCAGAAAATTGTAGGCATGTCTTTTAGGATGCTACTCTCGTATTTGACCTTGGTGTCTCTGATGATGGGATTACTTTTTTTTGCTTTAAAAATTAACGAAATTAATGAAATTAAATTGTTGTCCAAAATCAATTTACCTTCAAGATTCTTTACTTGGTTAGATAATAACGAGTTCAACCAAATTAATATGTTTAGCAGTAATCAAGAGTTTGATAGTGAGAATCTATCGACTGAAGAAAACCCCGTTTTGGAAAAGCAAATTGAAGACGATCGATTTGATGTTGAATCTGATGTCATCCTAACAAGCCTTGATCAAATTGACTCTGAAGAAAACTCTGCCCTTGAAGAAATTAAGAAGGGGCAATTTCGTGACTCTAGGTACGGTAATCGAAAAGTTTATCGGCTAATGATAACATCCGCCGATATTATAGAGGTTTCTGAAAAACTGGGTGGAATAATGAAAAAGCATCAAGTTATAAAAGGGGGAACAGTAGAACCTGGTTCACAATTACCCGGTGGTTTATATTATAACTTGCTAGTTCCCACTGAAAGATTGAAGAATTTTTTTTCCGAAATAGATGAAGTAGAAGATATGAATATCTATCTATCCAAATCAAGAATGTTCGCCCCTAGTGGGAAATCTAATGTTTTTATTTGGGTGAAAAAGATATAATTTACATCGATTGATCTGAAATCATGTAGAGGGCTTTTATTTTTCGCAGGTGGATGTGAGCTTTTCCTAAAAAAATCCATTGTCTAAAAAAACCAATAAGAACAGCAGCACTAAAGCCATAGACTAATCCTGAGTGGATATGCTTATCAATTAGGCCTGTGTCATGAGCTCCCCCTGCCAAGAAAGCAAAAGTACCCAGGGTGAGAATTAGCATGGTCCATGGAATTGTCTGTCTTTTAAAGGTGTTACTATCTTGAGCAAATTTTCTTGTCTTTTTAATGTATGGAGAAAGGTCCTCAGGAGGTGTCTCAAATAAATCTTGCAGGTTTTCCTTTGTGTTAAGAATATTCCAGATATTTAGAGTCAATCTCGATACGCCAATGAAGTAAAACATCACGAAAGCTTGGGCAAAGATTACGTAAATAAAAAATGGCATTGCGAGTCGTAGGTGGTCTAATTCAAAAAAATTCATCTTACCTAAAGCAGAAAGGATAACAATAGATAGGCCTATTAGCATGGTTAGGATTAATGCTCTGAGTAAAAATGCCATCCCTCTGGTCTCCTGGTTAGGTTATGTGACTCTTGTTTATTGTCAGAGTCAGTAAGTTTTGCTATGGAATCTGTCAAGATTTATGTTTTTTCATTAAAGCTGGAGTTTTTCCAGTGAAATAGTGTTTATTTAATAAAGAAGTTTAGAATGGCTGATCCACAAACTCCAAAAGTATTCAAAAAAGGTTACGGAAGTAACTTTGTCATCCCATTCGCCATTGTTCTGATAGGGTCCTTGATCATTTTTGGTGTCTCAAAAATGTTACAATCTGACCGTGGTTATAAAGATCTTGTCAGGGAGCTACACTCTAAAACCTTTGGAAATAGGTGGATTGCTGCATTTGAGTTGTCTAAAGTCATTGCGGCTAACGGAATTCCAGCAGAAGAAGAACCTTGGCTAATTGAAAATTTAGATGACCTTTATTCAACAGCTGTTGATAGTAGAACGAAGAATTTCATCATTGTCACTTTGGGGGCTATAAAGAATCCTTCAGGCTTAAAAACTATTGAGCTTGGTCTGAAAGAAAAGGATCCGCAAACGAGGTTTCACTCAGTTGTTGCACTTTCACAGCTTGAGTTAAGTCATGAATATGACTGGTCAAGTCTTTTGAAATTGCTAGACTCTGAGGATGAAGGCTTAAAGCAGGCTGCTATTTTAACCCTTGCGACACATCGAGTTGCTGCCGCAAAAGAAAAGCTAATTTTAAACTTAACCTCAGAGAGTCGCAATATTCGCTTTGCCAGTGCAACAGGCTTGATTTATTTCAAAGAAAAAAATGCTATATCCGCACTGGAAAAGATTTTGATGCTCCAGGTGTCTAGTACTAGTCGACCTGGCTCGTTGGATGAAAATAAAGTTTATGGCTTAAAATTAAATGTTATCAACGGTTTAAAGAAGACGAGATGGAAAGAACTTGCTATCATCGTCGAGAAACACATAAAGAACGAAAAAAATTTAAAACTCGTCTCAGCAGCAAGACAAGTTTTGAACGATATGAAAAATTAAATTTGCGAGGGATTACAAAACCAATCCTTCGCTATAGAATGCTGAGTTTCAAATCACACTTTATGATTGATTCTCTGAACTATAGGGGTTTTTTATTATGAGCAATACAAGAACAAGCTTAAACCGTAGAGAGTTTTTAAGCTACTTGAGCCTTGGTTGGGTTGCGTTTACCGCAGCTTGTGCAGGCTTAGCGAGTTTGGCATTTCGTTATTCATACCCAAATGTGAATTTTGATCCTGAAATGGAATTTCTTGCTGGAAAGCCGAGTGATTTCGAGGAAGGTGTAGATGAAAGATATAAAAATGGATTTGGTGTCTGGATTGTTAAAGAAGAAGGTCGTTTATTTGCTTTATCTAATATCTGTACTCATTTAGGGTGTATTCCGAATTGGCAACCTGCCGAACTAAAATTTAAATGTCCTTGTCACGGTTCAGGTTATTACACATCAGGCATTAACTTTGAGGGTCCTGCCCCGAGGCCACTTGAGAGATATAAAATTGGCTTAACCCCAGAAGGCTTAGTCAAAATTGATAAAACAAAAGTATATCGATATGAAAAAGGTCAGTGGGATAACAAAGATTCGTTCATAGAAGTTTAAATATATTTGGAGCTAAAAAATGTCCGGAAAGACTATTACAGAATACATTAGAGGAACTCAGGTATGGAAATCCATTTTTAGACATGGGCCACCTGACAATGCAAGAAATAGAGCGGCGATTGTTGCTGGTAACGTTTTTCTTCACTTGCATCCTATTAAACTTAAAAAGTCAGGGGTTCAGCTTGGTTATACTTGGTGTATGGGTGGATTGAGTTTCTTTGTTTTTCTTGCACTTACTGTTACTGGCGTTCTTTTGATGTTTTATTATCGTCCAACTGCAGAATATGCATATAATGATATTATTGCTCTTAAGGAACATGTGCCTTTGGGTATTATGCGTGAAATTCATCGTTGGGGAGCTCACTTGATGGTTATTACAGTGTGGCTTCATATGTTTAGAGTTTTCATGACCGGTTCATATAAACCACCTAGAGAATTTAACTGGGGAGTTGGTGTAATTCTTCTTGTTTTAACTCTTTTACTTTCATTTACAGGATATCTCCTTCCTTGGGATCAGCTAGCAATTTGGGCAATTACGGTTGGTTCAAATATGGCTAAAGCTACTCCATTTTTAGGGCATGGTGGACCAGGTGCGATGCTTGCTCAAATCGGTGATTTTGTCATGGTTTCTGATAAAAACGATGTTCGCTTCCAGCTACTGGCCGGCCGTTTTGTTGGTGAGCCTGCTCTGTTGAGATTTTATATTCTTCACTGTGTTTTCATTCCACTAGTCGTCGGTGTTTTAATTGCTGTTCACTTCTGGAGAATTAGAAAAGACGGTGGTATTTCAGCTCCTCTTTAAGAAATGGAATTTTTTATTTAAGGAAATTATATAATGAAAGAAATTATTAATTACATGGCTGATCCAATTAGATCTTTTCCTATAGTGACTGTGCTTTTCACTCTAATGATGATGAAGTACAAGACGGTAGGAACAAAAAGGTTTGCTTGGATGTCTATTCTTCTTGTTTCTCCAATAATCATTTGGGCTGCACTAGACCCCAACTTTTGGTTGATCATTACTTGGCCTGATAATATTCCAATTTCAATTTTAATCATTGCTTTAAGTTTCTTTACTTGGCTCACTTTTTATAAAGCTGCAATTAATGATGAGAGGATTGCTAGAGGTGAGGGGCCGGTTGAAGGTACTCCAGAAAATAGAGAAAAGGTCTGGTGTTGGCCAAACTTAGTTTATACAGAACTCTTTACCATTATTGCTGGAACAGTATTTTTAGTAGTTTGGGCAATTATTTTTAAAGCTCCGTTGGAAGAGCCTGCTAATGTCACATGGGCGCCTAACCCTGCTAAAGCTCCTTGGTATTTCCTTGGTCTTCAAGAAATGCTTGTTTATTTTGACCCGTGGATGGCAGGTGTTGTCCTTCCAGGGATTATTTTAGTTGGTCTCATTTTAATTCCTTATATTGACACTAACCCGAAGGGTAATGGTTACTATACATTTGCTGAACGGCCTTTGGCTGTTTGGATGTATATGTTTGGTTGGTTAGTTTTATGGAATTACCTAATTATTGTTGGAACATTTCTGAGAGGACCTAACTGGACCTTCTACGGCCCATTTGAATTCTGGGATTTTCATAAAGTTGTTGCTGAGTATAACGTAAATCTATCTGAGTTGATTTGGATTAAGTGGTTGAATATGAACATGCCAACCAACTTGGTCATAAGAGAAATTTTCGGAATCATTCTGACTGGATTATACCTTGTGGTCATTCCCCCTATGGTACAAAAGTCCAAGTGGGGTAAGAAGATTATCGAAAATGTCGGTATGATTCGTTATTACATTGTTATATTCCTTTTCTTAGGGATGATGAGCTTGCCAATAAAAATGGTTTTAAGATGGACCATTAGTTTGAAATATTTGATTGCACTTCCTGAATGGGAACTGAACCTTTAGTCATTGTTAGGGTAGATT
>Ga0181565_10000556_pt1 | contig 28271 bp, 25 predicted proteins | sample 101ome_16_FD_129661 | JGI IMG/M metagenome (GOLD analysis project Ga0181565, IMG submission 129661) | Coastal salt marsh microbial communities from the Groves Creek Marsh, Skidaway Island, Georgia - 101401AT metaG (megahit assembly) | ecosystem: Environmental > Aquatic > Marine > Intertidal... | reverse complement strand
CGCCCGTGACGAGGCAGGCGGGCCGCGTAAGCTCTGAGATATATCAAGCCTGTCATTCCTGCCATTGCCTGATGGTTTTTTCGATAAAATGCGCGGCGGTTTCTGGTTCTTCTACATGAACAAAATGGCCTGCATGCTCTGCAAATTCAACGGTCATAATTTCAAAATGATTATCCAGAAATTCTGCCCAGTCCGATTTCAAAATAGGGTCATGCCTGCCCCATAATACTGCCGATGGCAGGGTGATTTTCCTGTCGGGCGGCGGGTGCAGGCCATTGAGCGTCTGAAGGCGTTTTTCATTATTGCTGTTATACCAGCTAAACCCGCCACGTAAGGCACCTGATGCCGTGAAATTATCAACCAATTCTTCAAAAATAGGCGCAAAACAGCCCTTATTTGCACACCAGTGATCGAGGAAATGGCGAATATAGAGCGCGGTTGTTTCCCGATTATAGCCAACCAGCTTTTCAGCCAGCTCGGTTAGATGAAATGACTGGTACCAGATTTCGTTTACATGCCCGCCTTCTACCCAGCCAGTGCCAACCGAAGAGGTCGGACAGTTAAAAAATATCAGCCCATTTATATCAAGCCCCATAGAGCGGTGGTGCGTGCCCAGCGCCTGTAGCACATAGCCGCCAACATCATGGCCAATCAGGGTTGCTGGCTGGTCACAGAATGTATCCATAATCAAGGCGATATCCTGTGCATGAAAGCTGGCATCAACATCATCGCGAAGCGTTGCCGGTTTATCACTTAGCCCAAAGCCATACAGACAGGGCATCAGACAGCGATACCGTGTCTTCAGCCTGTTAACCAGAGGCAGCCAGCTTTTCCAGAATTCGGGCCAGCCATGAATAAATATCAGCGTTGGCCCGCTACCACATTCTGCAATATGCAGCCTTCTGCCATCATCTGTCGTCAGATAATGATGCAAAAGATCAGATGGCGGTTCGAACTCTCGATTGGTGTTATTCGTCATATCTATCAACTGTATTTTTGGCAGGGCCATGAAAAGGGTTTTAGCTATGATGGTAAGCTGTTTTTTTCCCGATTGTCCAGCAACAGAGATGATGCCGAGCATGAAGCTATTGACAGAATATATCTTGGCAGATAAATTGAATTCTGAATTCAGAATTCAAAACGCCAATGATCATCACAAAGATGCGCCAGATAGATGAAGGGGTTATTTGATAATGCTTCGGCTTGAAAATCGGCCAGCCTTGCTTGAGCAGGTCTATGACACCATAAAACATGCCATCATCACAGGCGATTTGGCACCATCAACTGCGCTTGCACAAGAAGCGCTTGCTGCCCAGTTGGGGGTTAGCCGCCAGCCCATAAGCCATGCGCTATTATTGCTGGAAAAAGACGGGCTGGTGGTTGAAAAAGGTAAAAAAGGGCGGATGGTTGCGCCGATTAACCGCGATAAGTTGCGTCAGCTTTATCAGATGCGGGCTGCACTTGACGGTCTGGCCGCCAGCCTATGTGCAGGCCAGCTTAATCGTGACCAGCTAGCCTGCCTTCGCGATGAGCTAAAGCGCGGATTTTCTGCCGCCGAAAATAGAGATATCACACAGATGGTTGCCGCTGACACAGCCTTTCATCAGACAATTTACAGCTATTCTGGCAATCCAGAGATTTTCAGTGCGCTTGGGCTTGGCTGGCCACATATGCTTCGTGCGATGTATATTGTGCTCTCAGCCCATCCGCATCCCTATCAGATATGGGACGAGCATGAACAGATTGTAGATGCCATCGAGACAGGCAGTGCCGAGCAGGCGCGTGCCGCCGCAACCGGCCATGCCGAGAGAAGTGGCCAGACCACATTTGAAAATATCGCCGAAGAGCTTAGCTGTTCGGCATAAATACCCGATTGAGAGTTGAAGGAGGAAATAATGAAACTTTCAGATGCAGATATTAAGAAATTTGATGAAGAGGGCTATCTGTTTTTTCCTAGCCTGTTCTCGTCAGATGAAGCGAAGATGTTAAAGGCAGAGGCAGATAATGTCTATGCACAGCATCGCGACGAAGTCTGGCGCGAGACTAGCGGGGTTGCCCGCACGGCCTTTGCGGCACATACCTATAATGAAGGCTTCCGCCGGCTAGGCGCGCATCCGCGCCTGATAGAACCAGTATCGCAATTGCTGGATGGCGATCTGTATATGCATCAGTTCAAGGTAAATGCAAAAGCCGCCTTTGATGGTGATGTATGGCAATGGCATCAGGATTATGGCACATGGAAGCGCGATGACGAAATGCCAGAACCAAGAGCGATGAATATCGCTGTGTTTCTTGATGATGTAACAGCCGCCAATGGCCCGCTTTTGTTTATTCCGGGTAGTCACAAATTTGGCGTGGTGGATGCTGGTCATGATCTTGAAACAACCAGCTATCCATTATGGACGCTGGATAATGATCTGGTGAAAAAGCTGGCTGATCAGGGTGGCTGTGTAGCGCCAACCGGTCCTGCGGGCAGTATGCTGGTATTTTCGTCTTTGCTGGTACATGCCAGTCCGGCAAATATCTCGCCATTTGATCGCACCATTGTCTATCTGTCCCTATGTCACGTAGATAATCATATCAGGGCGTTCAACAGAAAAGAATGGATTGCGCATCGTGACTTTACGCCGATCACACCGCTGGCTGATGATTGTCTGACAGAGCTGGTAGCAAAACAGTCAGCTGCGGCAGAATAGAGGCGGTCATGTATCTTTACAAGCGCCAGCTAGCGCGCGCCAATGCAGACAGGCCAGTGCGTGTCGGGCTTATCGGAGCAGGTAAATTCGGCTCTATGTTTCTATCACAAGTGCCGACTACATCCGGCCTTGAGGTAAGCTATATTGCCGATTTGCGCCCTGATAATGCGCGGGCGGCCTGTCTGGCAGTTGGCTGGCCTGAAGCTCTGGTTGAAAAAACCTGCTTTACCGAAGATGCAGCCAAGATGATGGCATCTGGCGAGGTGGATGTGGTGGTAGAAGCAACTGGCAATCCGGTTGCTGGTATTCGCCATGCGCGTGAAGCCATAAAACAGGGTGTGCATATCGTCATGGTCAATGTTGAGGCAGATGTGCTGGCAGGAGCAAGCTTGGCAAAACAGGCTGAAGCTGCTGGCATTGTCTATTCAATGGCCTATGGTGACCAGCCTGCATTGACAGTAGAGATGGTAGAATGGGCAAGGGCTACAGGATTTGATGTGGTTGCCGCAGGTAAAGGCACCAAATATCTGCCAAGCTATCATGGCTCAACCCCTGATACCGTGTGGGATCATTACGGGATGACGGCCGAGCAGGCAAAGACAGCAGGCATGAATAGCCAGATGTTTAACAGCTTTCTTGATGGCACAAAATCAGCATTGGAAATGGCCGCGATTTCAAATGCAACCGGCCTGACTGCGCCAGCAGGGGGGTTGAAATTTGTACCTGCAGGTATGGATGATCTGGCACATAGCCTGCGTCCCAGACAGCAGGGCGGCCAGCTAGATATAAAAGGACAGGTCGAGGTGGTGTCATCGCTGGAACGTGATGGCAGGCCTGTTCATAAAGATCTGCGATGGGGTGTTTATGTTGTGATCGAAGCACCAAATGACTATGCGGCCGCCTGTTTCAGGCAATATGGCATGAATACTGATTCAAGCGGGCGCTATTCGGCGATGTATAAACCGTTTCACCTGATCGGGCTTGAGCTGAATATTTCAATCTTTTCTGCTGCATTGTTTGGCGAAGCAACAGGCCGCACCACAGGCTTTATCAGTGATGTTGCTGCTACGGCAAAACGCCCGCTAAAGGCAGGCGAGATGCTAGATGGCGAGGGAGGCTATACAGTCTGGGGGCGCCTTTGTCCGGCAGATGATGCGCTGAAAATCCGAAGCCTGCCTATCGGGCTTGCCCATCATGTGCGCCTGAAACATGATATTGCAGCAGGGGCGGTGGTGAGCTGGGATGATGTAGATATTGATCTTTCAAATGACATTGTTGCATTTAGAAAACAGATGGAAGCAGATGCGCTGGCTGCAAAAACCAAGAAAACAGCATGATGCACGTAATGGCAGTTACGTGCATTCTGCCCCTAATATTCGCACCAGCCTATTGATGAAATAAAAGATCATCCAGCTTGGTCTCAATACCAAGCTGACTGGCAAAGGATAAAAGCCGGTCCAGCGTGTCATTGGCCAGCTCCAGCCCCTGAGAAATCGCCTTGCTTTTGTGGCGTTCTTCTTTTTCGCCAGGATAGAATATTTCAGATACGCCCTCTGCTTTTTGGCTATCTTTCCAACTGGTAATCATAGCGCCCATATCTGTTTTGAAGGCGTCAATATCGCGCAGTTTGGCAATGTCTATCGCCAGTAAAAAATGCCCTACCCCGCTTGGCTGATCAGGCACATAGGGGCCCTGAATTGCCTGACCAAATGCACCGCCAGATAGCACGCCCGACAGCACATCCATCATCCCCGACAGCGCAAATCCTTTATGGCCAGCCATCGGCATTAATGTGCCTAAAATTGCTTGTGCCGGATCTGTGGTTGGCTGGCCAGCAGGTGATAAAGCCCAGTGATCAGGAATGGGTTGATGCTGTTCTTTGGCGAGATAGATTTTACCCCGCGCTACGGCCGTATGTGCAATATCGACAATGAAGGGCGCGGCAAATGGCGTTGGGGCAGCCCAGCTTTGGGGATTATTGCCAACCAGCTTTTCACGGCTTCCAAAAGCGGCCATAGACGGGCTGGCATTGGTAGCCAGAAATCCGATCATATTCTGCTCGGCAAGCATGTTGGTAAAATACATCGCAGTACCAAAATGGCCAGACCGCCGGATGCTTACACAGCCAATGCCATGTTGCCGCGCTCTGCTAATAGCCAGTTGAACAGCTTTGCAGGTGATGAACTGGCCGATGCCATTATGCCCGTCTAAGGCTAGCAATGCACCAGTATCCATGATGATTTCGGGGTCGGTATCAATCGCCATGACCTGATTCTGGATGCGTTCAGCATACCAGGTGGTGCGTAATGTCCCATGCGAAGAATGCCCCCACAAATCTGCCATCACCAGAGTGTCACTGAGCAAAGATGCCTTATCTTCATGAAGGCCAAGCGCGCGATAGATTTGGCTCACATGCTTGCGTAGGCCAAGATGATTGATACGCCTCATTATTTATTCTAGCTCCAGTTCTTCTAGTAAGGCGGCAAAAGAAGCGCCATGCATATCGGTATCATTAACAGTGCCCTGAATCTGAGGGCGTGGCAGGCTGAATTTAATCACCTGAAGTGGCGCAATATCAAAACGCAGTATCTGGCTAGGTTCAATGTGAAATAATCTGGCTACGCTAGCGGTATCCAGATGTTTCTGGATATGCTGAAAATTTAGCTCATCAAAACAGAAAATATCAATGGTCAGCCAGAATGGACCTGCATTTTTTGATCTGATTTTTTTGACCTTTTCTCCTAATGCCATGAGCTAGCTTTCCGTGATCTGAAGTGTGAAGGCATCCATTGGCTTATCAATCGCCATAATATGATTGAGGCAAAATTCATATAACGCCCCCTTGTTCATTTCCGGAGGCGAAAATGGAAAGGCAAAGGTTGGCATTGGCTCGTGCGGTGTAAGTGGTAGATGCAGAAGATCAGGATTCAGCAATTTTGCCGCTTCTTGCGAGCGCGCCTGATCTTGGCTTGTGAAAATCGCCATTACGCCTAGCTCACCCGCATGATTTTTGCGATGTTCAAGCGCGCCCAACGTGGCGTTTTGACCAATGATACGCAATTCCAGCGATACATCGCTGATGCCATTTTTCTGTGCTTTTTTCGCAAAAGAATTTTTCAGCGCATCAATCCAAGCATCAATATGCTGGCAATAATGCTGATCTCGAACCAGTACAACAGAGATTGTCTGAAATCCGGCAAAGCGCGCGCCTTCAAGTTTAACCTGATAGGGAGATGTATCATGCCAGATGCTGCCTTCTACCCGCACAGATTTTTCATCAATGGATTGATATTGTGCGGCCTTAACATCAAGATACCCACCCGGCTCGTACAGGATGTACGGATTGGCGTTCTCATACAGCATATGCGCAGAAACTGTATAGGGGGTAGCCGCTGCATCTTCTGCCATCGGCGTGATGACAAAGCCTTTATCATCAAAACACATCAGCACCACGCCAGAATTCGGATTGGTTGTGGCTAGCGCGCCACATTCGGCAATTTTAGCGCCATGCCATGCCGCCCCTTTGTGGCAGCCTCTGGCAATTGGCAGGGCAGCGATTAGCGCGGTGTCTGTGGTACGGCCCGCAATGATAATATCGGCGCCGGTATTGAGCGCTGCCTGAATCTGTTCTACGCCGGCAAGCGCAACGATATTGGTGGTATCTTCAATGATTTGCGGTGTTATCGCTGGTGCCGGATCAAGCGGGGTGATGCTGCCACGTTCAAGCGCATCAATGATGCTGTTCTGATTCTGCCCTGATTTTAAGGTCGCGATTTTCAGATGCTCGCCACGCTCTCTGGCTAATTCTAGGGTCAGATCAAGCATCCAGTCTACGGCAGCATCTGCACCGCTAGTGCCTGCAGAGCCGATCAGCAAAGGCACATTTGCTGTGGCGCGGGCATCCATCAGTTCTGCCCAGTCAGCTTTGGTGGCGCTTCGTGAATATTTGCTCGTGCCGGTGCCTAGATAAAAAGGGCCGCTATCGGTGGACCCGCCATCAATGGCAATCAAATCTGGTTTTTCCAGCAAACCGGCATGAAGAGCCGCGCGGTCATATGGAATGCCAAGCGCGCCAGCAGGAACAAGGATTTTCACAATTTCATTCTTGCGCATTCGATAACTGCCCTATACCGTCTAATGACTATATCTATCATCTGATAGTATAGTGAAAAGTCAGATAGTACATAAAAATGAGATGAAACTAGGATTTTGAATCTGCTACAGGTTTCATGTCAAATTTTGGAGGAAAGTAAGATGAAAATCTTTTCAAAAACAGCATTGGCGGCTGTATTTAGCGTTGGCCTGATTAGCCAAAGCATGGCCGCAGAATGTATTGCCCCCGCAAATCCGGGGGGCGGTTGGGATTTTACCTGCCGTTCAATTACGAAGATTATGAGCGATATTGGGGCTTATGATGGGTCTATTCAGGTAACCAACATGGCTGGTGGCGGCGGTGGTCTGGCCTTTACCCATGTGGTTAATGAGCGCAATACCGATAATGATCTGATCGTTGCCGCATCAACTGCGACCGCGACTCGTCTGGCACAGAATGCCTATTCTGGCATGACCGCTGATCAGGTGCGTTTTCTTGGCGCGATTGGCGCTGATCCGGGTGTGATTGTGGTGGCAGCTAATTCACCCTACAAAAATCTTAATGACTTGCTTGATGCGGTGATTGCAGACCCATCAAAACATGCCTTTGCTGGCGGTTCTGCGGCGGGTGGTTATGACCATCTGAAAGTATTGATGGCACTGAAGCGCAAAGGTTTCACCGATATCAAAAAGGTGAAATATATTGGCGTTGATGGTGATGCCGATGCGATTACGCAAACTGTAGGCGGGTTTACGGCTGCCATGACTGGTGATATTTCAGGCGTGGTTGGCTTTATCAAATCTGGCGATGTGCGGGTGCTAGCATCTTTTACCGATGAGCGGATTCCCGGATTTGAAAATATTCCTACCGCAAAAGAACAGGGAATTGATGTGATTGCCGTGAACTGGCGTGGTCTATACACACCAAAAGGCGCTTCTGAAGCTTCTTATAAACAATGGACAGAAGCCCTGCGCAAGGTTGGCGCATCTAAGGAATGGAAAGAAGCCATGATGGCCAATGGTCTGGCGCCGTTCAACAAGGTTGGACCTGATTTTCAGTCCTATGTTGATGGGGTGATTGCCGAAGTTCGTGCCATGTCAACTGAACTTGGTGTCATGAAATAATGTCAGATCGTCTGACAGGATTAATCATTATTGTTGTAGCACTCGCATTTTTTGCGGGTGCTACACAGCTTGAAGCACCATTTTTTGCCGATCCATTAGGGCCAAAGGCATTTCCCATGATGATTGCATCTGTTGCGCTGATTGCCGGCATGGTCATGGTGATACGTCCTGATGAGCCGCCACAATGGCCGGCACTGGCCACTATCGCACGGCTAGGGCTGGCAACTGTTATTCTTGTTTTTTATGCCTATAGCCTGAAACCGTTTGGATTTTTATTATCAACAGCAGTGGCAGCAGCATCCTTATCTTATCAAATTAACCCCCATGCGATACGTTCTATTCTCACAGGGATAGGCTTGTCGGTTGGGCTATTTTTTATTTTCAAATTCGCGTTAGGCCTTAGTTTGTTTGCTTTCCCGCGCGGTTTTTTAGGATGAACCCATGCTAGAGTTGATGGCTAATCTTGAATTGGGGTTTTCAGTAGCGTTAAGCCCGTCAACCTTGATGCTTGCCATGATAGGCTGTGTGCTTGGCACGATTATCGGCGCTTTGCCCGGATTGGGTCCATCGAATGGAGTGGCGATATTAATTCCCTTATCTTTCTCGCTGGGTCTTGATGCTACAGCAGCGCTTGTGCTGATGACCGCAGTGTATTATGGCGCCATGTATGGCGGGCGAATTTCATCTATTTTGCTAAATATTCCCGGCGATGAGCCAGCGATGATGACAACCCTAGATGGCTACCCTATGGCCAAACAGGGGCGGGCTGGTGATGCGCTGGTTCTATCTGGCGTTGCGTCTTTTGTCGGGGCGCTTTTATCAACTCTCGGGCTGATGTTGCTAGCGCCAATTTTGGCCAAGATTGCATTTTTATTTGGTCCGGCAGAATATTTTGCGCTGTATCTGCTAGCCTTCTGCACGCTTGGCGGCATCGGCTCGAATAATCAGGCGAAAGCGGTTGTTGCAGTATGTCTGGGGCTGGGGATCGCGATGGTGGGGGTAGATAGTTCCACAGGGCTGACCCGATTTACAGGCGGCAATCTTCACCTGTTTGATGGCATTGATTTTCTGGTGGCCATTGTTGGGCTATTTGCAGTCTCAGAAGTATTTATTTTTATCGAAAGTCATGGTCGGGATTCCAGTATCGGTGTGAAGCTTGAAAAAATCACCATCCCGATAAAGCAGATTGTTGACACGCGCTGGACCATGTTGCGCAGCAGTGCCATCGGGTTTGTTGCAGGTGTCTTGCCAGGTGCTGGTGCCTCGCTTGGCAGTTTTCTGGCCTATATGGCAGAAAAATCAATAGCCAAAGATAAGACTAGCTTCGGGACAGGTGAGCCCAGAGGTGTGGCCGCACCAGAGGCTGGCAACAACGCGGCCGCTGGCGGGGCATTGGTGCCAATGCTAACACTTGGCGTGCCCGGCTCAGGCACCACCGCCGTATTGCTGGCGTTGCTGATGACCCTGAATATTACGCCCGGACCGCTGTTATTTACCGAACGCCCTGAGGTGGTGTGGGGGCTCATCGCATCGCTATTGATTGCCAATGTTGTGCTGTTAATTCTGAATGTGCCGTTGGTGAAAATCTTTAGCCGTGTGCTTCAAGTGCCTGCCGCTATTTTGTTGCCGGGTGTAACCATGATTTCCTTTGTAGGGATTTATTCTTTGTCTGGCAGTTATTTTGACTTGTTGCTGATGATTGGCTTTGGCGCGTTGGGATATTTCCTGCGTAAAATGTCGATTCCAACCGTGCCAGTGATTTTGGGGATTTTGCTTGGCGGCAATATGGAAGTCAGCCTGCGCCGTGCGATGATTTTATCTGATGGTGACTGGAGCTATCTGTTTTCATCTACGATTGCGATTTGCCTTTGGCTTGCCGCCTTTGCCGGATTTATCGCACCGCTATTCTTAAGACGGTTTTTATCTGTCTCTATCGCACAGGAAAAGCAGGATAAATAGGAACTGGGGAGGGCTGTCTTTATAGCAGGCTTAATCCGCTATCTACCGCGATATTCTGGCCAGTGATCATCGCGCCCTGTTCGGACAGCAGAAAGCTGGCCAGACTCGCAATCTCGTCTGGTTCTATCAGTCGCCCCAATGGCAGCTGGCTGGAAAGCTGTTGCCATTGCGCCTCTGTAAATGCCGATTTCCGGCTATCTTTTCTGGTATAGCCCGGTGAGATAATATTGGCTGTTGCTTGATGGGCCTTACATTGTCTGGCGGCATTCATGGTCAGGGCTTCCAGCGCACCCTTTGCCCCCGCAGTGGCAGTGAAGTAGGTATCTGTCACGCCAGAAGATGAGGTTACAAAAGAAGAGATAGAGATAATCCGTCCGCATGGGCTATGTTTGATATCTTCGATAAATGCGCTTATCAATGTAGCAGGGCTTTGTGCCATAACAGCCAGCGCCTGTCTGAGGCTGGTTTCAGACAGATGTTCAAAATCGCTTTTTTCTGCATAGCCCGCATTTAGGATTATCTGGTCAATAGGGCCAGCTTTTTTGCGGATTGCCTCTACCAGTGCTGATGCTGCACCAGCCTGTGTAAAATCAGCCGTAAAACAGTGAATCTCGGCCCCTGTGCCAGATCGCAACTCTTCTGCCAGACGTGCCAACCCCTCTTTATTTGTGCCTGTATGCAGACATAATATATTCTGCGAGCTGGCCAGCTTTCGTGCGCAGGCCGCGCCAATGCCGGTTGCCGCACCTGTTATCAGAATATGGGGTTTAGGCTGTGCCGTCATGATTGCTGGTCAATTAACGCCTGCATCATGGCAACTTCGTCCTTATCCAGATCGGTAAGTGGCGGGCGAACAGGCCCTGTATTAAATCCGCGTAATGCCACGCCGCATTTTATGGCGGATACGGCATAGCCTGTTTTTCGGTCTCTGATTTTGGCAAACGGATAGTAAAATGTCTTTAAAAGCTGGTCGCATGTTGCATCATCACCTGCCTGAAAGGCAGTATAAAATTTCAGGGCAGTTTCAGGCACAAAATTAAACACCGCAGATGAATAGGTATCTACCCCCGTGCCGCGATAGGCCTGTGCAAATAGCTCATGGGTAGGCATGCCGCCAATATAGGCAAGGCGAGACCCATTTTGAACGGTGATTTTTTTCACCATTTCAATATTGCCAGTACCATCTTTGAAGCCGATAAGATTGGGGCAGTCATCACATAATCTGGATAGCATTGTATCGGTGATAATGCTCAGCCCGCGATTATAGACAATCACCGCAAGGTCTGTTGACTGGCAGACTATCCGGATATGGGCTTCAATACCATCAGCAGATGCGCCTATCAGATAATGTGGTAATAGCAAAATTCCATCTGCACCCGCATGCTTGATTTCTGCGGCCATTTCCATCGCCATTTTAGTGCCATAGCCACATCCGGCGATGATCGCAGAATGGGGTTGCTGGGTGCGCGTGACACGCACTATGTGTGCAACCTCAGCAGGCGTAAGAGAGAATAGCTCGCCTGTGCCGCCTGATACAATCAGCCCTGCCACCTCATAGCCAGACAGCCATTCAAGATGCTGGCAAAAGGCTGTTTCATTGATCTGGTTATCGCTGTCAAATGGCGTGACCGGAAAGGACAGAAGGCCTGATTTGACAACATCACGTAATTCAATGGCTGACAACATAACATTCCCCTTAAATCAGCATAAAGACAGGTAAAAAAACAGGATATGATTAGCATTAGTGTAAGTTAGAATTTTATTTAATCAAACGATTTGACGGACCAGCCTGATATTTGTTTCGATATAAAATAACCGGAGCAAAAAAGGATAGGTAATGCTAGAGGGAAAAAGATTTATCGTTTCAGGATGCAGTTCTGGAATAGGGCTTGCTATTACAACCGAGCTTCTTAATGCTGGCTGCATGATATATGGGCTTGCCAGACATGACCCTGAGCTAGGCCATGAGAATTTCACTTTTTGCAAGACAGATTTGCTGAGGCCAGATGAGATTGAAACCTGTGCCGGACAGCTAGGCCAGATTGACGGGCTAATTCATGCCGCTGGACAGCTTAGAACCTCAGCGCTAGAAGAGCTGGATATAGCAGATGGACAGCTAATGTGGCAGCTTCATCTTCAGGCAGGTGCGCTTTTGTGCAAATTTCTATCTGCAAAGATAACAGATGGCGGGCGCATCATCTTTATTGGCAGCAGGGTAGCATCAGGTGCAGCTTCACGTTCTTTATATGCAGCATCGAAATCGGCACTATCAGGGTTTGCACGTTCAATTGCACGTGAAGTATCGCCGCGCGGCATCACGGTAAATATTGTTGCGCCGGGCGCAACCCAGACCCCAATGCTTTCTGACCCTGAACGAGGCTCAGCGCCTCCCAAACTTCCCCCATTTGGACGCTTTATCAGGCCAGCAGAGGTTTCCGCATTGGTGGGGTTTCTGGTTTCCGATGCTGCGTCGGGCATCACCGGACAGCAAATTGTCATTTGTGGCGGTGCATCACTTTAGGCTAGCTGGTAACCAGATCGGCCGGATCAATGGGCGCACCAGAGGCAAATTGCGATATATTTTCTGCCCAATGCGTGACAAGACGTGCCAGATTATCAGCCGTACCGCCGCCGCAATGGGTAGTAAGAACAGTGTTGGGGGCGGTACGTATGATTGCATCCTCTGGCAGAGGTTCTGCTGAAAATACATCAAGCCCTGCAGATGCCAGATGACCTGAGCGAAGCGCATCACAAAGCGCATCTTCATCTATCAGCCCGCCTCGCGAAGTATTGATAATTACAGAACCGGACTTCATGGCCGCCAGCCTGTTTCGGTCAAAAAGATTTCTGTTTTCCGGCGATAATGGCAGATGAAGGCTGATGATATCTGCGCTAGCGACAAGCTCGTCTAGTGGCAGAAAATGTGCAGGATGATCAATTTCACCTTTTCTTTGGGTATAGCAAATATGGCAATCAAAACCGCTTAGCCGTTTGGCAACAAGCTGGCCAATCGCCCCAAAGCCGACCAGCCCGATATGCGAGCCGCACAGGTCGCGCCCCACATCATATAAATCAGGTTCAAGCCATTGTCCCTGACGGATACGGCTATCAGCTACACAAATCCGTCTTCGGCAGGCCAGCATCAGACCAATGGTTAAATCAGCTACTGACGGTGCATTTCTGCCCGGACTTCTGGCAACCACTATGCCGCGTTTGACAGCCTCTGCAACCGGAATGCCATCTGTACCTGTACCCCACTGGTGGATGATCTTTAGCTTTGGCATCTTCTCAAACCATTCAGGCTTGAATTTAATAGAACGGACCACCACAGCCTCAGCTTTGGTCAGTACCGCCATCAGACTTTCACTAGAGCTATCTTCTGGAAAGATAAGATTAAGCCTGTCACCTGCTAGTGTGCGGATTTTGTTTTGCATGTCTGAATTAAAAGATTCAAGAAGTACAACATCATATCTGGTCATGGCTTAGCTTTCTCTGGCGGCGCTAATATACAGGGGTGATGAGCGGCGTGCCGGCATAAAAGGCATCCAGATTTTCAAGCACTAGCTCTGACATGCGGCGGCGAGTTTCAACTGTTCCAGAGGCATGGTGAGGATATAAGGTAACCTGCTCTAGGGATATAAGCTGTTGATTGGGGGTCGGCTCATTTTTATAGACATCTAGGGCGGCATGCCCCAGCTGACCTGATTTCAGCGCCGCAATTAGTGCTTCTTCATCAACCACACTGCCACGTGATATATTTACAAGCACACCCGAGGGGCCAAGCTTGTCAAGAATATCCTTGTCTATCAGATGTTCTGTTTCAGCCCCGCCCGGCACAACTACAATCAGAATATCTGACCAGCTGGCAAGCGCATCAAGCTGCTCATAATACTGATAGGGCAGGCCTGCTTTTTCCGACCGGCTATGATAGCTGATATTCAGCCCGAAAATAGCAGCCTTATGTGCGATGGCCTGACCGATATTTCCAAACCCTGCAATGCCAAGATTTTTCCCTCTCAAGCTAGATTGTAACGCAAACATGCCTTTCTCAGACCATAGGCGCGCGCGCACATAGTCATGGCCGCGCACCAGATTGCGTTTGCTGGCCATCATCAGCAATATTGCCATATCTGCAACATCTTCAAATAATGCTTCTGCGGTATTTGTCAGGCTGATAGCCCGTTTCTGAAGCGCCTCAATATCCATCAATTCATAGCCGGCAGACGAGCAGGCAATCAGCTTCAGATTTGGCAGGGCTTCTAGATGGCTGTCATTAAATTCTGTGTGGCCATTAATGATTACGCTCTTGCATCTAGCTCCATATTCCTCCAGAAACTGTTCCTTATCCTCAGCCTTATCCAGCCTATGCAGCTTATAGGCTGTATCAATTCTGGCCATGACCTGAGCATCATAGACAGGGTTGAAAACAAGAACATCTGGTTTTGTCATGAATATATCTTTCTATGATGCGCGGCGATTTTTGCGGTGCGCGCGACGTTTTTTCTGAATATCGGGATCAGGCTCTAGCGAAGCAGATAGCAAATCCTGTGTATATGGCTGTTTGGGGTTAGCGAAAATATCTTTTGTCAGGCCAGTCTCGACAATCTGGCCATCTTTCATCACAATCACCCTGTCGGCAAAATCCCGAACAACTGGCAAATCATGGGCAATGAAAATATAGCTAAGCCCCAGCTCTTTTTTCAGCCGTTTCAACAGCGCAATTACCTGTGCCTGAACAGATACATCAAGCGCAGATACAGCTTCATCACAGATGATGATTTTGGGTTCGAGCGCAAGGGCACGGGCAATGGCGATGCGCTGTCTCTGGCCACCGGAAAATTGGTGCGGATAGCGGGTGCTATGGGCGGCTGTCAGACCTACCTGTTCCAGCAGGCTGGCTACCCGCGCCTGCCATTTGGATTTTTCCAATATGTCGGGATGAATGATCCATGCCTCAGAGATAAGCTGAAATACAGTCATGCGCGGATTGAGGCTTTGTGACGGATCCTGAAACACCATCTGGATATCACGGCGGCGGGAAAGCAATGCCTGTTCAGACAGCTCAAGAATATTCTGTCCTTGATAGATTACCGAGCCAGTATCAGCCTGTTCCAGCCGCAATAGCAATTTTGCGGTTGTTGATTTTCCAGACCCGCTTTCGCCAACAATCGCAACAGTCTCACCTTCCATCAGCTCAAAACTCACATCTTTGACAGCCTGAAAAAATCCAAAACGCTTATGCAGTGAGCTTACAGATAATAGCGGTTTTGGTGATTTGACCCCTGCCGAAATTTTACCTTTTCCGGGCGCTGCTTTTATCAGCTGTTTTGTGTAGGCATGTTGGGGGTTGAAATAGACATCCCGCACGCTTCCGGTTTCTACAACCTGCCCATCCTGCATGACAATCACACGGTCAGCCACTTCAGCGACTACACCTAGATCATGGGTGATGATTAACAGGCTCATGCCAGTTTCCTGTTGCAGGCTAACCAGCAGATCCAGAATTTGCGCCTGAACAGTTACATCCAGCGCTGTTGTTGGCTCGTCTGCTATCAGCACATCAGGACGCAATGCCAGTGCCATCGCAATCATGGCGCGTTGTCGCTGACCGCCAGAAAATTGATGCGGATATTTTTGCGCAGATTGCTCTGGTTCTGGAATGCCTACCTTGTCTAGCAGATTTAGCATTTCAAGGCGTGCCTTCTGAGAAGATGAGCCATGCACTTTCAACGCTTCTTCAATTTGCCACCCAACAGTATAGACGGGGTTAAGATAGCTAAGCGGGTCCTGAAATATCATGGCAATATTTTTGCCATTTATCTCACGCCTCTGTGCCGGAGGCATTGCCAGCAAATCTTCACCCTTGAATTTGATTTTGCCAGAGGTAATCTGGCCTGGTGGCATATCTATCAGATCAAGAATGGCAGAGGCAGATACCGATTTTCCCGACCCGCTCTCGCCTAAAATGGCAAGCACTTCTTTTTTGTCCAGATGCCAGCTTACATTCTGAACAGCCCTGACCTCGCCAGCGGCGGTATGAAATACAACAGATAGGTCAGATATTTCTAACAAATGGTCAGCCATTTTTCTGGCCTCCTGCTTCCATTCGCCAGCGCTGTTGCGGGTCAAGTACAATGCGAAGCCAGTTTGACAACAAATTGAGGCTGAGGGTTGTCAGAATAATTGCCAGACCTGGCCAGAAAGATAGCCACCATGCGCTTGTGAGATAGGGTCTGCCCTGAGCCACCATCAGCCCCCATGTAATTTCAGGCGGCTGAATACCAATGCCAAGAAAAGAAAGAGAGCTTTCTGCCAGCATTACAAAGGCAAAATCCAATGTAGCAATGGTAACCATTGTCGGGACGATGATTGGCAGAATATGCCGGAAGATAATGCGCTTGCTAGATGCGCCCATTACTTGGGCGGCCTGAATAAACATCCGCTCTCTAATTTCAAGCACCTCAGCACGGGCTGTTCTGAGATAGACAGGAATGCGTGTAATTGCCAGCACAACCACAATATTCACAACAGAAGGCGGCAGCATATACAGAATAATCACCGCCAATAATAAAGAAGGAAATGACATGATCACATCTGCTATGCGCATCACCAGTTGGCTGAAAAATTTAGAGCTATATCCGGCTATCAAACCGAAAAAACAACCAATGACCAGAGAACAGCTAACAGCCGCCGCAGCAATCGAAAGGGTGTTTTGTGAGGCAACAATAATGCGCGCCAATAATGGTCTGCCTAGCGCATCACCACCTAGCCAGAATACCCACTGTTTTGCAAAGTCAAAGGGAGGGGCGTTTCTGCCACGAAGATTCTGCTTGGTGGCAATATCTTCGAGCATGAACGCACCTATCAGCGCGCTAAACACCATCACAAGAAGAAAGATCGCCGCACATAATGCAAATTTATCCCGCCATAACATGGATAGCCAGATAGTAATTACTGAACGTTCTGCTGGTTCATCTTGGTTGTTGAGGTTTAATCTACGCATTATCTCTAATACCGAATTCTTGGGTCTAAAATTGCATATAAAATGTCAATCAGGATATTCATGATAAAAATAGCCACAGCAGTCACGATAATCGACGCAAGCACGACGGCAAAATCGCGTTGTAGAATAGAATCAATCATCAGCTTGCCAACACCTGGAAAGCCAAAAATCGTCTCGACAATGACCGCCCCGTTCAGCAGACCGGCCGCCTGATCGCCGATAACGGTAATTACAGGCAACATGGCATTGCGCAAGCCATGCACAAAAATAATAATATTATCCTTCACACCTTTGGCGCGCGCGGTTTTAACATAGCCAGAGCTAAGCACACTTAGCATAGAGCCACGAACAACCTGCAATATTAGCCCAAATGGCCGGATAAACAACACAGATATCGGCATAATCCAGTGCCAGAAACTACCGGTACCAGAGGTCGGAAGCCAGCCTAAATTTACCGCAAAAATAACAATCGCAACAATCGCAATCCAGAAATCAGGCGCGCTAGCCCCTATCAGCGAGAAAAAGGTCACGATACGGTCAAAAACGCCGCCCGCACGAAAGGCGGCAAGCGAGCCGATAATAATGGCCATAAAGGTAACAAGAGACATGGTGATCAGCGCTAGCTGTAAAGTCCATTTAAAGCCGCGTAATACTGAATCAATAGCTGGTTCTGCCCTCCGCATAGAGGTGCCAAAATCAAGCTGGACCAGATCACCCACATATCTGAAAAACTGGACCATAATCGGGTCATTAAGACCATTAATTTCACGGAATTTTTCGCGCGCCTCTTCTGAGGCATCAACTGGCAGGAATAGCGAGGCAGGGTCGCCTGTCAGCCTGATTAGAAAGAAGACCAGGACAACCAGAAAGATTAAAGAAATTGCACTTAGTAAAAACCGTTTTAGTAAAAATGCTTGCACGGGAAAACACCCTTAAAAATAACATTCAGGGACAGCAAAACCCTGCCCCTGAATGTTGGAAGATGTTATTTGAACTTGATTTGCGATAGCTGCAATTCACTGTTTGTGCGGATAGACGGTGTAAAGTCCAGACGGTCATTTACACGGCTAAATCCAACCATATGGAACAGCATCACATCACCAACAAGATCTTCATGGATATATTTGAATGTATTTTTCCATTTTGCCTCGCGAGTGCTGCCAGTTGCCGAAGTTGCATCTGCAATCATGTTATCAAGCTTCGCATCATTAATACCTGACTGCAGGCCGCCTGATGCATATTTGAAGAACATTGAAAATACCGGATCGCCATTGGCATTATCATGCTGGGCTTCAACCATGATAGGGCCACGACCATCAGCAAATGGCTTTGAATAATATTCCAGCCATTCAGCGACTTCATACATTTCAAGCTTCACATTCAGCCCGACATCATTGAACATTGACTGCAGGGCTTCCATTGTTTCCTGAACATTGGCAAAGTTGTTGATACGGCCAATCAAACGAATTTCGGTATCAACAGGAACACCATCTGCCTTTGCTGCTGCGATTAGCGATTTTGCCTTTGCCTGATCAAACGCATATGGCTTCAGATCATGATTATAACCAATTGTAGATGGCGGTGTCATGCCAGTTGCCAGCAAGGTACCGTCAGCCAGAATTGAGCCAACAAACGCTTCACGATCTACCGCATGGTTAAGTGCTTTACGGATACGTACATCGTTTAACGGCGCCACATCATGGTCTATCCGCATATATACGGTTTCAGAATTTGGATATGAGAAATCCATCGCTTTGTCGGTTGCGTCTTGCAAGGCAATATTTGGTGCAACATCTGCCTCACCGGCAGCAACCATCGCAGCTCTTACCGCGCTATCTGAACGGAAGATATATTTTGCCGCTTTCACGCTGCCAGCCTCTCCCCAGTAATTAGGGTTTGCAGACAGATTAATCTGCATGCCACGAATATACTGATCAAAAGTATAGGGCCCTGTGCCAATTGGTTCTTTGACATAGGCGTCCATTGGCTCTGTTGAGCGCATGATGGTTACTGTTGATAATAGTAGCGGCAGAATAGGCTGTGCCGGATTAGCTGTAATGTCGATGGTGTTATCGTCAATTACATTTGTTGTGATGTCCATACCGCCAAAATATTTTGCCCCAATTTCACATGAAAGCTGGTCGCTTTTAATTCTGGCAAGAGAATGTGCAACATCGCCGGCATCAAATGCGCTTCCATCAGAGAAGCTTACGCCTTTTCTGAGGTTAAAGCGCCAAGTGCCGCCACCCATATCTTCCCAGCTTTCAGCCAAACGTGGCTGTAGACCATTTTGTGGATGAAGCTCGGTCATGGTTTCAGCAATATTCTGCAATACCACCCGGCCAATATTGGAACGTGACGCTTCACATGGATCAACAATGTCAAGCTCTTCGGAAAGCACAATCGTGACGCTATTCGCCTGTGCCATTGCCGGTAATGCAATCATTACCGATAATAATCCGCCTTTCAGATAACTACTAAATTTCATCTAACTACTCCTTCTTAAATTTTTGCAGCGAATAATTTATGCCAAGATTGCTGCCTGTTTTGGCATAATTTCCAACATAATCTGGCAGGTCTGCCAGCATGTGATAACAGCGATAAGGGCAATTTACTGTAAGGTGTCATTTTCTATAATTGCCCATGTTTTAAATCTGTGTTGCGCCCGCTATAGGCTGTCAGCATCAGTGCGACAAAAATCATTGCCGCACCAAGCCATGTCGAATGGCTGGGAAATTCGCCAAAGGCCCAAAAGCCGATAATGGCAACAAAAGGCAGTCTGGCAAAATCGACAGGCGCAATCAGCGATGCATCAGCAAGCTGGAAAGCTTTGGTGACAAATAGCTGGGCGGCGGCTCCATTAATGCCCTGAATTGCCAATAATACCCATTGATAGGCTGAGGGGTTCGCCCAAAACCAAATAGCCGGAATGAGGGCCAATGGCACTGTTACAATCAGATTCCACGCAACAAGCGTGTCTGTGGCTTCGCTTCTGCCCATATATTTCAGGATTAGCTGGATGGTTGCCGTCGCAACTGCAGATAACAGCGCAAACCCCAAAGCAGCATTCAGCATGCCTGAGCCCGGATTTAATACAATTACCACACCGCTAAATCCGGCAATTACGGCCAGAATGCGCGCTAGATGCAATTTTTCAGATAAAAACAGCCACGCGCCAAGCATGACAAAAAATGGAGCCGCGAAGCTAATCGTTGTGACAGTTGCCAGCGCTGCATGTGCCAGCGCCGCAAATAATGATATCAGCGCAACAAGTTTGAGTGCGGCCCGCAATATATGTAGCCAGTACCGGTCTGTTTTTAGAATTTGCGGCTGGCGGATTATCCAGGGCAGCATAATCAACAGGCCAAATACAGATCGTGAAAATCCCATAAAAAAGGGATGAATATCATGTGCAAGCAGGCGGACAATCACCGCATCAACTGTTCCAAGAACAGCTACAACAATCATGATTATTATTGCAATACCAGCGTTGCGCTGACCCATCTTCAACCTACTTAAATACAGTCCCCTATTCTTAAATCAGAGCATTTAAATATAATTTTGTAAACTGCTTAATGCGAATATTTAAAAGTTCTATTTTTAATTTTATCGCTGTTATTGCCGCTGAAATTCTTGACAAGACATTCATAACATCTGGATAGTGAATTTAAGTAGTTTCTAATTTAATAGAGAAAATATCCAGATGCCAGATTTCGCCTTGCCTATTTTAGTAGATGAAATTGCTAATGCGATGGATGGAAAATTAGTCCAGTTCTCAGATGGGCGACAGGCAGCGGTGCTTCCATCACCCTGTGTGCAGAATCACGCAGCTTTTTTATATCATACGCTGGATGGCAAGTTGCAATGTGCCTGGTTTGCTGGCGGGCTCGAAGGCAAAGCGGATATCTGTATTCATTCTAGTGTTCTGGATACGGCCGCTGGGGCGTGGCAGGCTGCCCGCGCCGAGACAGATGACCCTGACCGTTCAGAGCAGAATCCGGTTCTGTTTTCTCCGGATGGCCAGAAGACCTTGCTGTTTCACACTGCTCAGCCCGGAGGGGATCAGGATAGATGTGTTGTCCGGATGCGGGAAATTGGTAAAGCCCCGCAGGATATAGATGTGCCAATGGGTAGTTTTGTGCGCGGCAGGCCTGTGATCAGGTCAGATGGCGCTTGGCTATTGCCTCTGTTCCGTTGCACCCATGTGCCAGGTTCAAGATGGACAGGCAGACATGATTATGCCAGCCTGGCCATCTCATCAGATCAGGGAAAAAGCTGGCGTTGTGTTGATGTGCCAGATTCTACTGGCTGTGTGCATATGACATTGGTGCCGCTAGAAGATGGAAAGATACTGGCTTTTTTCCGGCGGCGGCAGGCAGATTTTGTGTATCGCACCCTATCAAATGATGGTGGCGAAAGCTGGGAAGTGCCAATTGCGACCAACATTCCGAACAATAATTCATCTATTGCTGCTATCCGGCTTGCAGATGGGCGGATTGCACTTGCGGCCAATCCTGTAAATGCGCAGATGGATGATGCAAGGCGGCTGTCTCTTTATGATGAGCTGGGCGATGATGACCGCCCTGAAGCAGAAGGTGGATGCACCCCTATATGGGGCGTGGCACGCGCGCCGCTAAGCCTGTTTTTTTCAACTGATCAGGGCAGACAATTTTCCGGCGAGGTGATTGTGTGGAATAGTAAAGGTAGCTGTCTGAGCAATGATAGCGAAGATGGCAAGAATCAGGAATTGTCCTATCCGGCGATATTGCAGGCAGAATCTGGTGATTTACATGTTGCTTTTACGTTGCACCGGCGCGCGATTGCCTATGTAAACATTCCCTATGGCGAATTTCAAAAAGACTAGCTGTGCCCCCCGCTGGTGCAACATGGCTTTCCATGTATAAGGAGATAATCATATGGCTGATGCAATAACAGGCGTTTACAGTGCTGCAGCTACGCCAATAGAAGCTGACGGCTCACCTGCCTATCAGCTTTTTACCGAACATTGCAACGCATTATTATCAGAAGGGTGTCACGGCATAGCATTGCTTGGCACGACAGGCGAAGCCAATAATTTCAGCGTTGACGAGCGTAAGGCGCTGTTAGAGGCTGCTTGCGCGGCAGGCATTTCAGGAAACCAGCTTTTGCCCGGTACATCCTGTAGCAACATCTCAGAAGCAAAAGAACTGACCTCCCATGCGTTGTCCTGTCATGTAAAGGCATGTGTTGTTCTACCGCCTTTCTATTATAAAGGGGTAGATGATGAAGGGTTGTTTCGTTTCTATGCGCAACTGGTAGAACAGGTGTCAGATGACCGGCTTAAAATCATTCTGTATCACATCCCGCAAATGACCCACGTGCCGATTAGCCATCAGCTTATAGCTCGCCTGAGAAAGGAATTTCCAGGAATATTTATTGGCATTAAAGATAGTGCTGGCGATATTGAAAATATGAAACAGATGGTGAATAAATTTCCCGGATTTTCGGTGCTGGCAGGTGCTGACCCGCTATTATTGCCACTATTACAGGCAGGTGGTGCAGGCTGTATAACAGCTACCTCGAACCTGCGTGCAGACAGCCTGAGATTTATCTGGGAACATTGGAATGATCCAGCCAGAGAATCTGAGATAGACCAGCATCAGCAAACAATCAATAGCTGGCGTAATCTTAGCAATAGCTATGCCCAGCTTGCTACCATCAAGGCCATGATTTCAAAGGCGCGGGATGATAGCAGATGGTGTGCATTGCGCGCCCCTCTGATAGCGCTGGCTGAAGATGAGAAAGCTAAAATCTGGGCGCAGATGTCGGAATAAAACAAAAAAGCAGGATGATATGGATCGTCAAATAATTATTCACCAGCCAAAGCATGTAGAAATTGGCACTGGCACTGCATCAAAAACAGGTGAGGCAGTTACGGACAATGACAGAATTTTGATTCTGACATCACCATCAGTTGCTCGAATGATCCCAAAGCTGGGTATTAATAGAGCAGTTGAAATTTATGACCGCGTGCCAGCTGAACCAGAAGATACCGCGCTATTTGCCGCGCTTCAGATAGCACGTCAATATAAGCCTGATGTGGTTATCGGGCTTGGCGGCGGGTCTGTGATGGATATTGCCAAGCTGGTATCGGTAATGTGGAATGGCCAGCAACAGCTAGAAGATATTGTAGGGCCGAACAGGGTGCTGCAGCGATTCTCACGGCTAATCCTGATCCCGACAACAGCAGGCACTGGCTCAGAAGCAGGTATCAGAGCGCTGGTAACTAATTCTGATACGCAGGCAAAGATGGCGGTTGAAAGCCCGTTTATGTGTGCTGATCTGGCTATTCTAGACCCTGAGCTTACCATGTCTGTGCCCCCTGCCTTGACGGCAGTAACAGGCATTGATGCAATGGCCCATTGTGTTGAGGCCTTTACCAATATCCGTTCCCATGAAGTGATTGATGGCTATGCACGGATGGGGTTTGGCTATGTTGGCAAATATTTGGGACGGGCGGTTAAAGATGGTGCTGATCAAACTGCGCGTGCTGGTATGATGCTTGCCAGCTATTATGGGGGGATTTGTCTTGGGCCGGTGAATACTGCAGCCGGCCATGCGCTAGCCTATCCGCTTGGTACAAGATTGAAACTGCCACATGGGCTTGCCAATGCGCTAATTTTTCCCCATGTGCTTGGGTTTAATCAGCCGGTCTGTGCAGAAAAAACAGATGAAGTATTGCAAGCGCTGGGCAAAGCAGGCGCAACTGACGCACAATCTGCGTTCGAGCAGGCCTATCAGTTTTGCGAAAGCCTGTCTATCAAGATGAAATTATCAGATTATGGAGCAGAAGCAGGCCAGTTACGCGGCTGGGCAGAAGAAGCACATGCCATCCGCCGGCTAATGGATAACAACCCCAAAGATATGAGCATTGATGATATCGAAAAAATTTATCAAGCAGCCTTATAACATTTTTCAAACCAAAAAAGATACATACCCATGTCCGAAATTGAGACCATCCGCCTATCGCATATATTATTGCCCCTATCACAAGGGTTTGCAGATGCAAAAGTAGCTACAGGCCGGCAGACCGCATTAACCGCCATCGATGTGCTGGCAGTTGAGATAACCTCAAATGATGGCATTACAGGGCTTGGCTTTTCCTACACGCTAAGGGCAGGCGGCTCAGCCTTTTTTGCATTGGCAAAAGAAATTGGCCCGATGCTGATTGGCTGTGATGGCTCAGATATTGCCGCGCTCTGGCAGAAGCTAGCCTGGCGCACCAATTCTTTAGGGGCAGGCGGGCTTGCCTATCAGGTGATTGCCGCTTTTGATAGTGCGCTATGGGATTTAAAAGCGCGACAGGCAGGACTGCCAATATCAAAATTGCTTGGCTCATTCAGACAAAGCTCGCCTGTCTATAATTCGGGCGGACAATATTTGCAGGTTTCGATAGATGAGATGCAGTCAGCCGCAAAAGCATCTATTGCGCGCGGTATTGGCGGCATTAAAATGAAAGTAGGCCAGCCTGACTGGCGGGATGATATTACCAGAATCGAAGCAGTAAGAGATGCTATCGGGCCAAATGTTGCATTGATGATTGATGCCAATCAGCAATGGACACGTGATGAGGCAATCCGGTTTTGCCGACAGGTAGACAGGCTGGGGCTTGCCTTTATTGAAGAGCCTCTGGATGCGCGCGATTATGAGGGCCATCAGGCACTAACACAGGCACTTGATACGCCGGTTGCCTCTGGCGAGATGCTTACTTCATATCATGAAATATCCCAGATGGTCAGCCATAACGGGGTCAGGGTGCTTCAGCCAGATGCCCCTCGCATTGGCGGCATCACGCCATTTTTGCGAGTTATCGAGCTGGCTGATAATGCTAAATTGGGTATGGCCCCGCATTTTGTGATGGAACAGCATGTCCATTTAATGTGTGTTAATCCAACCGAAGGCTGGGTAGAACATTTTGACTGGCTTGAACCTCTGTTTGATGAACGGTTTGGCTTGAAAGATGGACGTATCTGGTTAAATGCAGATCATGGTTTTGGTCTGACGCTATCTGACAGGGCACGAGATTATAGCTGTTCGTCTGAGGTGCTGGGCTAATGGGTTCTTGGTCCATTGTTGAAATTTTCCAGATCGTATTTGCCGATATTGTGCTGTCTGGAGATAATGCGCTGGTGATAGGCATGGCCGCCGCCGGCCTCAGCCCTGCCTTGCGCCGCCGTGCTATCTTTTTTGGCATGATGGCCGCCGCATTGATGCGGATTATTTTTGCCGTGATCGCCAGCTATCTTCTGGCTATTAAAGGTATTCTTCTTATTGGCGGGGGGTTGCTGGCATGGGTGTGCTGGCGATTTTATGGTGATTTACGCGAGTTTAATGCCGCCGAAACATCACCAGCTGAAAATCAAGCATCTTCAGATACTGGCAAGGCAGACGATTCCCGCTCGTTTCTGCGCGCGCTGGTCACAATTCTGGTCGCAGATGTTTCGATGTCGATTGACAATGTTGTAGCGGTTGCGGCGATTGCCCGTGACAATACCCAGCTGCTGGTATTCGGGCTGGCACTTGCAATTGCCTTTATGGCGTTTTTTGCCTCGCTTATCATGCAGGTGATGGTGCGGTTTCGCTGGCTATCCTATTTAGGGCTTGCCTTTCTTGTCTATCTGACAGTCATGATGCTACATGATGGGCTGGCAGAATTAGGCATTATTTCTGGTTTGTTCATGCCAACGATATAACAGGCTAGGCCTGCAAATATCACGGCCTATGCGAAGGGGCAGGTTTTTATCTCCTGTTTTTCTGGATAGCCAACGACGGCTGGTTTGAACTGTTTGTTTGAAAAGCCTAGATGAAATAGCGGCGTCGTTGCACCAGACATAGGTGGTACCACCCAGCTCCAGTCAGTTTCAGCGCATCTGCCCTGATGATGTTCCTGTTCTATGAATGTCAGAAATTCCTGCGAGGCTGTGTGGTGGTCAACAATCGTTGCGCCAGCCTGTCTGAATGAATGTAGCACTGCGATATTTAATTCGACCAGCGCTTTGTCCTTCCATAAACGTGCATCATCTGGATGATAACATCCCATTTTCTTGGCGATTTTGGGCAGCAAATTATAGCGGTAGGCATCTGCCAGATTTCTGGCCCCAATTTCAGTGCCCATATACCAGCCATTCATGATAATCGGATAGCGTTTGCCAAACGCATCCATACAGGTATTTGATATGGCAGGCAATGCATGCCAGCTTAATCCAAGATCATCAAACCATGATAATTCAGGATGGGTTATCTGAATTTCAAAAACGTCCTTTTTATCCAGCTCTCTTAGGTGAATCTTGCCTTTTGCATCTTCGAGCATTAACGGCAATATATCGAAATGACCATGATTGCCCTGCCATCCATGCGCGGTTGCGATCTCCGTCAATTCAACATGGCCCGGATCTCCTGTGACGGTGCCATCTGCATGCCGATAGCCTGCATAGCGGATTAATTGCGGGCTCAAAATACGTGGAGAGGTGCTTGAATCAAAGGCTTTTAGGACTGTAACTGTGCTTCTTATCTGGCCGTTATTAGTGCCAAATTTCAGATGAGCTTCCATTGCGTCAAACAGTGCTTCAACGCTATCAATATCGCGTCTGTCAAATACTTCTAGCCCTTTCCAATAAAGCCGTCCGACACATTTTGTTGAATTTCGCCATGCCAGCTTGGCCGCATATTCAATTTCCCTGCTGTCAGGTTCAAAATCAGATGACGGGGTGATAGTGGCCAGCCTTTGGGCTGTCTGTTGTGATGATATGCCCAATTCATGGTGGATTTGTGTTACCAGAAGCTGTGCTTCTTGATGAGGTGCTAGGTCTGAATCAAGCAACGCATGGCCAATATCTATATCTGGCTTTACAATGTCTGGAATGCGGGGCTTTTCTTCAGGCACCAGTTCGGCATTCTGTGATACTGTGAAACGTTCAATCATAATATCGTGGCCAGGAATACCATGTGCCGCTAGATGGCAAATAATATCCCGTTCAAATTGTTCAGGCCCGCATATCCAGAATAAAGTGCCGGGCTTGGGCTTCAGAATTTCAGAAATGCTTTTTTCATCCAGCCTGCCATTTTTTGCCGAATCCCAGATATGGTAATCGTCACTGCTTACATAGTTGGCTATCTCTGTTTGTAACGGCGCGGACATCCCGCGACTTGAATGCAATATCTTTATATCTCTTGACGGAATTTCCTGTCGTGCGATTGCCTTTAGCACGCTCATTGCAGGGGTAATGCCTATCCCTGCGGCGATCATGCTAAGCTTCTGGGGCTGAGAGATAAATGCGCTGTCACCGGCTGGTACGGATAATGTTATTTCACTGCCAACATCCTGTGCAAATAGCCAGGGGGTGAATTTTCCGTCAGGTTCGAGTTTCACAGCTATTTCATAGCCATGATCTGCGCCTGCATATTCTGTTAATGTAAAGCTTCTTTGTATTTGCTGGCCATCTATTTCTGCATAGATGACGATATGCTGGCCAGCCTCTCCGGCGATTAATGGTGCTGTAATACCGGCAAAGCTAAAGCGGTGAATATTGTGGCTTTCTTTTGTGATATGGGTGATGGTGGCTTTCTGTCTCATATTCAAAGACAGCATCTCGCCAATGCGCGTCATACATGACCCACAGCCAGAACCAGCGCCTGTCGCATCACAGATTTGTTTCAGATCTGGATTGCTGGTTATAAAGGGCCGGATATCGCCTTTGGTAAGCCCCATACAGCCGCACATAAGCTGTTGATCTGTGTCATCATCTATGTGTTTTTTGAATAAGCCAGCGCGTTGAAACTGTTCGATATCTGGGGGGGCTATCACGGCTCCATCTAGCAACATGGTAGAGGCTGATTCTAGCGATTCCCATGATTTACTAGTCTCTATGCCGATTATCTGGGCTGTTTCATTCAACGCAATTCTAGCACGAATGCCTGCGCCTGCGTCCAGCCATCTTGCAGTGTCTGGCATTGGGCAGTGCTGGGCAAAAAACATATCGCCATCAATCGCAGATGCCATTAATACATGCCGGCCATCAAGCAGATTATAGGTTGAGGTTGCACAGAGCTGGCCATTTATATCCGACCGGCCATTTACCACAATGCCACGACGCGGAAAATTATATACGCTTTCAAGCTCGCCGAAGAATTTTTCTGCTTCCGGATTTGCTTCTACATTCTTTCTGAAATTTTCGCCATCTAGCACCAGTGTTTTTACATCTGTGATCGCAATGACTGAGGCTGCACGCGGCTCACCCCTCAGAATCCCGCGTTCGCCAAAAAATCCACCCTCATGAATCTGACCAATAATGGTAAGGCTATCACCTTGCTTTTTGACAACCTCCACACTGCCTGCACTTAGAATATAGACATCATCT
>Ga0181565_10000552_pt1 | contig 28337 bp, 22 predicted proteins | sample 101ome_16_FD_129661 | JGI IMG/M metagenome (GOLD analysis project Ga0181565, IMG submission 129661) | Coastal salt marsh microbial communities from the Groves Creek Marsh, Skidaway Island, Georgia - 101401AT metaG (megahit assembly) | ecosystem: Environmental > Aquatic > Marine > Intertidal... | reverse complement strand
TGGTCATCAGGACATTGCCGGCGCCCTCGTCAAAATAGGGTTCGGTCCAGATGGCCTGGCCCTGTTCCAGCACACCGGAATACCACTCCCAGTTGCCTTCGGTGTAATCGTAGGACTCGGCCCCGATATCTATAGCCGACAGGCTGTCGCCATCCTCAAAGACATAGGGTGAGAACAGGCGCGTGTCATCATTCCAGGCAAAGGGTTCCCAGGCAACGGCCGCGCCATAGACCAGGGGATTATTCTCGACATTGCTGGCCAGGATGTCGTAGAGCTCTTCCCCGGTCACATCGTCGTCCAGTGACAGGATATTGGCCGTGGTGGTGGCGATCTGGGACAGGCCTTCAAATTCCGCGCCGATGCCCTGGGCATAGAGGTTCAGCTCACCCAGTTCCTGCTCGCGAATACTGACGCTGGCGAATTCAAAAATCCGGGTCAGGGTAAAGCCCATCACCACGGCAGTGATGATGATCAGGGGGAGGATGATGGAAAGAATCAGTTTCCAACGTATGGACAGATACAGCTTGATGTCAGACCTCGATGGCAATGGTTTGGCTTGCCGAGCACTTTTCCGATCGTTCCTGAATACGGTCCGGCAAACCTTGCCGGGAAATACAGCACCCTATTTTACGATTTTTTGAGGGTGAAGATGAGGGCTTTCAGTCGCGCGACAGCACGCGGGCATCATGCCGGGTTATGAAGGGATAGTCGACCACGGGATTCTCATCCAGCAGCCGGCGCCGCAGCATGTCATGGGCCACCGCGCAGCTCATGACCCGGACCAGGTTGCGGGTGCGCCTGCTCAGCTGGACTGCCTGCACCCAGCACTGGGTGCCGTCCCACAGGGCGATACAGACCAGGCCGACCGGTTTTTCCTCGCTGCCGCCGTCCGGGCCGGCAATACCCGTGGTGGCCAGGGCAAAATCGCTATCCAGTTTCTGTCGTGCCCCGATGGCCATTTCGGCCGCGGTCTCCAGGGAGACTGCGCCAAACGCATCCAGGGTTTCAGGTGCCACGCCTAACACTTCTTTCTTGGCAGCATTGGAATAGGTGACCAGGCCGCCCATGAGGTAGTCGGAAGAACCGGCAAATTCCACCAGCTGGCTGGTGAGCATACCGCCCGTGCAGGATTCGGCAATGGCCAGGGTTTTCTTCTTCTCCAGCAGCAGGGTGTGCACTTCCTCGGCAATGGAGGGAAAGCGGTCGGTGACAACAGCGGTACTCAGGGTTTGCCGAATCGCCGAGACGTAGTCGGGCATGGCACTGATAGCCTCATCGCCACGGGCAAAGACCTTGATTTCCACGTGCGGTGGCGAGGGCCGGTAGCCCAGGGTGATGCCTGGCGGTATGTCGATTGCGGTCAAATGGTCGGCCAGTGTGGATTCCCCGTGCCCGATGGTGACCAGCTTGGTCAGCCGGGTGGCCTGCGTGGCACTGAATTCCTGCTGGATAAAGGGCAGGAACTGTTCCTGCACCATGCGATGTAATTCCACCGGCACCCCGGGGGTGAAAAACAGCCAGGCCCTGTTCAGCTTGATGCGAAATCCCGGGGCGGAACCCACCGGGTTGTCCACCAGGACAGCGCTTTTGGGCAACAGGCATTGCTTGTAATTGCTCGTTGGCATGGTGCGGCCGCGTTTTGAAAACCAGCCTTCCAGGTGCCCGCGCCAGCCGCTGTCTTCCACGAGTTCTTCACCCAATGCCCTGGCGGCAGCTTCGGCAGACAGGTCATCCGAAGTGGGTCCCAGGCCACCATTAACCAGGATCACATCGGCCAGCTGGCTGCGTTCCTGGAAGATCGTGACCAGGTCTTCCATGCGGTCGCCCACGGTGGTTTTGCGCTGCAGTTCCAGCCCATTGTCCATCAGGACATTGGCAAACCAGGCGGCATTGGTATCCACGATTTGGCCGGACAGGACTTCCTCGCCGGTGCAGATCATTTCAATGTTCATGGGAAGACTTCATGGCGGATAGGGTTGTGGGGGGTAATGATAGCGTAATTCACCATGTTTAAGGAAAAAGGGAAAAAGGGAAAAAGGGAAAAAGGGATAAAAACATAAAAGGATAAAAGGATAAAAGGATAAAAGGATAAAAGGATAAAAGGATAAAAGGGAGGCTCTGTTTGTGTGCTTGTCCGGTGTTTGTTGGATAGTGGGCTAGTTGTCGCAGCGGTCTACGATGATGGTGCGGTTTTCCACGAAGATATTGCAGTTGGAGGCCAGTGAGGCGAGATCCAGGACGGCTGCCAGGGACAGTTTGTCGGCCTTTACATCAATATAGTGTTCACGGGCGCCCACGTCCCAGACTGTCAGTCGTTCACCGTGGGCGATTGTCGAGGCGGTGTCGTGTTCATCGTACAGGGTCTGGGACAGTGTGCCGAGGAAGTCCACCAGGTTCACTGCCGTCAGGCTGAAGCTGTATGACAGTGGTCCGGTGTCATCCTGGCGCAGGGCAAACACGGTACCCCCGTTTGGCACTGGCACAATTTCGGCATTGGTGTAAGTGTCTTCATTGCCGGGTTCCTCGGCACTGAGGATGAACTCCTGTTGTGCAGGATCAGCCTGGTCTGCGGCAGTCAGCGCACCGGGCAAGACCAGGGCAAGCAGGGCAAGGACGCATTGGGTGCAAGTGTTCATGCGAACAGGGTAAACAGTCGGCAGGGGGCCGTCCAGCGCATTGGCGGTGACAGGAGGGAGTTCACGGGGTGTGAAAGGGGTGTGAAGGGTAGTCAGGGACTGATGCGGCGCGGCGCTCAGTCCTCGTCGTCTTCTTCGGCTTCGGCGGCAATTTTTTTCAGGCGCTTGCCGGCTTCAATGGAGATATCCTCCGGAATCTCGATATCCCCCAGCCAGACAGCCTTGTCATCATCACCGAGTTCAGTGCTGACCACGCTGACGCCGGTTTCCCGGTTCAGGCACAGGATGCGGTTCAGGGACTCTTCGCCGGCTTCCTCGTTTTTCAGGACCAGGCCGGTTTCATACAGTGCCCAGTTTTCATCCTCGGATACCCAGAACTGATCGGCCATCTTGTTGGCCGCTTCCAGTTCCTGCTCAAGCCGGGTTTTGTCGGCCGTGAGTTCGCGGACTTCCTTGCGTTCGGCTACCAGCGCCGTATTGAGGTTTTTATTGTCCTTGGCCTGGTCCAGGTTTTTCTTTTTCAGGTCGGTGACCTGGCGTTTCAGTCGTTGCGGGTCGAGTTTTTTCAGCTCTTTGAGTTCAGCCTGGACTTCTGCCAGGTCTTCCCGGGCTTTTTTCAGCTGGCTTTCAAACTGGTTGTCTTTCTTGCCGGTATCAACCAGCTTTTCGAGCCTTTCCATTTGCAGTTCCTGCTGCAAGGCTTCGAAATCGGCTTCCAGGCCGGCGAAATGGTTGAACTGTTTCTCGAGGTGCTCGAAGTCTTTCTTGTGGTCGACTATGTCCTGGTGCAGTTTCTGCTCTACCTTTTTCTGGCGGTCGAGCTTGTCCAGGAGTTCCTGTTTTTCGTCTTCCAGCTTCTTGATTTCGGCTTTCAGGGCACTGCTGGTGCGTAATTCTTTAAGGCTTAATACTTGGGCCATGCTTGAATAAATTCAGGTTTCTTTTAAAGGGGTTGGCGGCGAAACGGCAGGCGCGAAAACAGGCGCTTTGACCAAATCAGGGCGCGCATTCTACCACACGAATACGGTGAACTGCCAAGCCGGAAGGGGGCCTGGCAGTGATAAAAAGAGGAATTTTGGTGGAACCTGGCCTGGTGACTAATTGCCGGCAGCTTTCTCGCGCATCTGTTCCAGCAGGCCGTCCATGCCGTCACGGCGGACCACGCTGCGGTAGGTTTCACGATACGAGGACACCATGGAGACGTTTTCCACTTCCACGTCGTAGACAAACCAGCCGTCACTGCGCTGACGCAGTTTGTAATTGATGGGAATGTCGGTGTTACCGTCCAGGATGACTGTATCTACAGTGGCACGATTGTTGTTGATCTCTTCATCGCGAAACTCCACGACCTCATTGGTATAGGCCTCGATACGCCCCATGTAGGTATCTTCCAGGGTTGCCATGAACAGGGCCTGGAACTCCTCCTGCTGTTCTTTGCTGGCACTGCGCCAGTTGGTGGACAGCACGCTCTGGGACATGGCGCGGGCATCAAAGGCCTTGCCGATTTCCGCCCGCATCAGCTCGCGCGCTTCCTCGGTGCCCAGGGAGTCATCACGCAGTATTTCCAGGATGGCGTTGACGGTGGTTTCCACGGTTTCTGTGGGCGTCGTGTTCTGGGCGCTGGCCTGGAACGACAGCACAAGAATGCCCAGGGCAATAAAAGCCCCAAGTTTCGACACCAGGCCTGTTACAAGGCCTGCACTGGTGAAAAACGGTTTCCTGACAATACTCATAGTGATATCCCAATCTGAGTTCGGGGATGCGAATTATACCCGGACAGTATTAGCCTACAAAACTGAAGCTGAACACAAGCTTGACGAGAATTCTGTGAAAAAAGAAGCGTTTACTCGGTGACGCTGCCTGCGCGGTTTTGCACGTAGGCACTGCGGAAGAAGATATAGGGGTCCAGGGCGCTGTCATAGAAGGATTCGTAGGTATCCTGGTCCAGGGACAGGGCAATTTCCGCGCCGACGATGTTAATGCCAATAATGGCATCGTTATGCAGGTCCCAGTACACCGGGTTCATGGCGGTATTGCCTGCACTGCCCAGGCCGTCGCGCAGGCTGCTGCCACCCCTGAAGGGCAGGACCAGGTAAAAACCATGGCCAAATCCCCATTTGGCCAAGGTCTGGCCGAGGTCTTCGCGGTCCCTGGCAATGCCCAGGTCGGAGGCCGGGTCAAAGAACCCCAGCAAGCCGATAGAGGTGTTGATCAGGAATCGGGACAGTTCGGTGCCTGTATTGGGCAGGTCAAATTGCAGCAGGGCATTCATGGCGGAAACCGGGGAGCCCAGGTTATCGAAAAAGTTTGCCCCGGAGCGTCGCACGGGCGCCGGAATTACCCGTAATCCCCTGGCTACCGGTTTCAGTACGCCCCTGTAGAGCTTGTCATTGAGGGCAAAGGTGACCCGATTGAGGCCTTCCAGCGGGTCGGCAATACTGGGCGAGTCATCTTCTTCTTCGTCAAAGATGAAGAAGTCATCGTCGTCCTCCTGGGCATAGGCAGCATGGCCGCTGCAGGCCAGAAATACGAGTAAGACAAGTAACCGGGACAGGGGATGGGCTGTTTCAGAAAAAAGTCGCATGGGTGCTGATGTCAGGTGATGGTGTTCGGTGGAGGATTAGTCTGAGCTGAAAATGTACTTGCTGACCAGTTCTTCAAGACTGATAGCTGATTCAGTTTCGTAAATTTCATCGCCGTCAGAAAGCAGTTCTTCAAAACCACCGGGAATAATATTGATGTACTTTTCGCCAATAATACCCTGGGTGCGAATAGCAGCGATGGCATCTTCCTGGACTGGCACACCTTCGTTGACTCGCAGGGTGACAATGGCTTCGAAAGCTTCGGGATCAAAACCGATATCGGTGACGGTGCCTATGCGAACCCCGGCGCCTTCCACTATAGCGCCCTCACGCAACCCGGAAATGGACGTAAAACGGGCCGTCAGGCTGTAGCCGGGCTGTTCGGAAAATGTCGCACCGGCCACCGAGACAGCCAGCCAGGTAAAGGCGAGGATGCCAATGATGACGAAAATACCGGTTACCAGTTCAATGCTAATCTTGTTCATGACAATGCTCTTTGCGTTGCTTCATTCATGTTAAAAATATTCACGACATCAGTGCGCCGATCAGGAAATCACAGAACAGGACGCTCACTGACGAGATAACCACGGCATCCGTAGTGACCCGGCTCACCCCTTCGGCACCCTGGGAGCCGTACTTGCCCAGGTGCATGTAGAAGCCCTTGGCACAGCAGATCAACATGATCAGCAGGCCGAAGATCAGGGATTTTACCAGTCCCAGGCGTACATCGCTCCACAGTACCGAGTCGATCATGCCGTTGACGTAGGAGCCTTCGGCGACACCAAAAAGGATAACACCGACAAAATAACCGCCACCGATAGCGACAACGTTAAAAACGAAATTCAACAGGGGCACGGACAATATCCCGGCCACCAGCTTGGGCGCCACCAGGTACTTGTCCGGTGCAATGGCCATGCATTCCAGGGCATCGATTTGTTCGGAAATACGCATGATCCCCAGTTCGGCGCAAATGGCCGAGCCGGCACGGCCGACAACCATCAATGCCGTCATCACCGGTCCCAATTCGCGAATGATACTGAGGGCGACGGCCGAGCCCAGCACGCCCACAGACCCGAAGCGTTCAAGCGTGTTGTAAAACTGCAGGCCCAGGACCATGCCAATGGTGGCACCGGAAATAAGAATGACTGTCATGGAGCGTGCGCCGATGAAATAGACCTGCTTGATGATCGGGAAAATCCGGTAAGGCGGTTGCACGATTTTCCACGCGATAATCAGCAGCAGGTTAAAGGTGCGCCCTATCTGCTCGATGGCTTCGATCGTGGTGGTGCCAAGATTGTTGATTGTCTTGATCATCGTCTTGTTGCTACCGGTTATCCTGTGTCAGTCGGCTTAGATGTTCATCCTTGTCCATATTGTTTTCGCGTGGTGTCCTGTTCAGCAGGTCCATGACGCGATCATCCTGTGAGTTCTTTATTTCTTCAGGTGTACCAATCTGTATCAGCTTGCCCTCGCCCAGGATGGCAATTCGGTCAGCAATGGCAAAGGCGCTTTCCAGTTCGTGGGTGACCACGATGATGGTCATTTTCAGTGTTTCCTTGAGCATGATGATCAGCTCATCCAGTTCTGCAGACGTGATTGGATCCAGCCCTGCAGAAGGTTCATCAAAAAACAAAATTTTTGGATCCATGATGATCGCCCGGGCCAGGGCGGCACGTTTGCTCATGCCTCCGGATAGCTCTGATGGCATGAGGTTTTCGTAGGGCAGCATGTTGACCATGTCGAGCTTGATCCGTGTCATGATCTGGATGGTGTTTTCATCAAGGTCGGTATGTTCACGCAGGGGTAGCTGAATATTTTCAGCCACCGACATGGAGGTGAACAGCGCCCCTTGCTGAAAGGCCACGCCCATTTTTTTGCGCAGCTCATACAGCTCTTCCCGGGCAGCATGGCAGATATCGGTACCCAGCATATGAATATGGCCGGAAGTGGGTTTTTTCAGCCCGAGCACACAGCGCAGCAGCGTGCTTTTACCAGCGCCACTGCCCCCCATGATGACGATGATTTCACCCTGGTGAATATCGAAACTGATGTCATCAAGAATACGGCGTGTACCGTAGTCCACGACAAGGTCACGAATTTCGATGGCACTGGTAGTCATGAATGGGGGTTGTTATTCAGAGTTGAGCCTGGAATTTTTCGGCTTCATCAAAGATGGAAAACACGCGATCCAGGCGGGTGAGTTTGAGCACCTGCAGTGCCGGGTCTGAAATTTTCAGCAGACCATAAGCCAGCTTGGCAGATTTTGCCGTCTGGAATCCTTCCACCAGGCTGGCAATGCCGGAGCTGTCGATATAACTGACATCGGCCATGTCGATCAGCAGGGGTTTGCCTTCTTTCAGTGATGCAAGAATCGCTTCCCGCAGATCGGGTGAATAATGCAGATCTATTTCCCCGCCAAGTTCCAGCAGGTCATAGTCATTTTCTGAGTGCAGCGTGCATTTCATACAGCGTTACCGGTTAGTCCTCGATTTTCTTTGTCATCTGCAGCACATTACCGCAGGGGTTATCACAATCTATCAGGCTGACTTCATCCATGATTTCATTGATGATGTGGCACCCGAGTCCTCCGGGACGAATTTCATCCAGGGGCCTGCCTTTCATTTCCTCTTCCCGGGTTTTACGGTGAGCGAAATCTGTGAGGCGGAATACCATGCTGTCGTCATGCTTTTCGATTTCAACGATGATATCCCCGCAGTCATCATCGCAATACGCATGTTCGATGATGTTCATGCAGGCTTCACCGACTGCCAGGATGACACAGTTCAACAATTCATCGGACATACTGCACGGTCCGAGTGTCTCCCTCAGCTTTTCTCTCAGGGTACAAAGATTTTCACTTGAGGCGGGAAACTGGAATTCCAGCAGTTTTTCAGCGGCACCCATAGTTTACCTGTACGCGTAGTTACGCCCTGCCTGGAATGATGCTGTTATTTTCCAGCAGCAATTTCAGTAGGAACCTGTTGCAAGGTATCTTCTATCAGCAGCACGGTCAGGTCGTCAAAACCGGAATCAAACCGTGAAGCTTCTTCAGCAAAACAACGCAATCGTTCCTGGCGCGGTACATCGTGAAACTTCTCTATGAGGGTTTGCAGGTTCTGCAATTCGTCAGGTTTACTGAGTGATCGCGCCAGCCCCTCAGACAAGCCGTCAGTATACAAATACAGGCTTGATCCCGCCAGCGGGAAACTGATCTCCTCACAGACCTGGTCAGGCATGATGCCCAGGGGCAGGGTTCTGGATTCATACTCCTGGTAGGTGCCATCGGCAAGACGTTGAAGGGCTGGCAGGTGTCCGGCGTTGGCCAGCGTGACCATGCCGTTGTGCGGGTTGTAGATGCCGCCGATCATCGTGATGAACATGCCCCGTGTTGTATGCTCCACCAGTTCCTCATTGATGATTTCCATGATCTGTGCTGGTGAGCCAATGGTTTTGCCAAGGCAGTGATAGAGGCTGCTGGCCTTGGCCATCAGCAGTGCAGCATCCATCCCCTTGCCGCTGACATCACCGATATTGAAGACAAAGGTGCCATCTTCCTGCTGGAAATAATCATAAAAATCGCCCGAGACATTCTTTGCCGCCTGGTTGATACCAACGATCGGGTGCGCTTCTTCATAACTGGGTAGAAAACTTTCCTGGATCGTACGGGCAATCTGCAGTTCCTGCTGCATCATTTCCGACTGCACCAGTTCCGAGGCCATGCGGGAATTGTTGATGGCCAGCGCGGCAGCCGATGCCAGGATGCTCAACAAGTGCCTGTCCACTTCGTTGAACAGGCCCTCGGGCTCTTTCTTTGAGGGATATTTGTTGATCAGTTCAATGGCTCCGATAGTGTTCTTGTGGACGACAAGCGGGGCACACAACAGGGAGCGGGTAATAAAGCCGGTTTGCTTGTCGATGCCGTCAAAGAACAGGTCAGAGTCACGGGCATCGCGAATCATCAGCACTTCGGAATCGGAGACAGCCTTGCCGACGATTCCGGCACCGGGTTCGACGGTCACCCCCTGGAGATCGACCGGGCCCGCACTGGCCATGCAGGTCAGGCCGCCGGTTTCGTTATTGAGAAACACCGATGCGGCTTCGCAATGCATGTGTTCCATGAGCTTGCGCAGGGTCAGCGCAATGGTTTCATTGATATCCAGCGAGTACTCAAAAGTCTGGATGAGGTCTTCCAGGTGATCCAGGACAACAGGTGGCAGTTTCGGTTTCTTCATGAATAACCTGTTACACCTGATGCTGGCTGGTTCACCTGGCCGTTGTCCAGGGTCTAGTCACCGTAGGAAATACGGTAGATGACATTTCCACCATCGTCACTCAGGAGCATGGAGCCGTCGTCCATAAAGGCTGTGGCTACCGGACGCGCCCAGGGATTGCCCTCATCGTCAATGAAGCCGACCAGGAAGTCGATGTACTCACCAGTGGGCTCACCATCTTCGATGGGCAGGCGCACGATCTTGTGACCGGTGCGGTGGGCACGGTTCCAGGAACCGTGCAGGACAGCAAAGCCATCGCCGGCATATTCTGCCGGGAAGGCAGAATTGCCTTGAGCATTTTGAGGATAGAACTCCAGGTCAACAGATGCGGAGTGAGCGGTATAGGGCACATCCGGATGGGTAATCTTGCCGACCAGGTCGGGACGGGCACCGGCATGGCGTGGATCTTCATTGTTGCCCATGTAGTACCAGGGCCAGCCAAAGAAGCTGCCATCGGTGACGCGCGTGGAATAATCCGGAACCAGGTCATCGCCCAACTGGTCACGTTCATTCACGGTACACCAGACATCGCCCGTTTCCGGTTGTACGGTCAGGCCAACACAATTGCGAATGCCGTTGGCAAACAGGCGGCCGGTGGCTTCCTCGTTACCGACCTCAAAGACCATGACCGAAGCCCGATTCTCTTCAGTGCCCCAGGCAGCCCCCAGGCCTTTTTCAGCTTCCCAGGCAGCTATCTCGGCGGCGCTTTTTTCTTCCATGTTGTTTTCAGCCACGTTGGACTGTGAGCCTACAGAGACGTACATCAGTGAGCCATCAGGTGAGAAAGCCAGGTCACGGGTATAGTGCCCGCCGCCCACAGGACTCAGCTGTGACACGATGACTTCCGGGACGCCGCGCGCCACCATGTCACCTGACTGGTAGGGGTAGCGCACAACTCGATTGGTTTCGGCAACATAGAGCCATTGTGGATTGTCACCGGCCGGGTAGAAGGCCAGGCCCAGGGGTTGCAACATGCCCTGGGCGAAGATTTCGACGTCCTGCGGCATGCTTCTGACCGCGTTGGGGCGAATCACGCGAACCCGGCCGCTTTGTGTTTCTGACAGGAAAATATCACCGTTGGGGGCCAGCACCATGGCGCGGGGACCGGAGAGACCTTCGTCCAGGAAAACATCCACCTTGAAGCCGTCAGGCAGCATCAAATTGGATTCCTGCGGGCGTGATACCACCGTCGGGAAATTGACAGCAGAAGAGGTTTCATAAGGCTCGGGCAGGTTGTCCAGGTCGACACGATGGACACGGCCGGGACGATCATTGATCCAGTCAGGGTCACCTTCCGGTTCAGGTGTGTCACTTGAAAAGCCACCGAATCCGGCAGGAGGCTCCCGGTTGTCAACAAAGGTACCGTTGGCCAGTTCCTCGAAATAGGCAATGACGTTGGCACGGGTTTCGGCATTGGTAACGGGGATGACCATGGAAGATCCGGGAACCACGGTGGTGGGTGAAGCCAGGAACCGATCCAGGGTTTCTGCATCCCAGGTCAGGCCTGAAGCGGCCATGGCGTCGGTATAGGAAAAGTTGCTTTGTGCCGCTTCACGGCCAAAAACGCCATGGAGCAGAGGTCCCTGGGCACCGCCGTTGTCACCGGGTGCGGCACTGTGGCACAGGGCGCATTGCTGGGCAAAGAAGTCCTTGCCGGCAATGGAGTCCGCCGCCGAGGCGGACCCGGAAAACAGGATGATGGATAAAACTAATAATTGACGAATATTCACAACTGACCCCTTGGAAACTAATGTTTACTGGGGGCGCATGATACCTGATATAGGTATGTAAGGTGCAACCGGGAATCACATGATCCGGCCAGGTTGCCTATTCAATTCAGGGCAATATTGAAAGGGAAATTACCGGTCACACCAAAGGCAACCGGAATAGGGCTGACACCAGGAATGTCTGGATCGACCGAAAAGTTGCCATTTAATTCAAAGGGCATGGAGGTTAGTTCACTCAGCTTTTCCAGCGGCACTGTGATATTCATATCACCACCAAATCCGTCTTCACCTGCAGAAGCCGCCCATGACCCGGAAAAGGTCAACTCTGTCGGGCTAGTGACAAACAGGGACCCCCCGAAGGTGCCCGCTATATTCAGGCTCAAGGTTTCTTCGCCAATGACAGGGACATTCAAAGTCAGCGATAAGGGCTCCACGCCCTCTATAGACCCATTGAAAGTGCCATTGATATCAGGCGTTGAAGAAGAAGTGGGGACTGTCTTGGCAGACCAGCGCCCGTTCAGGGCAACATCAACTGAAACCACCTCATTGACACTGAGAACGGGTATTTCAATTGGGACATCGACAGTCACCACCTGGCTGAGATCACCACTGTAACTGCGAGTATCCGGGTACTGTTCACCCGGAAAAATTGCTTCTTTTGGCAGTGTGATGTTGATATTCAAATCGTATGCTCTTTTCCCCGTTGCCGAAGGAGCGGAACCTGTGATGTTGGCTGTCCAGTTCAGGCCACCGGTATGTTCAAAAAGTATGGGCTTGTCCAGGGTCTTGCCATTGGGGATATCCGTATAAAAGCCGGAGAGTGTCATATCGGAATACCCGAAAGTCACATGGAATGTGACCTGCATACCCAGTCCCCCTGTACAGGACGCTACGCCGTCTACAACGGCGGTAAGGTCACCGCCACCTGCGGAGTTGATATCTACCACAGCATCAAGTGCAGTCTGGGGTTCGACAAAATCTCCACTTTCATTCTCAACCAAGCCGGTTACCGTACCAACCATGCCACCGATCAGGTCGCTTTGTGGAAAAGCAGTGAACGGTAAAAGTGAGAAAATAATTGCTACAGCGAATTTGTGGTAAAGCATATTCCGACTCCTTATCTAGTTGTTAGAGTCAGCTTAAACCTGGACTGTGGGGACTATTTTGCTTTAGATCAATTTCATGAAATGTTGCGCAAATATATTCAAGTCTTAGATAAGAATGGTGCGATTGCGATCTTGTGTGATGTCGACGAGGGGGCCAGGAATGAAAATTTTCCAATATTGGCCCATGACTCACTTTGTCGTGGTTTTTTAGTTAAACAGGGTAATTAACCGGGCTGATTTTCAGCCCGGTTCAATCAGATGTTAATGAAACCGGTGCTGTCGCCAAAACTTTCCTGTTCGATGCCGACCAGGTTGATCATAGACAGCAACAGGTTGGACAGTGGTGTCTTGTTGGGTGTGACGATGTGGCGATTGCCTTCCAGGCGACCGGATGCACCACCGGCAATAATAATAGGAAGCGGATCATGGTTATGGGAATTGCCATCGCTCATGCCACTGCCATACAGGAGCATGGAGTTATCCAGGAGCGTGCCGTCACCATCCGGTGTTGCCTGCAGTTTTTCCATGAAGTAGGCCAGCAGACCAGTGTGATAACGATTGAGTATCGCGAAACGGGCCTTCTGCTCCTCGTTGTTGGAATGATGGGACAGGGTATGGAAACCATCCCTGACGCCACTGGCCGGGTAAACTGCGCCACTGAGTTCCTTGGCCATCAGGAAGGTGGAGACCCTGGAAATTTCGGTTTGCCATGCCAGGATTTGCAGGTCAAACATCAGCTTGATGTGTTCCTCGACATCAGCCGGAATACCGTTGGGCCTGTCCGGGACTTCGATATCATCGCCGATCTTGGCACCGGCCTGGACGATGCGGCGTTCAATTTCGCGGATGTCGGTCAGGAACTGCTCGAGCCTGAGTTTGTCACCAGCCGGCAACTTGCGGTCCAGTGAAGATAACTGGTCTGATACGGCATCCAGCAGGCTCAGGGACTGCTTGCGGCGGGCATCACGTTGTTCCGGCGTGGCGCCATCACCAAAGAGGTGTTCAAACACCACCTGCGGGTTGTTCTGCATGGGCAGGGGAGATACCTCGGACTGCCAGGAAATGGTGTTGCGATAGGCGCAGCTCAGGCCTTCACCACAGCTCAGCGTGGACTCTTCAATCGTGAGTTCCAGAGAGGGCAGCGGTGTATCCTGGTGCAGGTTCTGGGCAATGACCTGGTCGATGGTGACACCAAGAAAGGGCATGGCACCGGTCTGCGGCTTGGCACCGCTGAGGTAGCTGGCGGCAGAACGGTTATGGTTGGCCGTTGCACCACCGGGACCATAAGCCAGGGGCAGTCCCGTTCCGCTCACGACATTGACGTATTCACGGAACTTTTCCAGCGGCTGCAGGATTTCAGTGAACTCAAAATTCTTGCCTTCAGTAGCAGGCGTCCAGCGAGACATGGTGGCACCATGAGGCAGGTACATCGCACCAAAACGCGTTTTCGGCATATTGGCCTGCGCCAGGGCAGTATTCGCCGGCACCATGGACTCCAGGAACGGCAGTGCCAGTGTGGTACCGGTACCTCGCAGGAAGGTCCTGCGATTCAGATGTTTTTTGGTCAGGTAGGTTGCCATATCAGGCCTCCGGTGTTGTCAGTGCAGCATCCCCATGGGAGGCTACTTCTTCCATCTCGTCACCGCTTTTGACGCGCATGGTGAATTGTTCACTGTTGATTATGCCCCGGACAAGGGCTGAAAAGCGATAGTCATTGGATTCTGCATTTCTCATGATGCCGCGGACAGTCGGCATGTCAAAGTATTCCAGTTCGCGGCCCAGGGCGTAGGTCATGAGCTTTTCGGTAACAGTTTCCACGAACAGGTCGGAATACCGCACCAGTGCCTCACGCAGGTCTGAAGGGCCGTCAAGCATTGAACCATCGAGCAATACACCACTTGGATCCACTTTGGAATCGCCATCGTATTCGCGCCATTCACCCACCAGGTCAAAGTTTTCCAGGGCAAAGCCAACCGGGTCGATGACCGCATGGCAGGAAGCACAGACAGGGTCCTGGCGGTGCGCTTCAAGACGTTCCCTGATGGAAGAGGTCAGCACAGTGCTGCCGTCTCCGTCCAGGTTTGTCTCCACGCCGGGAGGTGGTGCAGGTACCGGAGCACTGAGCAGGTTTTCAAGAATCCACGCGCCCCTTACCACGGGTGAGGTACGGCTTGCCGTGGAAGTCACGGAAAGGATACTGCCGTGCCCCAGCAGGCCCCTGCGCGGGCTGTCTTCAGGCAGCTGGACTTTGCGGAAATAGGATCCACGGACATCATTGATACCGTAATGCCGGGCCAGACGCTCGTTGAGATAGGTATAGCTGGAATCCAGCAGTTCGGTCACCGGCAGGTTTTCGGAAATCATGTTGGCGACGGCAAGCTGGGTTTCGGTAATAAAGGCTTCACGCAGGTTGTCGTCAAAATTACCTTCTTCCGGCGTGATAGTTTCAACATCGCGCAGGAACAGCCATTGCCCGGCGAAGTTCTCCACCAGGGCACGCGACTTGTCATCAGTCAGCATGCGTGTGATCTGCGCATCAAGCACTTGCGGGTCACTCAACTGGTTGCTCATGGCCAGTTCCAGCAGTTCCTCATCCGGAATGCTGCTCCACAGGAAGAACGACAGGCGGGAGGCCAGTTCCAGGTCGCTGATACGGTAGACCTCACCCGGCTCGGCGGCTTCGGGTTCTTCCTCGAAGCGAATCAGGAAACGGGGGTCAATCAGGATACGGGACAGCGCTTGCTGGATACCGTCTTCGAAACTGCCTTCACTGTAACCCTGGTGATAGAAGTCCATGATGCCATCCACTTCCTCGCTGGATACCGGTCCACGAAATGCCCTGGTGGCAATTTCCTGGACGATGGTTTCAGCACAGGCGGTTTCCTCGTCATTGGTAGCGGGGTAACAGCTGAATACTTTCTGGCGGCTTGGCGTATCACCCGGGCCGGTCGCATTGAAAGGACCGACAATCTCGATACGACCGACGCTGCCTTCCTTTTCATAGTTGTCGTAAATGTCATTGACGCCGGCAGGCTGTTTCTTGTCGATAATGGCCGCAGTAATGGTGTGCGGACCGGCAGTCAGGGGAATCTTGCTGATCGAGTTGCGATCAACTTTGACCGGGTTGCCGTCAATGGTGACATCCAGTTCGGAATCCAGTTCGGCACCAAAGCCGCGCCTGAAGCTGAACAGGCGGCCGCCGATATTGATGTCGTACTCGGCATCCAGCGGAAAGTTGTGCGTGATTTTCATGCCGCCGCGTGTGCCCAGGGGCAGGCCATCTATATGTTCATCCTGGGCCAGGCTGGGGGGCGGCAGGTAGATAGTGGAAGACTCCTGTGTCGTCATGTCGCCAACTGCCCGGCGGCTGATTTTCATGGCCGCGGAGGTATAGGCCTGCACCAGGGCCGGTGAAAATCCCAGGGAGGCAGCGATATTGTCAAAACCCTCGCTGGAGTTATCCCGTGGCAGAAGTGTGGAGACATCCACATCCAGTGACAGCAGGTCGCGAATCACGTTGGCGTATTCATTCCGGTTCAGCCGGTGCAGGGACGGAGAAGCGGGCACTACCTCGATGGTTTCATCCAACTGGTGGGCAATGCTTTCGGCAAAATGCTCCATGGTGTCATTGTCAGGACGTTCCTCGCCTACCGGGGGCATCATGCCGATGCGAATCTTCCTGATCATCAGCTCCCAGGTTTCCGGTGCAGCATCCACATGCGAGAAATCCAGGCCTTCCATATCCAGGCTACCGGCCCAGTCTTCGAAGTTGTGGCACTTGATACAGTACTGTTCCATCAGTTCCGGAACTTCCTGTGCCCGGGCTATGGCAGGGAAGACAGCAGGTGCTGTGGCAGCTGCCAGGACTATGGCGGAGGCAAGTTTTTTACTGACTGTTTTCATGGTTTGTTTGCTTCGATGTTTACCTGGTAAAAAAATCATTCTCTAAATATATACTGATAAGTACGGGTATTACCGCACAGGCATGTTTTTTTCTTCAAGCAGCCTGGTAATAAGAGCCATGGATTCGGGTTTTTCTTCCGCCGGATGCGTGGCCAGAAAAACACCCTTGGCCCAGTCCAGCGCTGTTCGTCCCTCGTTATCCTGGATATCCAGGCGTGCCCCGTTTTCTACCAGCAGTTCGATAATATCGTTGGAACCGCGGTTGGCTGCACCGTGAACGGCTGCCAGTCCCATGGAATTGGTGTGATTGACGTCCATGCCCAGGTCAATACACAACTGCACTGCGGCAAGGACCTGTTCAGGATCTTCGGTCCAGGTTTGCGAGACAACCCAGTTGATGCCGGCAGCCACCATCAGGGCATTGGTGCCTTCAAAGGTTTCGATAGTCGGATCGGCGCCATGCTCAAGCAGCAGGTTCATGACTGCCAGGTCGCCAGCGCGGGCAGCGCGCAGGAAAGGGGTCTGGCCGGTGAGGTCAACCCATTCCAGTGTCCCGGTGATGGACAGCAGGTCATGGCGAATCGGGGGTGACTCCTTGGTCCTGACATCCAGGTTGGCGCCTTCGGCAACCAGCTTTTCGATCAGGGCAAAAATTTCATCACGGTTGGTAATGTAATTGTCGAAATTGTTGTTGTGCAGGTACAGGTTGCGCAGGTTGACCGCTTCCCACAGTGGCGAGCGACCATACCAGTCCTGCTCGTCTATACGGGAACCCTGGTCGATCAGGAAATTGGCCGTGGCCATGCTGTTGGTTTCAATGGCCATCAGCAGTGGTGAGATATTGTTGGCTTCGGTCTGGTGAAGATCTGCACCGGCTTCCAGCAACATGGCTGCAATTTCAGTCTGGTTGTGCCTGGCGGCGTAGAGCAGGGGTGTCATGCCGCCCGGAATGGGCTCACGCCGGCCGCGATCTGCGGGTGTGCCGCCGCGGATAATGCCGAGACCAAAACCGAAACCGCGTTGCGAGTTGGGCAGGATCCAGCGTGGTGTGTCGCCGACCTTGGTCCGGGCGTTGGGGTTTGCACCCTGTTCCAGCAGGTAGCGGGCAATATCGGGGTGACCTGCACGTGTGGCAAACATCAGCGCTGACTGGCCAAAGGTGGCATCCAGGGCATTGACGTTGGCACCATGGTCGACCAGCAGCTTCACGGAGTCGAGAACGCCAACTTCAGAAGCAGTCATCAACAGGGTGTGGCCATTGTTTTCCAGGATATCGGTATCAGCACCGGCTTCCAGTAACAGCTCTACCATGTCCGCATTGCCATTGGCGATGGCCAGGCTCAGGGGGGTGACGCCGTAACGACTGGAAATATTGGGGTCGGCACCTTCCTGCAACAGCAGGTCGGCAGCCTCGAGTTCGTTGTATCTGACCAGCCAGAGCAGGGCGGGCGTATCATAAAGTCCGCGTTTATCTGGATCGGCACCTTGTTCAATCAGGGATTTGATGGCGATGACATCGCGGTTCATGGCGGCATCAGCCAGATCAGCCTGCACCTGGACAGTAGCAAGCGAGAATGTCGCACCGACGAGAGCAGTTGCAATAATCTGTTGAATTGCAGATTTCATTTTAAAAAGATTTGTTCCCCCAAATCCTGCGCAAGACCCTCTTTAAAAGCCCGTTACAGGGCGTCCTGTCCTGAGTCTTGTAAAAGTAAGGTAAAGCTATGATTAGTCTTCAAAAAAGACTTATAACGCTGGCTATTTGCTAAGTCAACAAAGGCCGCAACACTTACCTTTTCTTTTCACTTTTAAGGCCTTTTCCTGCATTTCGCGAGCCTTTGCGAATCACCATGAAAGTGCCTGGCCAGAATCCATAATCATTGCATATTTGCAGAATGAAACTTCTTGGTGGAAATGATTAAAAAGGTTAGTCTCTTAAAAAGACTGCTGCTTGATTAACAGCTATTCTTTGCCATATATCTGACAGATATCCGTTTTAACATGGTATGTCAGGGAGTTTTGCTGCATAAATGCATAAAACAGGACAATCATGAATTATACATCAGGCAGGATGACCATGTGGGCTCTGCCAGTCTTATCCAGTCTGCCCGACTCAGGGCGAAAACACAGTAATTGAAATTATTCATCACGGGGAAAACTCATGAGAAAAACCATAATGTTTGTAATGGCGCTGGCCTGGTCAGTAACCGGTGTGGCCGCTGATGCCAATAGCGTGGAGTCGATAGAAAATGGTCCGCTGCACGTGCAGGTATTTACGTCGGACGTGCCGGGCTACTCGGTGACCTCGACGCTGATCTATGGCAACAGTGACCTGATCCTGATCGATCCGCAGTTCCTGTTGCCGCAGGCCGAGGAAGTGGTGGCGTTGATCAAGGCCACCGGCAGAACGCTGACCACTATCTATACGACACATGCCCATCCGGATCATTTCCTGGGTGTGCCGGCTATCCTGGAAGCTTTCCCCGATGCCCGTTATGTGGCCTTGCCTGAAGTTCGCGAACGCATGATTACCGGCTGGCCAAACCGTCGCAATTTCTGGGTACAGACCTATGGTGAAGACGTGTTGCCGGGACCAGAGCCCGTGTTGCCGGAACCATTGCCCAATCCGCCGATGCTTCACCTGGAGGGCTACAACATGCCCATTACCCGTGACCAGGTCGGCCTCGATGGCCCGGGAAATTCCTTCGTGCATATACCGGCGATCAAGACCGTGGTGACCGGAGACATCATTTTCAATTCTCACCTGCGTCCGCCCGCCGATACCGGTCCCCTGTATGAAACCCTGGATCGTATCGCTGCCCTGAACCCGGATTACGTGGTGGCAGGTCACCAGGCCAAGGGCACAACAAGCGAAGCGGCAGTGCTGGATTTTGTCCGCGAGTACATCGGGGCGTTCAGGATGGCGCGCATGCTGTCCGATAATCCTCAGCAGCTGCAGGAAAAAATGCTGGAGATGTACCCGGCCCTGGGGCGCACAGATGCCCTGGAGCAGGCAGCGACCCGCGCCTATCAGTAAGCTTAAGATTTACAACTAGCAAGCTCTAAGGCCGTAGTGAGTGATCACTACGGCCTTTTTGTTTCAGCCTGTGTGGCGGCGTTGGCCATCAATACAGGCCGATATCGGAAGAGCGCCCGCCGTAGTTATGGATATGGGTTTTGCCCCTGACCGACCACTCGTACCAGACCCGGGTGGAGGACAGCCTGCGCCAGACCATCACCTCAATCTGTTCCCCCCCTGCCAGGGTCACCGGATGCTGCAGCGGGATATAAAGCGGAAACCAGGTGAACATGCCCTCAGAATAATTCTGATCGGCGATGCTGATATGAATGTCATCATAAAGCGTGCAGTCAAAGGTGCCGCGGAAACCGTGAAGTTCGCATTGGGATAACTCCTTCGGCATGGTAAACGAACAGGTGGCCTGGCGTTCATTGGATGACATGCCCGGATTGGGATGGTCAAAGGTGAAGCAGGCTTGTTCATCGGCCAGCCTGAATACCGAGCCCATCAATACCACATAGGTGGTTTCATAAAATTTCCGGTTGCCAATGTCGGGAAACAGGAATGGCGCTTGTCCACCGGTATAGGCATGAAGCCTGGCGGTGGTTATCGGAGAGATATAGGACGTGTAGCTGGACGGAATACTGATGCCGTCCTCCTTCAGCAAATGCTGTGCACCATCGAGGCACTCCGGTGACAGCTCGTTATCTCCCCACGAGCCCAGCAGTTCCGAGACAATAATATCTGCCTTGTCGTCGCCTGCCCAATCCCGCATGTTGGTTTCCACGATGGTGACATCCTGGTCGGTCCAGTCATCCGCTGCCCGATGTTTAAGTGTGACAACTGCGGTCGGGTTTTTTTCAATAACAAAAATTTTCAGTTTGCAGGGCAGGCCATTGGCAGCGCGCAGGGCGGCATCCACCAACGGGCCTCTTCCTGCACCAAGTACCATCAGGGTGACTGTTGACTCACCCGGGTGTCGTTCTACCAGGGCCTTCCTGATGGCTTTCTCATACTGGACATACTTGACCGGGTCTTTCTCGAACAGTGCATAGTTGGCGGAATGCAGTTGGTCCTGCAGGGGCTGCATGGGCCGTTGCAGGCAGTCCGTGCTGCCGCGCAGGAACAGGTCGAGTTCGGACAAGGGACTGGATTGCCTGATGTTTTCCAGGATGGTCCGGTAGGCCGAGTAGCTTTGCCCATCAAAGCAGGGGCCTTCAAGCAGCCACTTGATGTCCAGGTAATGGAAAAAATGACTGCAGATTTCCTGCAGTGGGGGTGACAGGGCCAGGCCTTCAGGGCCCGAGTCGTACTCACTGGTGGGCAGGCTCACAGCCTGGACACTTTCTCCGAACCAGCGTGCCATTTCGGCATTCCAGCCGCTTGCCGATTCCTTGCAGCCTTTCAGGTCAACCATGACATGCAAGCGGTTCTTGGCATTTTCTCCGATACTTCTACGCAACTCGTTCCATAACTCCCATCCGGCATTATGCCAGGGCACCTTGATCCAGAATTGAAATCCCTCGTACACGGTTTTATGCATCAGGCGTGCGATCAGCTCTGCATAAAAATGCAGGGATTGTCCCTGGCTGTGCCCAGCGTCCAGCAACCTGCCCAGGTCCAGTGAAATACTGTGCATACCCAGGTATTTGGCCCACTGGGTTGCCTCTGTGAGAATCAGGGTGACGACGTCGTCTTCCAGGCCGGCAGCAGGCACATTGGCCACCCTGCCACCAAATGAGAGCCATTCCTTGTTTGGTAACTCGCTGTGGGATTTGCGGGTAAAGGCGGGCTGGGGCAAGGCCTGGTAGGCAGGAAGATCAAGCAGGCTGGCCTGCGGCGCTGGCAGGTCTTTGGATACGGTGATGACGGTGAAATTGTAGCCATGGGCCAGGTTTTCCTGCCAGAGCTTCTGTAGCAGGTGAGTGTAGGCGCCGCCATCGGCAGATTCCTGCCGGTAAAGGCCGGCTGTTAAAGCGGGTTGCTGCATGATTGTTCTCTTTGTTGGTTGTTGGTGACCTGGCCAGGGGCTTTTTTGTCCTTGAAAAACTTGCCACATGAAATGCCAGACGACTGACCACGTGCACTATAGCCAGTTTCTGTGATCAGTGAAATTAATGCCACGCCCAGGTGGCAGTTGATACTGGATATGACCTTCCAGTGTTTACTGCTGCGGAAAACGGCGCTTCGGCCCCGTTTTTTATTGGGTTGTCCTGCAATGCTGAAATGCTGGTATACAGGCGCATGTTGTCGCGATAAGTTCTTATTATTACTGGTAAATAAAAAGCTCGACAGGTAGTTGCAAATCATGTTGAAATAGCGCTGTTAGTTCATAAAAGAGACTAAAGTAAATGAGAATAGCTTGTAGTTTAGCTACTAGTCGAGTGAGCAATTTGTCTGGTTTTTCCAGTCCAATTTGCAATTCAACTGACTTTGGTCTTGAGCCTCTATAAGGCAACTGACAATCAATATGCTTTCGAACACTACACTGGAATTTCCCGGAAATTTCAGGTTTTTTGGTGGAGTGTACTTAACTAGAAAATCAAAAATGGGGAGAAATCCGATGATAAGAAATCGTCTTATCAAGAGGAGTGCTTTGGCCCTGGCAGTTGCATCTGCCGTAGGCGCCAGTCCTGTACTCCTGGCACAAGACCTTGAAGAAATCACCGTAACTGGTACCCGTCTGCGTGTTACAGACGGCATGGCCGAACCTACACCTGTCACTTCAATGACACCTCTGGAACTGATGGACTTCGAGCCGGGCGGCACCGTTGCTGAACAGCTTGATGCCCTGCCTCAGTTCTTTGCCACCGGTACTGCACAGCGTGGCGGCGCCACACTGTTTGGTGATGGTGGCGGCAGCTACCTGGACATGCGCGGTCTTGGCCGTAACCGTACCCTGGTACTGCTTGATGGTTCTCGTGTTGTTCCTGCTGACAAGCGTGGTACGGTCAACGTGGACAATATTCCTACTGCATTGATCAGGTCAGTTGACGTGATCACAGGCGGCGCCTCAGCAGCCTATGGTGCCGACGCACTTGCCGGTGTCACCAACTTTGTCCTGAATCGTGAATTCCAGGGCCTGGAAGTAACTGCCAGTACCGGTATGAACGAGTTCAACCAGGATGGCAAAAACTACAGCCTGGAAGTTGCTGGTGGTTTCGAGATGGGTGAACGCTGGAACTTCGTCGGTTCCATGCAGGGTCGCCATATTGACCGAATCTACCGTGCTGCCGATGAGCTTGATCAAGACTGGTTTCAGCGTTGGGGTCATATCAACAACCCGGATCCCAGCGGTCCTGCCCGTATTACTGTGCCCTGGGTTGCACCAACCAACCAGACTCCCTCCGGTGTAATCAGTGCTCGCGGCTCCTCGCTCAACGGTCTCCAGTTCACTGAAGATGGCCAGGGCCTGCGTCCTTTCATCCTGGGTGACGTGACCAGCACTGGTCGTGGTGCATCCACTTCCGGTGGTCCGGAAGCCAAGCGTTACAGTGATGCTACTGTATCGCCATTACAAGGAAATGGCGTGGATACGCGCAATGCCTTTGCAGCCCTCCAGTTCCAGGCAACTGACAACCTGAGCGTGTGTGTACAGGGTCTGGTTGGTCGGACTGAGTCCTATGCCACATCCATGCATTCCACGTTTGCCATGTCGCCGCCCTGGAGTGAAACCATTTACCGGGAAAATCCTTATATTCCCGCGTCTGTCGCAGCCATTATGGATGCCGAAGGCCTGTCATCTTTCAGCCTGAACAAAGTGGGAAGTTATCTGGGACAGCTGGCACCAGGTGCCGGCGAATTCGACCGTTCCGTATTTACTACTGAATCCTACACAGCAGGGTTCAATGCCACATTGGCCAATGGTTGGGACCTGACCGGTTCTTACCAGACTGGTGAGTCTCGCAAGAAAGGTGGTCAGTTCAACTCCCTGCGTGTTGACCGTGAAGCCCTGTCACGTGATGCCGTGATTGACCCGGCTACCGGTGCCATTGTCTGTAACGTTCAGTTGGTTAACCCTTCCGAAGCCGATCTGGCAGCCTCTCCATCAGTACAGGGGCTGGTAAGCTCCCGTACCGGTGAGCCATTGGCCTCTCCTATTGGTCTGGATAACACCATTCGTGACTGTGTGCCTTACAACGCCATGGGTACCGAAGGTATGTCACAGGCAGCCTGGGACTACATGCATACTCCGAAGACCAATGATTCCTGGGTTGAACAGGACTTTGCCGAGTTGCTGCTCCAGGGTGAGGCTTATGAAGGTTGGGGTTATGGCCCCGTTGCTTTCGCAGCAGGTCTGACCTGGCGTGAACAGAGCTTCCACGACGAAGCCGCTCAAGCCGATGTTGATACACTTGGACCACCGATCAATGATCCGGCCCTGGGTATCCGCGGTATTGCCTCTGCCTATGGCGGTGGTACACCTAACCTGCATCACTTCTCCACCATTCCTTTCCTGAGTGGTGAATACGATGTCTGGGAATGGTTCGGTGAGTTGAACGTACCCATCTGGGAATCCAATGATGGTGGTTCCAGCCTGGGTGGTAACCTGGCATTCAGACAGTCAGATTACTCCAGCAGCGGTAAGCAGGACTCCTGGAAAGCCGGTCTGGAATGGCAGGTATTTGAAGACCTGCGTTTCCGTGCCACCAAGTCACGCGACGTTCGTGAAGCCAGCTTCTCCGAGCGTTTCGGTATCCAGACAGGTGGTACCAATGTCGATGACCCGTTCACCGACACCCTGAATGTCAACGTATCCTTCTTCCGTGGTGGTAACCCCGATCTGGAAGCTGAAGAAGCGGATACCACTGTCGTCGGATTTGTTTACGAGCCTTCCTATGTTGAAGGTCTGCGCATGAGTGTCGACTGGTATGAAATCGACATCTCCGGTGCGGTAGACAGCATTACCGAGCAGCAGGTTATCGACCAGTGTTTCGAAACCGGTGCGCCAAACCTGTGTAGCCTGATCAATCGTGATAACAACGGTGTGATTGTTGGTGTGGGAGCGCCTTTCCTGAACCTGTCAACGTCATATGCTGAAGGTATCGACTTCGAACTGGCTTACAACAGGGAAGTGAACCTGTTTGACAGCCAGACTGAAGATCTGTCACTGCGCTTGCTTGCAGGTCACCTGATTGATCGTTACGACCAGCCACCCGGCGGTGCAGCGATTGACCTGGTGGGTAGCTCAACCCGTCCTGAAACAACCGGCATTTTGACTGCGCGGTATTCAGTGGGTCCATGGGCTGCTACCTGGCAGCAGCGTTATATCAGCGATACGCTGGTCAACATCAACTGGGTTGAAGGTGTGGACGTGGATAACAACACGATTCCGACTTACTCCTTCACCAACCTGTCGTTGCGTTATAACGGCGAGTCCATGGTTGGCGGCGGTCAGTGGTCAGCCACTCTCGCTGTCAATAATGCCTTTGACAAGAATCCTCCAATCATTCCTGGCGCATTCGGACGTGTCGGTTCACAGACCGGCGGCCTGAATGCCTACGATGAGTGGGGACGTCGTTACCAGCTGACCCTGGATATGTCTTTCTAATATCCGGTAGTGATGCAAAAAAAAACGGGGCTTCGGCCCCGTTTTTTTGGAATTGAAAAATTAAAAATTGTTTTGTCAGGCAGCTTCTTCCTTGCTGCTTGCATCCTGTTTGGCCTGCTTCTCGCCCTTGGCCGGTTTGTTGCCGTACTTCCTGAAATATTTCCGGGCATTTTCCGTTTTCGCGATGACATTGATCTCACCAGGCTCCAGTACCCTGCCATCCTGGGAACGTACCGCCCCCTTGGCCAGGGGCATGTTGCTAAAGATATCGACAAAGTCGAGCTCTGATTCGTAGCCATCGTCCGCCCAGCGTTCGGCCCAGACATGCAGTGCCAGCATGACCGGCGACAGCTCCCAGGCCTTGCGGCGCAGTTTGTACTCCATGCGGCGGCTGTTCTCGAAGATCGGTGACTTCTTGATCAGGCCCAGTTCAACAAAGCGGCGCAGTCGTTTGGTCAGCACATTACGGGAAATGCCCAGTGCGTTATACAACTGTTCAAAGCGGCGGGTTCCGCCGAAAATCATGAACTCCCTGAGGATAAGCATGGACCATGGTTCGCTGAAAAATTCAGAAGCATGGGACACATAACAATTGAGTTTTTGATCAGTCATAGTTTTATGCTTTCGATAAAAATAATAGCCAAAGCTATTGATTTCATAGCTTACATGATTTACATTTTAGTCTCTTTTTAAAACTAATCTTAAAAAAAGACTTTAAGTAACACAGATTCCGTTTCCTGACTATCTATTTGTCTTAAGGCCTGAAAACAAGCCGTTTTGTTTTCCGATAAGGATAACAGTCTACCAGCTTTGAAAACTGATGGCTTTTTCGATGAGCGAAAACCGGGTTTTTGCATAGGTTTTCCATATTTGCAGGCGAATAGTTTTAAAAATACCGGCCCCTTGCAGCTGTAGTACTGCCCAATACCACTCCTTGTGGTGTTGGGCAGGTAGCTCTTCCTCTTCACGATATTCTCACCATATCAACTAATTACGTCTCTCACGACTCAACAGATTTCAGTTTGTCCGGGTTTGTTGTTACTGGAATGCCCGGTATGGCGACTTGTCACTTGTTGCCTGCGCACTGAATTCCGGCTTCAAATGCCCCCCGGTTTTGGGTAATCTCACCAGTCTTGCCCGATGCTCAGGAGCCATGCATGTCTTCACACAAGATCAATAACAAGTTGAACCAGACCTATCGACGGGAATTTCTGAAGTTCCTTGCCGGCAGCCCCTTATTGACCAGTTATTCTGCGTTTGCCCAGGAAGTTGAAGAAACCCTGGGGGAGCGCCTGACCAACCCGGACCAGGTTATCAATGTGTTTGAGATGGAGGCCATTGCCCGGGAAAAAGTGCCACCTGCCCATTTTGGCTACCTGATCTCCGGTGTTGATAGTGACACGACTTTGCGGGCCAACCGGGAGGGTTATACCCGGTTCCAGATTCTTCCCCGTCGCCTGGTGGATGTGAGCGGACCTACTGACATGTCAGTCAATGTCCTGGGTGCCGAGGCCAAATCGCCAATCTTCCTGTGCCCGGTGGGCAGCCAGGGGGCATTCCACGCTGATGGCGATGTGGCATCAGCCCGTGCCTCGGCGGCCAAGGGGCATCACCAGATTCTGTCCACGCAGGCTTCCAAGCCGGTTGAGGAAGTCATGGCTGCCCGCAACGGGGCACCATTATGGTTCCAGTTGTATTCCACCAACCGGTGGGAGTACACCGAAGCACTGATCAGGCGTGCTGAAAACGCCGGCTGCACAGCCGTGTGCCTGACCGTGGATTTGCCCGGCGGTCGTAATACCGAAACGTCGGCAGTGCTAGCCCGGGAAGATGACCGCTTCTGCGAGGAATGCCATTACGGGCAGGCCAAACCAGCCTTTGAAGGCCTGGATATGCAGGGCGTTGGCCTGGTGAACCCGGCCCTGACCTGGGATGTGATAGGCCGCATGAAAGACATCACCAACATGAAAGTCCTGATCAAGGGAATCGAGGTCGCTGCCGATGCAGCCCTGGCGGTACAGTACGGTGCTGATGGCATTATACTGTCGAATCACGGTGCCCGCGCCACTGACACAGGCCGCGGTACTATCGAGTGCCTGCCCGAAGTGATCAAGGCAGTGAACGGCAAGATCCCGGTCATCATAGATGGCGGCATTCGCCGTGGTACTGATGTTTACAAGGCCCTTGCACTGGGTGCGGCGGCCGTCGGTATTGGCAGGCCGTATTGCTGGGGTCTGGGTGCCTTTGGCCAGGCGGGTGTTGAGCGGGTGCTGGATTTGCTCAACCGTGAACTTGCGATTACGATGCGCGGCAGTGGCACACCTTCAATTGCCGATATCGGCCCGGCTTATGTCCATGACGTGGGGCACCGGGTACCTCGAGGAGTGTTGGGCCGGGAGCTCCTCTGAGCCAGGCACCAGCCACAGGAATCCAAAGGGGGGGATCAACAGGGTCAGAGCAAACCCGCTCGGGTTTGCTTTGGCCCTTTTGATTATGAAGGGCAAATAGCCATTGTGACATCCTGCACTGTATGAATTACCAAGCTTATCCATCCCTGACTGCCACGAGGTGCCGAGTATGACTACCGGAATAAAAACGGTATCGCATGCCTCTGCCATGGTCGTGTGCATGCATGGCCTGACCTCATCCGGTTTCGATTTCCGCCGTGTCATGGAAGGCTGGTCTGCTGCCGGTATCAAGGCCGCGGAACCGGACCTGGTGTCTGCCAGGGCTTTTGAAGAAGCAAATGGTCCCGGTTCGGCCCGGCAACTCATGGATGACCTGGGTCTGCGTGCCGTGTCATCGACAAATCAATTGTTCCTGGAAGAGAGCGGGGAACGTCGTGACCAGGCCATTGAAGACCTGAAATGGAAAGTGGAACTGGCCGAATCCCTGGGCGCTGATCGCCTGGTCGCGCCTTCAGCAGCAAGTCAGCCTCACACCATGGCAGATTACGATGCGGTGTTTGAAAACCTGCATGAAGCAGCCGAGATTGCCAGGCCGCACAATATTTCCCTGATGGTTGAATTTACCCGACTGTCTACCCTGATTAATAACGTCAGGACATCACTGGAAGTCGTGCGCACCATCAACCATCCCAACCTGAAATTCATGCTGGATGTGTATCACCTGTGGGCAGGGCCCAGTAAATTTGAAGACCTGGACCTGATCAAGCCCGGTGAAGTACATCATGTACATTTCCAGGATACGCCGGCAGAACCGTTCATCGAAGTGGCGGCCATGAAGGACCGCGTCTTTCCGGGTGAAGGCATCGCCCCCCTGGCGCGCATCGTGGCGAAGCTCAATGAACTGGATTACCAGGGACCCTTATCCCTGGAACTGTTTGACCCGGAAATCCAGCATACCGATCCGGAAGTTGTGGCGCGTAAAGGCATTGAGACCATCACGCCCTACATCTCTTGATCCTGGTCCCTAGGCGCGCAAGGCAGCTCGACTAATATCCGCCAGTGTGGGTGTTCCTGCCTGTTGCATGGCGATGCCCAGTTCGTTATCCAGGATGCGAAAAACCTTTTCAACGCCCT
>Ga0181565_10000550_pt1 | contig 28347 bp, 19 predicted proteins | sample 101ome_16_FD_129661 | JGI IMG/M metagenome (GOLD analysis project Ga0181565, IMG submission 129661) | Coastal salt marsh microbial communities from the Groves Creek Marsh, Skidaway Island, Georgia - 101401AT metaG (megahit assembly) | ecosystem: Environmental > Aquatic > Marine > Intertidal... | reverse complement strand
GCCTATTCCTTTGCTCGCACAGCCATGGGGCCTTGGGGCGGTTACCTGACTGGCTTAGCCGAAAATATGGAATATATCCTAACTCCCGCGGTTATTGTTGTGGGTATTGGAGGCTATTTGGGCGCTATTTTTGAAACCCCCGAAGCGTGGGAACCTCTGTGGTGGTTGGCAGCCTACAGTGTTTTTGTTGGGCTAAATATTTGGGGGGTTGAGATTTCTTTTCGGTTTTCAGTGTTCATCACCCTGGTTGCCCTTGCCATCTTGCTCGTATTTTACTGTGGAGCTTTAGCTCACTTTGACTGGCAACAAGCTTTCAACATGGAGCCCGGGGAAGGGGCAACACAGTTCCTGCCGAAGGGATGGGCAGGGATCTTTGCTGCCATGCCTTTTGCTGTCTGGTTCTACCTGGCTATCGAGCAACTACCTCTTGCAGCCGAAGAGGCCCAAAAGCCCCAGCGGGATTTGCCTCGAGGCATCGTCAGTGGTTTGATGACCCTAGTCTTCTGTGCCTTTGCCACCCTCATTCTCAATGCGGGGATCGCACCTGGAGCAGCAGGGATTGCTCAAAGCGATGAACCTCTTTTTGAGGGCTTTAAAACAATTTTTGGGGAAGGTTTAGGAACCCGAGTCCTTGCATTGATTGCTGTGGCTGGGCTGGTTGCAAGCTTTCACTCCATCATTTATGCCTATGGCCGGCAGATCTACTCTTTGTCCCGAGCAGGTTACTTTCCATCTTTCCTGTCTCTGACTGCCCCCCGACGCAAGACGCCGCACGTTGCCTTGGTGTTCGGGGCCTTGATTGGGTATGCCGTCGCATTGGTGATTCATTTTGCCAGTCCAGGCAGTGCAGTGGGAGCCGCCCTGCTCAATATGGCTGTCTTTGGAGCGGTCATTGCCTATGTCATGCAAATGGCCTCATTCTTGCGCCTGCGAAAGCACCATGCTGCCATGAAGCGCCCCTATTTGAGTCCTACCGGAGTCTGGGGAGCCTGGTTTGCCAGCCTACTCTCAGTGATGACTTTATTAGCCCTTTTTATTGATTCGAGCTATCGTCATGCCGTCTTGGGTGCTCTGATTTGGTTTTTGGCTGGCATAGGCTATTTTGCTTTGTTTGCCCGTCACCGTTTAGTTAAGGCCCCCGAGGAACATTTTGCGATGCATGATGGAGAAGTTCCCAGCAGGGAATTGCCTCAGGATGGTGATGCAGCCAGCGATTAAATGGGTCACTCGACCCTTCGTGGCTTATCTGGCCTGCAAGGGCTGCCAAGGGCTTGCTAGCCGCCAAATGCTGCACATGAGAGAGCCAAGCGGTGAAAAGCTCGGCTTAAAGAGAGCTACTAAGCAGTCGGGAGAAATCCCGGACAGGCAAACTGACTAGGCATCGACCTCGGCTCTCGCTTCAGCTGCCAGCGGGGTGCTGAGGTAACGCTCACCCGTTGAACAGGCGATGGTGACGACCATTTTGCCCTTGTTTTCAGGCCTACGAGCGATTTCCAGAGCTGCGACCACATTGGCTCCGGTACTGATCCCTACCAGCAAACCTTCTTCCTTGGCCAGACGACGGGCCATGGCGAAGGCATCATCATTGCTGACTCGCACACATTCCTGGATCTGGTCCACACCGTCTGATCCCTGCAAGTGCAGGTTGTCGGGGATGAATCCAGCTCCTGTGCCTTGGATTTTGTGAGGTCCAGGAGTCAATGCTTCCCCAGCAAGTGTCTGACTAATAACTGGCGAGTCGCTTGGCTCAACAGCGATAGCTTGGAAACCAGGTTTTTTTGAACGCAGGACTTCGCAGCATCCGCTGATGGTGCCACCGGTTCCGACGCCAGCTACCAAAATATCAATCGCACCATCGGTGTCATCCCAGAGTTCTTCGGCAGTGGTTTCACGGTGGATTTGCGGGTTAGCGGGATTTTCAAATTGTTGGGGTATCCACGCATTAGGAGTCTGCTCTGCCAGCTCCTTGGCCTTGTCGATGGCTCCTTTCATGCCTTGAGCCCCAGGAGTGAGCACCAATTGCGCTCCCAACAGGGCCAGGAGGGTCCTGCGTTCGTGCGACATGGTCTCAGGCATGGTGAGGATCAGTTTATAACCTTTGGCGGCAGCAACAAAAGCCAGCGCAATACCCGTGTTGCCACTAGTTGGTTCGATAATGACCGTTTCTTTTTTGAGGATACCACGTTTTTCGGCATCCTCGATCATGGCCATACCGATGCGATCCTTGACACTACCTAGCGGGTTGAAAAACTCACATTTGAGTAAGACGGTTGCATCAATACCATCAGTCACCCTATTGAGGCGGACCAGGGGGGTGTGACCGATGGTCTGGACGATGTTGTCGTAAATCTTTGACATTCCTGAATGTGGCTTGATGAGCTTTGGCTTAAACAAATCTTATTTTTCCTCAAATTCAAGGTCAACCTCCAAAAAGGTTTTTCCAGAATGGGGGGAGCCTTTGGGAGTTTATTGAAGGATCTGAGGTCGACAAATGAATGGATTGAACCATGATTGGGTCCCATGAAGATCCTGTTTGTTCATGCCCATTTTGATGATTATGAATTCACCGCATCGGGCCTTTTCGAGGCCTGGCGGCGAAGACTGAGCACAGGCTTGAAGGCAAGGGTGTTGGTTTGCACTGATGGTCGAGCTGGCCATCATTTGCATGGACCCGATCAGACCACCCAAGTGCGCTTAAAGGAGCAGCAAGCCTCGGCAAGCATTGGTCAATATGAGTTCCATAGCTTACGTTTGCCTGACGGATCGATACCCCGTGAGGCCTGCCTGCTGGTGACGCGCGAATTGCTAGCGGCTCTGTGGAAGGCAATCAGAGACTTTGAACCTGATTACCTTTTCTGCCCGCCGTTGCCGATTGATCCGCTTGCTGGAGTTCATGTGGATCACGTAGCCGTGGCTGAGGCAGTCAGGAAGGTTGCCTACATGATCAATGTCCCGCATGCTTTCTTGGAAGAATATCCTTCACCTGCAGGGACGGCGACCCCATGCAAGGTGCCGGTCATCCTGAATACCTATGATGGTTACATGGCTGGGTCCAATCATCCGGATTTCGTGGTGGATGTGGAACCGATGTTTGAAACGATCGCTCAGATGACCTGGTGCCATCAAAGCCAGATTATGGAGTGGCTCCCGTGGGTGGGGCGCCATCGGATGCAGGCTCCTGCCGATTTCGATGCCTGGAAGGTGGAATTACGCGAACGCTTTATCAGGCAGAATCGAGAGCTTGGCATAGACGATGACCACGCCAGGGAGGCATTCATGGTGACGGCATGGGGGGAGGTACCAACAACCAAGGAGCTTCTGAATGACATCCCTTGTATTGATCAGGCTCAAAGTACTTTCCAGCGACTCAAGGTTTATGAGAAGGCCTATCATGGAAGCCAATGAAGATAGGTCTTGCGAACAGGTTGCTTTGAGCTGGTAGAGAGCCCCCGCTAAGGGCTAACTTGTGAACCTTCCTAACATGAAAACCAATCGCAGGCAATTCATGCTCCAAGCCTCCTCGGTGGCCATGGCATCATGTCTTGCACCCTCGCTCAAGGGGCAGTTGTCACAGTCTTCAATGAAACCAGATTACGTTGCTAAGGGTCCCATTCGACACTCAGTCATGGGCTGGTGCTTCAATCCCATGTCGCCAGCTGAGCTAGCCCGTCAGGGGAAGCAAATGGGTCTTTCAGCCATCGAGGGTATCCCCGTATCAGCCTATGCCGAGGTCAAGGCCCTGGGATTGAATATTTCTCTGGTTTCTGGAGGACACGGCTTTGCCCAAGGCCCTTGCAATCCTGCCTACACCGAGCAGGTAGTCGTCGGGTTAACTAAGGCGATTGATTTAGCCTCCTCGGTGGGAGCGAACAAAGTGATTACCTTTACCGGGATGCGCTACGAGGGAATGGATGATGAAGCGGCTGTGCAATTATGTCTCAATACCTGGAAAAAGGTGCTTTTGCACGCTGAGCGAAAGAAGGTAACCCTGGTGCTTGAGCACCTTAACTCTCGCGATGGCTCTCATCCCATGAAGGGGCATCCAGGTTATTTTGGTGATCATGTCGATTTCTGCATACAGCTCGTTGAAAGCCTTGCCTCTCCCTATTTTAAGCTGCTCTTTGATATTTACCACGTGTCGGTGATGCATGGTGATGTCATTCGCCGGATCCGCCGATACCATCCGCTCATTGGGCACTATCATACCGCTGGCAACCCGGGACGAGGAGAACTGGACGATAACCAGGAAATCAATTACCCCGCGATCATGAGAGAGATCCTAAGAACGGGTTATGAAGGGTATGTAGCCCATGAGTTCATCCCTACCTGGAAGGATCCGCTTCAGTCTTTGAGGCATGGCATCCAGGTCTGCGATCAACAGCTCTGAAAAGGGTGAAACAATCTACGCGCTCACGAGATCATTCGGTGACGCAACTTGGGAAGGCGTCCCAAGTAATCGGTCCATAGGCATGCCAGATAATGGGCCAATGCGCGGCCATTGAGGCGATCCCAAGCCTTGCATCCATTTGCCAGTGTGTCTGATCCCAACGCCATCCACTGTAACACTAAATCCTTGCTTGCCCCGTCAAGTCGAGTCTCTGTCCAAGGGGGAGCCAAACCAAGCAGTTCAAGAAGATGGCATTCAAAACAAAGCGTCTGGATGAGGCCGTCTGTATCCTTTTGACTCATCCCTTTGAGATAGGATTCAAAAAGTTCCATCAAACCATCCATGGGGGTGTCTTCCTCAACGCAGTGGGCAACCATCTGGGCGGCGCAGCAGGCATACTCGAAACGATCTAGATGTCGACTCAGTGGTCCGGGTGGGTTCTTGAGCTGGATCTCCTGCAAGGTATGCAGGGTGGAACGAGAGCTGCGTTTGAAGGCCAGCAAACAGTGGTTAAACAGGTCGAGCTTTCCTTTGAAAGCTGATTTGTTCCTCAAAGCGCCCCGCGCCATGGTACTCAAACGTCCGTGATCCTTGGTGATCCAGTGAACGATGAGGCTGGTCTCAGAATAGCGAATGCAACGGATGATGATTCCCTGCGTCTGTTCCATTGGATTCAACCTCGGTAGGTGTATTCTCCGCCCCTCACCGATGAGGGAACGGGTAGTGTGGGTAGGGGAATCGTTTTTTTTAGATGGCTTAACCAGTGGTTTTCTTGAGTTTTCATCACGCGCCGATCATCAGGCTCATGATCATCATAACCTACCAGGTGAAGCATGCCGTGGATGAGGTAGCGCATGCATTCCTCAAACCAATGGGTGTGGTAGGTCAGGCTATAATGATAGGCAATTTCTGGGCAAATCAGGATTTCGCCTAGCAACATGCCCTGAGTGCCTTCAGAACTCAGGTCAAAGGTGATGACATCGGTTGCCCCTTCGTGCTGGAGGAATTGATGGTTGATATGGGCCATGCGAGAAGAGGCGAGAAATTGAATAGACAGTTCACAGTCACGTTCATGCAGGATCTCAGCGGCAGCCCAGGAGGCAGCGGCACGACTGATTGCCAAATCGACAGCCCACTTTCTTTGGCGATTTCGAACCTCGATCAGATGCATGCTTGAGGCCATGGAAATGAGTGCTTGTGCTGTAGCCTACCTAGCCTGCTGTTGACGATGGTCCTCATAGGCAGCCACAATTTTCTGAACCAGCCGATGGCGAATGACATCTTTTCTCTGAAATTCGATAATCGCTATGTCATCAATTCCCTGTAAGGCCTTTCTCGCTTCAAGGAGGCCTGAGGGTTTATGCTTTGGTAGGTCTATTTGAGTAGGATCGCCCGTGATGACGGCCCGAGAATTCATCCCAAGTCGAGTGAGAAACATGAACATTTGTTCGGTGGTGGCATTTTGGGCCTCATCAAGAATAATGAAGGCATAATTCAGGGTGCGCCCACGCATGTAAGCAAGTGGGGCAATCTCGATAATCCCTCGATCACGATACTTTTCAATTTCTTCTGCAGGGAGCATGTCCAACAGAGCATCTTGCAGGGGTCTCAAATAAGGATCGAGTTTTTCATGGAGATCGCCAGGTAGGAACCCGAGTGCCTCCCCGGCTTCCACCGCTGGGCGAGTGAGGATGATTCGGCTGACCGCACCGGTTTTGAGTGCCTGAGCTGCCATGGCCATCGCAAGGTAAGTTTTGCCTGTTCCAGCTGGCCCGATACCAAAGGTCACATCATGCTTACGTATTGCTTCGATGTATTCTTTCTGGCCCGCGGTCCTTGGATGAATAGGAGGCTTGCGGCTCGAGGGTTGAATACGCTCCTCATACAATCGTTTGAGGGCACCGGCTCCATGCTGCTTGATGATTTCCAGGGATTGATTGAACTCACGCATGCGGATGGCAGTGCCAGCCTTAAGTGCTTTCTCCAGAGTCATGAAAAGCTCTTTGGCCTGTTCGACTTTGTCGAAGTCACCCTCGAGCTTTATCCAGCCATCGCGCGTGATAGCTTTAACCCCCAGTTCAGTTTCCAGCAGCTTCAGATTGCGCGCGTCATTGGCAAAAAGTAATTGAGCCTGATGGGCATTTTCGTAATGCAGTGTTTCAGTTGCCATGAGGAAAAGACAATTTAATGAAAGCTAGGCCGAGATCGATCAATGGTTGCCTGCATGCAAGGTGTGGTCAGTTTCATGCTTCCTGAATCGGTTCACTGCCTCGAAAGGCCGCACGCAGTTTCTCAGCCAGGGCTTCCAGAGCCTCTGGGAGGACGGCTGTGGCGCCGATAACTGGCATGAAATTAGTATCCCCCTCCCAGCGAGGCACAATATGCATGTGGAGATGCTCCTGGATGCCGGCACCCGCAACGGCCCCCAGGTTCATGCCGATATTGAAGCCACTTGGCTGCATGATATGTCTCAACACTCTGATAGAGTTTTGGGTGGCTTCCATCAGGGCGCTTAGTTCCTGTTGGTCGAGGTCATCCAGGTTGGCAACCTGACGGTAGGGGACCACCATGAGATGCCCTCCGCTGTAGGGGTAGCGGTTCATGACCACATAGCATGACTGACCTCGCCACAGGACCAGATTGGCCTCGTCGTCGGAGGATTGAGCGATCTGGGTGAACAGGGAATCTTCGCCTTTGGGTTCTTTAGGCGCCAGAATGTAATCAATGCGCCATGGAGCGTGCAAGTGTTCCATATGAGCGCAACTTAGATTGCCAACATCCTAAAGTCAAAACAGGGTCAGGGGTGGGCCAGGATTTCGATGTCGCGGTAAGCCACATGCATGTCCTGCCCTCCGTGAAGCTGAAGTGCAAGATGGCCAGCCAAGCGACCAGGATCCTTTTCCAGGGAAGCAGTCTGATGCCCGTTTATGTGCACGGTAATGCGCTGGCCATGAGCCGAGACCGTCAGCTGATTCCATTCGCCTTTTCGATACCAGGGTGTCTTTTTGTCGGCTGGGTGTTCAATCACCCACGCACGACCCCCGGTTTCGTAAAGCCCCCCGGTTTCGTAGGAAGTATCCACTTCAACCTGGAATCCGTGCACGCCAACCCCATCCCCAGATTTTTCAGAACGAAAATAAAAGCCACTGTCTCCACGGGTTACCTTGAAGGAAGCGCGGACAGTGAAATCGCCATAGGTTTGGTCGGATACCAAAAGTCCGTGCCGTGGTTCACTGGCTGGGCTGGTCCCTTGGATTGTCCCATCGACAACCTCCCACGTGCCTCCTGGAAGAGTATGCCATCCGCTTAGATCTTTGCCGTTGAACAAAGGCTTCCATTGGTGTTCACCCAGATCCTGGATGCGGATGTTGCGCCACTTGATCTGCATGGGTTCCTCACGATTGGTACCGTGAACTTGAAGAGCAATGAATCCGGATACGTTCAGTGAATCCCGCAAATCCGCAGCAGGGACCCCGTTGACCCAAGTGCGGATAGAATCGCCGATGGCCTCAACCCGGTAGTGATTCCATTGGTTTTGTCGGAAGGCAGCTTGTGCCTGAGGGAGATCCTTCAAAGGGAAAAGCCAGCCACGACGACTTTCGTCATAGATGCCGCCAGACCAGGCACGCTTGCTTGGATCAATTTCCACCTGGTAGCCATGCACCACGCCTCGGTTGTAGTCAGGGTCGCTCAGGCTTCGTATTTGGATGCCTGAATTCATGGCCGGGTCCACGAGGTATTCTAGCTCCAGAATGAAGTCCCCATAGTCGCGATCGGTACAAAGGAAGGTGTTAGCTCCCCCCTGACGTGTTGTCCCGATGATGGTTTGCTCCGAAACCTCATAGGTTGCGTTGCCTCCTCGCTTGATCCAGCCATCTAGGTTTTCACCATTGAAAAGCGACGACCATTGAGCCCCCCATGCGTATGGCGCAAGAGAGCACAGGCACCATGTCACCATCCAGAAAGGGACCATCTGGCATGACTGGATCGAACGTTTGGAAGGGCTATTCACAAGCAAGATATTTTACCGAATTCGGGTTGGCTTCAATGCCAAAATATTTCATTGTTCTGCTAATATTGGGCTACACAAACCCTCTTTTGCCAATTGCTTCCATGACCTTGCCCCAGCCAGAAGACTTAGCTGCTGCCCAGAGCGCGCGTCGGAAAGCCTACCTGCACGTATTGCCTCCTTTATTCATCACTTCTGTCATCGCCTACCTTGATCGGGTCAATTTGGCCTACGCCAAGCTGACCATGAATCAAGATCTGCAGTTTTCAGATGAGGTGTTTGGGCTTGGGGCAGGTATCTTTTTTCTAGGGTATGTCCTCTTTGAAATACCAGGAGCACTCATAGCTGAGCGCACGAGCCCGCGAAAATGGTTGGCGCGTATCATGTTTAGTTGGGGCTTGGTTTCTGGATTGATGGCATTCATGACCCAAGTCTGGGAATTCTACCTGCTGCGCTTTGCCCTTGGGCTTGCCGAGGCAAGTCTTTATCCCGTCCTCTATGCCTCATGCATCCCACGCTGGTTTGGGGCTGGGGATCGGCCTCGAGCCATCGCGCTGCTACTTGCCTCCCTGCAGGTCTCGAACATCATTGGAGCCCCATTGGCAGGCTGGGTCCTGGGCTTTCAGTTGCCCGGATTGGAGGGCTGGCAGACGCTCTTCCTGCTGGAGGCTCTTCCTGCCTTAATTTTCGCCGTGATATTGCTTAGGTGGTTTTGCGATGATCCTGCTCAGGCCACCTTTCTCAACGCTGATGAGAAAAAGTGGTTGCTGGATCAATACAAGCGCGAGTGCCATGCCAAGTTAGAGACAAGGCACTACACCGTGATGCAGGCCTTATGTGATCCTAAAGTGCTGAAATTATGCCTGATTTATTTTCTTTGGATCACCGGTTTTTGGGGCTTTGGATACTGGATGCCATCTGTGCTAAAGGCCCTCAGTGGTTGGTCTGATTTGGCATTGGGATGGATGGTTGTTCCTCCCATGTGTCTTTCCCTGGGGTTCATGCTTTGGATCGGACACCGATCCTCGGTGACTGGGGAAAAACGATTTCATGGTGCGATAGGGCTCTTCATAGGAGCTGTGGGTCTTTTGCTGGGCACGTCCTTTGACAATCCCTGGTTGAGTTACCTGATGCTATGCATGGCTGCAGTGGGGGTTTACGCCCCCTTTGGGGTATGGTGGTCCTATCCCACAACTTTTCTGACTGGATCGGCTGCAGCCGGAGCCATTGGCATGATCAATTCATTCGGCAATATAGGGGGTTTTGTGGGACCCTATTGCATCGGCTGGCTTAAGGAAACTAGTGGTGGCTACACTCTGGGATGGGTTTACCTGGGTCTTTCGCTGGCCTTGGCAGGGTGTCTGATGCTCACACTGCGCCACACCCCCAGGGATCTGTGAGTCGCTCACTAGAAAAACTTTTTTAACAATAAACGCCATTCCTGGCCGTTAGTGCAGGAAAAGCCTAACCCATTGATACATGATCCAAAACGACATCATCTCCAAATACGCCGCTCAAGCTACCTACTTACCTTCTTTGGATGGGATCACGCGTGGCTTCTCGAGTCTGGCATGGCCATGCTGGATACTCATGAGCCTCCTCGCAAGCAAAGCACTCGAGGCTCAGACCAATGGCTATCCCCCATCCAAGCGATTGGACGCGCTGATGGTGCCTGTTTTCAAGTCCCCTGATTCAGGAAGTGAGCCGGCTCGAGCCAATTTCCGACTTTTTCTGCACTATCAATTGCCTGCGACTGAGGAAGCACGCTTGCACCTTGGGTCCGAGGTTTCCCTTCGATTGCTGAGCGGTAATCATGTCCTAGCCGTTGAGCACGAGCACCTACCTGAAAAAGAGGGTCGATTGGTTGCTTCCATGGACGGTCGTGAGATGCTCAGCCTTGCCTTGCCTGCAAAGGAATCGAATCGATATGAGTCCACCCTGGAAGACGCCCAAAATATTTTTCGCATGGATGCATCCTACACCGCGTCGGTGCGCTTTCAGACCAAGGGCGAAGGCACCCTGATTTCCAAGAGTGCGACCGATGCTAAATGGGCTCCTAATGCCAAGGCTCTTTTCATCCGTGATGGACGATTGGTTTATGACATCGGTTGGCTAGGGGCCATGAATTCAGCCGCTCAAGTTAATGATGGCCAACCCCATCACGCTGTCATCCAGGTGCGCGATGGGAATGCTCGTTTGTTTTTGGATGGGGAACAGGTGGCATTTGGAGAAGGATTGACAGCCAAGGATGAGCCACTTCATCGATTTAAGATTGGCCGATCTGCCTCTGATTTCGGGATGGATTGGCAAAATGGATCGATTCAGGAAGTGCGTTTTTGGAAGGATGGACTTTTAGATGATGCCTTAACTGCCTGGATGGAATCCGGTCAAGAGCCCCTGAATCCCCCCAACTTATTATGGCAGGGAATGATGCCGCAGGAGACCTTTGAGGGAGAGGGCGTAGCAGGCTTCGGAGTCGTTCCTCGCCTCGAAGGCAAGGTTGATGTGATCAAAGCATGGGTCCAGCCTCTGAGTGAGGTGGATCACGCCACACTCATTTCGGGCTGGGACCAATCCACTTTCAACGAGGGGCAAGATATTTACCAAGGTCTATGCGTGACTTGCCATGGAACGGCCCAACAAGCTGGTTTTCTCCCCACAGCGCTCAAGTTCCATGAGGGTCAGTTTCGCAATGGTCATGATCCTTATGCGATGTATCAGACCTTGACTCATGGCTATGGGATGATGGTTCCTCAGGGGCAATACACCCCCCGACAAAAATATGCCGTGATTCAGTATATCCGTGAAGCCTTGGTGCGTCCGCATAATCCCATGGAGTATTATGAAATCAGCCCGGCTTATCTGGCATCCTTGCCCAGACCCTTGAGGCTTCAAGAGCCACGGTCGGTGCAAGAGACTTCGGATCTACCTCAATATCAGAAAATGGATTTTGGCCCTGCCTTGATGTGGACCTACCAAGTCAACGATGCCAAAAAAACATCTGATTGGAACATTGCCCAAAAAGGCATCAATGTCCGTCTGGATCCTGGTCAAGGGGGTGTTTCCAAGGGGCAGGCATGGATGGTCTACGACGAAGATACCATGCGTGTGGCGGCTGCCTACACCGGGGACTCCTTCGTGGACTGGCGAGGCATTGCCTTTGATGGGTCTCACGGGACCCATACTTCCATTTCTGGAGATGTCGCTTTTGAAATGCCAGATGCCCCAGCATGGCAGCACCCCGAAAAGCAAAGCTGGGAGGATGAGCGAATCACGGGGCGAGATGGGCGTCGCTTTGGCCCATTGCCTCGTGATTGGGTGCACTACAAAGGCCTTTACTATCACGGAGAAAAGGTGGTGGTGCAGTACACGGTGGGCGAAAACAATTTTTTGGAGCATCCCAGTGTCTTGGATTACGGCGATGCTCCGGTTTTTGTAAGAAGTTTTGAGCTGTCTTCGGCCAATCGGCAACTTGTGGCTCGGGTGGCACCTGATCGACCTGATCTGGCGGTATGGATCCAGGGCCATCACACGGTAGGTCTGCGACGTCGTCAGGGTTTTGTCGAGATGGTCGTGGAGCCTTCTCAGAATGAAAGACAGTGGCACTTGCTGGTCTCCCGACTAGATGAGCCTTCTCTAAGAGGGCTGGCTGAAGGGGTCAGGGCGGTTGACTTTGCTCAACTCACAGGAGGGGGGGCGCCTCGTTTCGGGCAAAAAGTGATCACAACTCAAGTGGAAAGGGGCCATGAGATGGATGCTTTCGCGGTCGACGTCCTTCAGCTACCTGATGCATCAGCCAATCCATGGGAATCTTGGATGCGCCTAGGAGGTTTTGATTTTGACCCCAATCATCCTGGTCGGGCCGCGGTTTGCACGTGGATGGGAGATGTTTGGCTTGTCGATGGGGTAGGGCTCGAATCTTCGGCGTTGAAGTGGCGGAGGATCTGTTCAGGCCTGTTTCAGCCGCTCGGATTAAAAATGCATCAGGGAACGATTTACGTCACGTGCCGCGATCAAATTGCGAGGCTGCACGACTTCAATGGAGATGATGAAATCGATTACGTGGAAAGTTTCAATAATGATGCCCAGGTTACCGAGCATTTCCATGAGTTTGCGATGGGGCTTCAGGTAGACTCCAAGGGGGATTTTTACTACGCCAAATCGGCTAGGCATGCCAAAACCGCCCTGGTGCCGCATCATGGTACCTTGTTGCGTGTGACTGCTGATGGAGCTCGGACTGACATTGTCGCTAATGGGTTTCGGGCTGCCAATGGCGTGTGTCTCAACCCGGATGGATCTTGGATCGTGACCGATCAGGAAGGCCACTGGAATCCGAAAAACCGTATCAATTATGTGCGAGAAGGAGGATTCTATGGAAACATGTTTGGCTATCACAACGTGAGTGATTCTTCCAATGCTGCGATGGAACAACCGCTCTGTTGGATCACCAATGCCTTCGACCGATCACCAGCTGAATTACTCTGGGTGGGGCCAGATGCAAAATGGGGACCCTTGAACGGAGTCCTGCTCAATTTGTCCTACGGGTATGGGAAAATCTACACTGTGCCGCACGAATTGGTCCAAGGACAGGCTCAAGGGGGCATGTGCGAACTCCCCATGGAAGCTTTTCCTACGGGTGTGATGCGGGGCCGCTTCCATCCCGTGAACGGACAACTTTATACTGCGGGCATGTTTGCTTGGGCTGGAAACCAACAGCAGGCCGGTGGGTTTTACCGTGTGCGATACACCGGAAAACCAGCCCATGTGCCAATCTCAATGGAAGCCACCCAAAGCGGGATGCGAATCACCTTCAGTGATCCACTGGACGCCGATTTCATCGAGCACACTGAGCGAGTAGAGGTTGAAGTGTGGGATTTAAAGCGTACGGCCAACTATGGTTCCAAACATTACAATCAGCGCCCATTGGAGGTGCAATCAGTGAGTTTGTTGAGTGATGGGCGCAGCGTATGGGTAGAAATCCCCCAAATTCAGCCGACATGGGGCATGTCCATGAAGTTCGAACTCCGAGGTCCGGGACAGTCCAAATCGGTTTCGAGGTTGATTCACCACTCCATCCATCATCTTGGTAACGGGCTGTTCTAAAGCAGGATCCCGTGTGGCTTGCTAGGGCGAATCTGAGCACGCATTCCGTCTTGCTCAGCTCAAACCCAGCAGAGCAGGCCAGGAGGCTGGCTCTTCAGAGGTGTCATGCGCACTGAACCATCACCTTGCCAAATTGGTGGCCATTTGCCAGATGATTGATAGCGGCTTGGCAGTCCTCCAAGGACCAAGTCGAATCAATGACTGGCCTGATCTGGTGTAGGCAAGCAAACTGCATCATGGATTCAAACTCCTCTCGGGATCCCATGGTAGAGCCCTGCAAGGTAATTTGCTTCCAGAATAATTTAAACAAGTTCAAGGACCGAGGTGAGCCCGTGGTGGCGCCATACTGAACCAAGCGCCCTCCAGGTTTCAGTGCTTCCAGCATGGGGTCATGATCCTTGCCTCCTGAGCCATCTAGAATCAGATCGGGCGGGCCACTCTGGTCGGATAAATCGCAGGCCCAAGCCTCCTGTCCGTAGATGACACCGCCTTGTGCTCCCATTGATATGGCTTGCTGGAGTTTTGAATGGGAACCGCTGGTCACCCAGACTCTGGCGCCTGCAGCCAGCGCCCATTGCATTGCTAGCAGGGCCACGCCACCACCGATACCGGTAATCCAAAGGGTTTGCCCTGGGATGAGATGACCCTGTGTGAAGAGCCCCCGCCACGCTGTAACGCCCGCCAAGGGAAGGGCCGCGGCTTCCTGGAAAGTCCATGCTTTGGGTTTGGGATAGAGGCAGGAAACGGGCACACACGTATGGGTTGCCAGGGTGCCTGGCCTGGGCATGCCAAGGACCTGAAAGTTCGAGGATTGTACTCTGGGATCATCCCCCCAATGCAACCCTGGATAAAGCATGACTTCTTGGTTCAACCAAGACGGGTCGACCCCTGCGCCCAGGGCAGTGACCACACCTGCTCCATCCGATCCAAGGATCGCCGGTAGCTTGATCTTGGGATAGAGTCCTTGGGTGATCCAAAAATCACGACGATTGAGCGCGGCTGCCTTCAACCGAATCTGGACTTCGCCGTGGGGGATCTCAGACTCATGACTTGTCTCCAGAACAAGGGGTTGCCCTATTTGATGCAGCACCGCTGCCTTCATGCGCCCGAGTCTTTCCTGCTAGTGGCGTATGATCGCTTGCCAAATAAAGCAGTGCCTAGTCGTATTAGAGTCGATCCTTCTTCTACAGCGACCTCGAAATCGTTGCTCATACCCATACTCATGATCGGGAAGGGGACCCCCATCAGGTCTTCACAATCCCTTCGCAAACGTTGCATTGCCTGAAAGACAGGTCGCGTTTTTTCAGGTTCAGGAGTCCAAGGGGCCATGGTCATGAATCCATGAATTTCCAGGCGATCCAGCGCGTTGATTGCCTCAAGCTCATCCTTGATCTGGTTGGGTGTGAATCCGTGCTTTGTCGCTTCACCTGAGATGTTGACTTCGAGTAAGACTCGCGCTGTCCTTGCCTGTTTGGCGCATTGTTCCTGAAGCGATTCAGCCAGCTTGATCGAATCGACGCCGTGAATCAGGTGGAAAAGGCGCACAGCATCTCGGCTCTTGTTGGTTTGCAAGTGCCCAATAAAATGCCACTGGAAATGAGGGGCTGCCTGACTGATCTTAAGCTTCGCCTCCTGGATCTTGTTTTCACCGAAACAATTGAGGCCGCATTGGGATGCTTCCTCAATAGCCTGCATGCTGTGCCCCTTGCTAACGGCTAACAGGGTCACCTCCTTGGGGTCACGTCCAACCCGATCGCAGGCCTGGATCAGGCGTTCTTGCAGACCCTCTAGACGCTGAGCGAAAGATCCTTCTGGTGCCATCACGGTTTGGGGGCGTTGGTTGTTTGGGGGGCAATATTGGGCTGTTCTTTGAAATCCAATCGCTCAAAACATCTAATTTCCAGGGCTGATTCCCCATAAAATGGGCTGGTGAAGTGTAGCTGATGCCCTTGGATTCGTTGCAGATTGATAGTCAATTGATCCCCCCCTAACAGATGTGCTCTGGCCTCACCCTGCTTCAGGGGCCTCAAAGTATCACTCACACCACCCCACTCGATTTTTTCAACCCGCTCCCACGGAGTCTGCGTAGCCGTTTCGCCTATCATGAACTCAACAGCTGATTGGGTAGCCTGGCTCACTCGGCCCACCAGCTTGTCCCCATTGCGAAGGGTTAACAGGTCTGTTTTGGACTGAACGCGATTGGTAGGTGGCGACTCAAATCGGCCATCCCAAGGCTTGAGCTTAAGATTGCTAAGTCTCACCGAACCCTGTCCCTGATGCACTAACCTGATGCCATTGCCCTCTCCTGCGAAACCACCTTGGTCGACCCAGCGTTTAATCAGAATCCCATTGACCAAGAGACTGATGCTGTGGTCGGCCTTGTTGGTGCGGACATCAACATGAGCCCTTTGCCCCTGGCGGAACACGGGTGTTTGGGTCATCCCCAGGTATTGGAGGGGTTCCTTTTGTTTGACCATCAGGACATTCACCGCATAGCTGGTCAACTGAAGACTGTAAAAGCCGCCGAAATCTGGTTCCGAATCCTTTTCGGCTAGGCTGACTGGCTGTAAGTAGTCTGTGTAAAGGGCGACGGCAATGTTCAGGGAGCCTTTCCACTCAAGGTCAAATTCCATCTGCATTCGATCTGGCATACCGATCATGCGGGCTATCGAAGCAGCCTTGGTGGCGTAGAAGGCCCCGTTACGATATGCCCATTGACCTCCTTCCAGCTGAGCTGTATTCACCTCACCCATGGTCCATCCCTGCAGCCCCGTCGGGCCGGCATAGAGGATGCCTTGATCGTCATGATGCATGACTGCCCACTGGATTTGATCAGCAGGGAGACTCAGATTCTTGCCGTAATGGGTCGCTAGCTGCAGGGTGGTTTCCGACAGATGCTCCAGTCGTCCAGAAACCTGGTCACCGTTACTCATGCGCAAGGTGATCGAAGGTACCCATGCGCTTTGTTGAGCGGGGCGGTCTCCAAGTCGGATTTCCTCAATAGCCGATGAATCAAAGGCAAAAGGGGTCTGGATGTCCTTCCTATCCCACAGTGTGATTCCGGGGAAGTCAAATTGAACCAGATTTCCTGAGAGTTGATCGCCATTGCTTAAATGGATGGTATCGACCGTGATGGGACGGATGACAGGTTCTGAGGGCAGGGGATCGGCTACCAACCCAAGGCTATCGGTGTCCGGTTGACTCGATTCCTGACTGAGAGCGACAAGCGAAGACAGGAACAGGAAATGGACCAAATTAAGGGTTGTCTTCCAGAATCCAGATTGCATCGGCTGCATCATCTTTGTGAAGTGATTGGTGATTCAGATTGAATTCTATCTGCCGGATTGAATCGCTCCGGAAGGAGAGAGGACCAAAAGTACTGCTTTTTCCATTGAGCCAATCCTCTTCAAGGGAAAGGAGATCAAAGGATAGGCTGCCGCCTCCTGCAAAATGGGCCCTGACCCGGGAAGGGTGCGTTTCCGTTTGATGAGTAGTCTGATCCGTCTGGTTAAACTGGATTTGCTTGACCCTTTCCATGGGCAACCGAATGGCTCTTTCTTCTCGCAGTAGGAACTCAATGGATTGATCGCGGATAGAAACCACACGACCCTTTGGGCGGTCTTGATTGACCAGGGAGAGGACATCTCGCTCTCCAAGCACTAGATCCTCCTCTTGTTCCTCATCGCTTCCATCCCATTCTGTGACCAAAAGGTTGCTGAGGGCAAAGGACGAGCTACTGAGTTGTGATGAGAAGGAAATACCACTGCCTTCGGCCACAAAACCTCGGTTGTCTCGGAAATTCCCAATGGGTTCATCGTTGATATAGACCACGAACCGTGAGCTTTCTCGATGAGCTCGGATACTGAAGCGGGCTTCACTACGACCATTGAGAGATTCAATGCGAGATTGCCCCAGGGTGAGGACTCCGGTGCCCGGCTGAACCCGTTGAAAAGAGACAAATTGTGGGCTCAGGAAAAAGATGTAAGACCCCTGTCGGTAGTCAAATCGATTGTAGGTATCAGTAAAGAGCGTCACGCTCAGTTGGTAGGGTTGTTCCCACTTCAGGTCAAAAGTGAGGTTGACCGAGTCATTGAGTCCGAAATCACGTCCGATGACCCCACGACTTTTGATTTTAAGCGATACGTCTTGATAGCTCCAGCCGTTCTGCCCAGCACCTAGCTCCCATTCGGTGAGGTTGTTGGGGCCTTCGTAAATCACTTTATAACCTGTCTTGAGAAAAGCGATACGACGGAGAGCACTGCGATGTGTGTTGAGTTGACCTCCAAACCAGGTCTCCAGTTCCACGCTTTCTTCTCCAAGGGCCAGAAGGTTGCCATAGATCAAGTCGCCATTACTGAATTCGAAACGGCAGTCCGGTTGCCGTTCCTGTCGAACCAAGCCCATTGTGTTGAGTCTTAGTCGGGAGAGGTTGGTAAGATCGAAAGTAACCTCATTGCTTGCAAGTGGATGTTGCCAGGTTAATCCCTGGTCCCCACTGAGACCTCTGGTGAACCCATGGAGCGTAGACCCGTCCATCAACTCGATCATTTCAGTGATAGCCTCACCTGGGTTGTCTGGGATGGATTCTTGAGCGAACATGCTCAAGCAGGAGGCAATGGTGCCACTGAGTAAGCAGCGCTGCCAATTCAAGATCCTTGATAGGGTTTTGTTGGCAACATCAACGCTCATAAATGGGCAGAAAACGATAGTTGAGTGCCATGGAAAGGAGTGAAGCTGCCGTGCTGAAAGTGGTGCCGAACTGACCATCCCAGCTACCATCAGGATTTTGGGATTGTTTGAGGGCGGTGATATTTTCCTGATTCCACCGGTTCCATTCTTCCGGGGAGGCATGGAAGAAGGCCTGGGCTCCGTAGTAGAGATAATAATGGTAATAATTATTCGATTGACTGGCTTTCTTAAGATAACCGAAGGCCGACTGGAAGGCGGGTGTGTCCTTGCGCTTTGCCAGAGCCAAGACGAGGCAACCAATGGCGGTTCTGGGACTGTTGGCTCCCGATGCCGAAGTATAGCCAAAACCTCCATCTTTGGTTTGGCATGATAGAAAATATTCAATGCCCTGTTCGATCGCTTCCTGGGGTACTGAGAGCCCAGCATTCCTAGCGGCAAACAAAGAAACCATTTGCGCGCCGCTGACGGTGGTATCGGCATCTTGACTCTCAGGGGAGTAGCGCCATGCATGACTTGGGTTTTGACTCTGTGATTCAAGGATCAGCCCAATAGCGCGTTTGAGGGCCGGGCCAATACGTTCATCCATGACAGCTCCATAGGCTTCGGCCAGCGATAGGGTGGCGAATCCGTGATTGTACATGGTCCTACCGATGTAGCCAGTTTGCTGATTTTGTTCGGAGAGGATGAAATCGAGACTTCGTTTGATGGTGATTGCATAGGGACCATGATTGGGATCATCTCCATGAGCTAGCAAACTGACCAACGCCAGGCCGACCACACCCGGTTCCATCCCATAGGGCCGATCTGACCAGTTTCCCTGGTCGCTTTGTGAGGCTGCCAGGAATTGCAAGCCTTTGACGTAGAGTCGATCCACCTCTGAGGCAGCCAGATCGAATTGATCGGTGAACAGTTGCTGTGCCTGCAGGCCAATGCTCAAGAGGGTGAGCATGAGGTAAACCGCTGCAAATTTGGATGGAGTGGTATAAGGACTCTTCACGGTGTGGCCCCTGATACGGTGTTTTGGGGAGAGGGGAGTTGTTCCAGTTGCTGGAAGTAGAGCTCGAAGGATTGACGAAACTCCGCCGGAAGGTTGAATGCCTGACCACTCCCCTTGGAAACCGTGCGTGATTCCGGTGCATCGCCTTGGTCGTTGCCTGAAGTTTCTCCTGGTTGCCGATTGGTGTCGCCTCCTGAAGTGTTCCCACCATCTTGCTGGCTATTTGGCTGTTGCCCCATGGATTGACTCGCCATCATCATCTGCATCATGAATGACATGGACTGGCTGGCCGAGGATGAAGGATCGTTCTTCTGTGCCTGCTCATTGAGCAGGTTGATGGCATCGGTCAAGGTGTTGATGGATTGCGTTTCGGCCTCCACCACGTCCTTGCCGGTATTCCCTCTTGCAAGACCATCGGCTGCGTTACCCATGTGTCCTCGGATTTCCTCGAATACGGGGTCCATGAATGGCAATGGGATAGCATCCTGTATTTCCTGTAGGGATTCTTGAAGCTGATATTGTTGCGTTGAAAGATCGCCGGTCGCTGTGACCTTGGAATCATCCTTTTGGGAGGGCCGGTCAAGGAGGCGGGTTCGCATGCGCAGATTGAGTTCACTTTCACGCATTCTGAGAAGGGCCATAAGCTGTTCGGTAAGATCCTGTTCCTTTTGGCCACCGCCCTCACCTTCACCTCCACCGGCGGCTTCGCCTTCCTCTTCTTCAGGCTCAAGCAAAGTAGCCCACGCTGCAAACTGTTCTGCCCAGGATGCGATTTGATCGGCAGCATCCATGGTAATGTTTTTTAGGATCATGGAGCGGGTGGCATTGAGCCCCTCCACGGCCTGACTTGCTATCATTGCATCGGAGACCTCACCATAGGGATCTTGCTGGGTTCTCTCAAAAAAACGACCAATCTCCTCTTGCAGTTCACCCGTCTTGCCCGCTGTTTCTTCCTGAGTCTCTCCCAGTTTTTCGTGAAGCGCTCGCCAGCGAGGTGGCAGTTCGTCGTTAAAAAGACCCAGCGTTTGCTCCGCTCCGTCCATCAAGGTGGATTCCAGTTCTAGCTCTGTCTGACTCAACCCACGAAGGCGCTGTGCCAGGGTCATGGCCTGTAGTTCGTCCAGGCCCTCATTAACCATGGCTTGAAGGTCCTGAAGTGCCTCCAATACTTGCTGCTCCTTTTCCTGCGCTTCCTGCAGTGCCTGTTGCTGAGGTGAGGAGGCAGATTGGGGTGATTGGGGTGATGAAGGAGACGGTTGTGCAGGGGAGCCTTTTTGCCCTTGTGCGGGTGAAGCTGCCTCTTGCAGTGCCTGGGCTGCCTCTTGCATGGTTTGATCAGCCAATTGTTCCATTTCGCTGAGTGTCTGGGTCCATTCGGACATCATTTCATTGGAAAAGGCTGGGTTGCGCATGGCTTCTCTAAGCGTTTCCATGCCACGCTGAGCTAGTTCAGCCAGATGGGACGCATTGAGCTCCTGATCGCTCGCCTGATCCTCGGTGCGTCTGGCAATATCCTCCGGGCTCAAGGCTGAAAGGTTGTCCAGCGTTTCCCTGGTTGCGTCCGCGATGGACTGTTCCAATCTGGAAACATCCTCGATTTCGGTCATCAGCGACTCCAGCTGCTGACGTATGCGCTCAGCATGTTCAACCGAGCTCACAATGTGGATTCTGTATAGAGGTGTCAGCGAGGGTTCCCTCTCTGGGTAGTAATCGGTGACTTGTCCGAAGAGTTCGACCACATCTCCGGGAGCAATGCCATAAAGGTTGGGGCTGAAATAGAAGGAGACGCTCAGCTCTTTCTGGGCGCGGTGCAGAGAGGTGTCGCTAAAGTCCAATCGCAGGGTTTCTTCCGAAGGCTCGATACCATTGAGGCTTTTCCAGAGAACCCCGAAATCCTGCACTCCGTAGTCGTCAGCCACTCGAGTTTTAAGTTCAAGGGCTTCGGTTTCCAGGATAGCCATCTCCCGAAACAGGTCTGGGAATTGAATGGTCGGAGCTTGATCATTCTGTTGCCTGATCGAGAGTTGCCAGGGTCGAGCCTGTCGAAACCCGAGATGATCCTGCCATTCCAGAGTGGCGCTGTAGACATTATCGGTGTCTAGCCAAGGTGTGTTAAAGCGATCACCTTCAATCTTCACTGACGGGCTCTTTGAATCTCCCCATTGTATCTGGACTGATTCAAGTTCTCGCGTCACCTGACCGGTGATCAAGATTTTCGACCCTTCCAGAAGGTTCAAGCTGCCGGACTGAAGGTCAGCCGATGTTTTGGGCAGCCCGAGGTAAGCAGGCATTGCAACCTCGGCATTTAGACGACTAAGTGCTGGCCTAAGAATCGGTTTAATCGGTGCGGTGGCCGAAGTATCTCCCAGGAGTAAAGATAGACTGGTTTCCTTGAATTGTCCCGGGATCTCCAGGTTGATGCTTCCATTGACCACTTCCCCTTCGACTTGGTAACCAGAATCCAGCACGGCAGTGACCTGGGTGGGTTGCCAAAAAGAGGCATAGCTTACCTTGGCCCCAACGGCAAAAGGCTCTCCTCGTATCATGAGGTAAGTCTCCTTTTCCAGGTCCAGCTGCACCAGTGTGTAACGCTCAATGGCCGCTTGCGGCTGCAACCATCTAGCCCATGCGTTGCGAGAGGCTCCAGGGAAAACCACCCCAAGGGCCAGGGTGATGAATGCAAGCAAGCATGAAAGGAGGCCTAGGCGATGCAGACCCAATGTGGGAACGGCCCTGTCAAAAGCAAAGGATCGGACATCCCATTCGACTTGATCCACGGCGGCGCGATAAAGTTCCTCTGAATGGCCCGTGGAGGATGCCTCTTCATTGCTTAATTCCACGACACCAAGAAGCCGGTCGCCAAGGATGCGATATTTCCGCTGAACCAAGCGTGAATAATCTCCTAGACCTCTAGGAGCCAGAATCCATCTCCAACACCACCAGGCGGCAGACAAACCACCGCCCGCTAAGCTGGCCAAAACCAGGAGGCTACGGATGGAGCTTGATGTGTCATGCCATCGGTCCAAGGAAAAGCTCAATAAAAAGGAAGCGAGGATGCTCAGCAGAATTCCCATCAGGCTGATGGCCAGCTCCACACGCCAAAGCCTCGCCCTGAGCAGGTCAAACTGCTCTCTGAGACGCTTCGGAAGCTGATGCGCTTCAATGCGTTTGAGTGAATCCACCTTTTTGATCATGCTTGAGTTGTCTCCCTTCGTCAAATGCCCTCACTGAGTCGATCTACCGCTTGATTTGAAGGCTTTAGACCATGCCGTAATATTTGCGCGCAATCCAGTAGATAGCCAACAGGAGTAGCAGCACACTACCCCATGCCGGGTGAGCCCAAAGCCTGAAACGCCATTCAATAGGCCTGGGTTCTGGTAAAACGATGATTTGATTGATCAAATCCTGAATGGATCCGGTGTTCACAGCCTGGCCTCTAGCAATACGGGCGATCTCTTGCAAGACGTCACCGCGGCTTGGCTGGCCGATTTTTTCAACCACAGGGCGAAGAATCTCCAATCGTGTGTCAAGCAGACGGTCTTGCTCACTGCACTGAATTTGAATGGCGTGCAGGCCTGCTTCCCTTGCCTGGATCGTTGAGCGGAAAACGCCCCAGCCGCCCTCTTCGGCCTCCATTTCAAGGCTTTCAATCCTGCCCTGGGGCGTCGTCAGCGTTGCCTGAACACGGCCTTCCTGAAGCGGGTAACCGCTACGATCTAAGACCATGGCATTGAGGTATATGCGCTGTCCCACTTCAGGTTTTTCGGGGGTGAGTGTGAGTCGGATGCCCTCATTGCCTGAAAGATGACGTTGATGGGCCATCCATCGAACGACCTGACTCCAGAATCGGTAATGGTAAAGGTCTTCAACCCCTCGACGCCATCTCCAAGCACTGTCGGTGCCCATGAAAAGGACTTTCCCCGTTCCATGAGGTCGGATAACCAGCAGGGGCATGCGTCCCCAGTTGTTTCGGAGGGAATCATGCACTGCCAGCACTTCGGAACCGGGACGGCTTTTCTCCACTGAGGTAGACCAGTAAAAGCCAGGTAACTGGCGCCAAAGCTCGGTATTGCGCTCAGCTGACAGGTCAAAACGTGTTAACCAGTGACCGCTTCCAAGCCGAGTGAGTGCCAACCTGGATTCGCTCTGAAGCCCGGTGCCCTCAGGTTGATTCAGATCAAATTGAACAGGAATGAGGTCTTCCAGTGGGCTGCCAACCCAGCTGGCGTGGTGCCCTTTACGACCAGGCATGAGGACCAGTCCAGCTGCTTGCTGCTCCACCAGGCCTTTGATCAGCTCGGCATCTTCCTTGCTCAACTGGCCGGGCTCAACGCCCACATCACCCAGAAAAATGACATCATAGGGAGCGATGAGGTCTTTGCTGTCGGGAAAATTTGAGAGGTATCGGTTTCCTCCGCCCATTCCCACTTGAGGGTGAAAGAGCAGACAATCCATCTCGACTCCGGGGTCACGTTCCAGTGCATTGCGCAAGTAGCGGTATTCCCACCTGGGATAGGAGTCGATGACCAATACTTTGAGTGTCTCCATGCGGACATTGACTGTAAAATCCTTGGTATTGTTGTCCTCCAGTGCCTCCCCGGGCTGGATTGGTAATACGAGACGCAGGGAACGTTCTCCCATTTCCTGCGGCGACCACACCAAGGTTTCCTGAAGGTCAGAGAGGCCAGCAACCTGAATTTCCTTTTGAGCCACTTCTTGGTCTCCATCCATGAGACGAACGACCATCGTTTGATCCACGCTCATGCGGTTGAAGACTTGGAAAGGTAACGAAATCTGTTCACCAAGTAACCCGTAGGATGGAGCGCTGACGGATTCTAATTCGATATCCGGTAGGGGAGTGTCCTGCCCAACTTCGACCGTAAAGATGGGGATACCTCGATTGCGATACATTGAGGCGGCAAGGGTCGGGGAGTCGCCCAGGTTCCAGTCGCCATCGCTAAGCAACACAACAGCCTTGAGGTTTGACTCACGACGCATGGCAGATTCGAGCGCCTCGTTAAGATCGGTCCCTTCGACCCATGAGGCGGTATCTCCCTCAGCTACTTCGGGGGGAGTGCCAAAGCCACTGGTCAAAACCCTTGAATTAGCCTCCAGTGGCGAAAAAATCTTATTTTGGAGCATTTGGGACACCCAAGCACCTCGAGTGATAACCGAGTTGGTTGAAAACACATCCCTTGTGTTCATGCTTCCCGAGAGATCATTGAGGACGACCACCGCAGGTTCCTCTTCCCATTCAATCAGTTTGACCCTCTCAGGTCTCAATAAGGTGACTAGGAGCAATAGCATGATCAGCCAACGAAAACCCTCCAGCAGAAGGATTCTTCTTGAGCGTCCATTCTGCACCCATATACGCCAGGAAAAATAGCTGGCTAGCAAGCCAAGGCAAAGCAGGCTTACCGTCAATAATGGGGTGATGGAGAATTGCCAATGATTCATGCAGCGCTCCTTGTTTGAGGCCTCAAGCCACCTTGGCTAGCAGCCAGATGTGCCGTGCTGCCCGGTCCAGAAATCATCAACCAGCTTTCGATCAACAGGAAAGCCAGCATGCAGCCAAGAAACACACGCCATACCTCACTTTGCAGGTCTGTCTCTCCTCGGGTTGTGGTTTCCTCAAATAGCTGCATGGATACGTTTTTAAAAAGCGCTTGTATTTCCTCCCCGCTCGCCAGCTCAGGGAGAAATTCCGCACTCGGAATATTGACTGCAGCCAGCCGATCACCCTGACGGTAGACACCAGCTTGTTCAGTGATGGACTTTTCAGATCCCTCCTCCACGGGAAGCCAACCCGCTTCCAGCTCAGGTTGGCTCACATCACCACAAGTCCAGAAATAAGTTTGTTCAAGCCTTCTGGCACCCTGCAAGCGTGCTCGTTGGATGAGAGGAAGCAAGACGGTTCCCTGATCTAGCCCAGACCAGTTGGGGTGAGGCAGTGTGGTCATGAAGTAGATGGAACCCTGCCCTATGATCTGCTGAATGAGCAGCGGTTCCCCATCGGCAAAAGCTGCGATGACCTTGCCTGTATGCTGAATTCTTCGACGCTGAATCACCTCAAGTTGATCCACCGTAAGACGAAATCCCTCTGCCGTGTCGGACAGAAGCCCGGTCTCCTGATCCCACCTGCCAATGGCAAAGCTCTGGTCCGTAGAAGCCATTTCTGATTCGACCCAACGCACGCCCGCAAAGGGTGTGACTTGCTCTTGTGATTTTGAAGGTGGGAAGCAAAGGACGACCCCACCTTCCGAGGCAAAAGACTGCAGGGTGGAGGCGGCCTGATCTTGGGCCAAAGGGCCTTGCCAAATAATGAGTGAAACTTCCTCTAGATTGCTGAGTGCAGAGGGGCCAGGTCGCCTGATTTCAGAGGCTTGCCATCCGGTTGCTGTAGCCTGGCCTGAAGCCAGGGCAAGCACGCTTCCATCATAGGCTTGATCGCTGATCACTAGCGCCTGATTGGGCCTATCTTGGCCAAAGACAAAATACAGAGCGTTGTTATTGAGATTGCCGTCTGCAGCGAGCGTAAGACTTCCCCAGCCCTGTTCGTTGCCACTGCCAAGACTCCAAAGATCCTGCCAACGTAATGCTGAGCCTTGCATGGGGATTTCAACCGAAGAGCTCAAACCGTTGATGGTTCGTATGGCATTCAGGTTTTCCCCTGTTCCGGAGGATTGTGTGAAGTCAGCCGTGATCCGAAGAGAGCGTTCCTGACCCTGCTTCCTAAGCAAGGCAACATCGGCTAACTGAAGGCTGGTATCGACTTCTGTTTGCTCGTTGACCGCTAACAAGCGAAAGCGAACGGTCTGGGGTAATGCCTCGAATTGTTGCATGGTTGATTGCCATCGATCATCTGAAGGATACCAATTTGAGCGTTGGAGGTCCGAGGCAATCCAAATTTCGGTGGTGCCAGCCTGGTTGTCGCTTAGCCATTGAACCGAGCGCTGAAGCAGGGACGGCATATCCGTGGTGGTGTCCGTCGATGATGCCAGGGCATGGTCAGCGATCCGATCGATCTGAGCCAAAGATTGTGCTGTGGCACCAGCGCTTTCAATCAAAACGAAATTGGAAACGCCTTGATAGGGCTCGGCTGCTTGCTGAATGCGTTGGAGCGCCTGCTCCCTTCGAGTCAGAGAGGTGCCTGCCAAACGAGTGTCCATACTGGCTGAACGATCCAGAAGAATGAGCACTGTATCTGGGGCTGAGGCAAAGGCCCACCCCATCCAGCCCCCGGTCAGCGGTCGAGCCAAGAAAAGGATGAGCATCAACACTGCAAGGGTGCGCAAGAGCAGGATAAGGAATTGCTTGAGCCGGGCTCGATTGACCGAACTGCGGGATGCGGCGACTAGAAATCGCATCGCACCCCATGCTTGAGTGCGGTGACGCAGGCGGTTGAGCAGGTGAATGATGACCGGCAACAGCGCCAGAGGCAGGGCATAGAGAAGCAAAGGCTGGAGGAAAGTCATTCTAGGATTCTTTGCTTCGTGGTTGCTGGCATGATGCTCACGACCTTATCGGATCGAAAGAGCTTTGGCTCGGTCGACCAGGAAATCACCCAATACCTGTCCAGCTGGTTGATGAGTCATGACACTGCGGTAGTCACCATTGCATTCGTGGCAGCCTTTCTGGAGGCCAGATTGAAACTGTCGGAATTGCTCGAGATAGGCTTCGCGGACCATCGACGGTTCGGTCACCATGCTGAAGGAGCTCTCCAGATCGGCAAATCGGATGGGGCGGTCAAAGTCAAAACTCATTTCCTGTGGGTCCAGGATATGAAATAAGCCCACATCATGCTTCTGAAATCTAAGGTGCTGAAAACTGTTGATCAGAGGCTCCAGATCGGTGAAGCAATCAGAAAATACTAAAACCAAGGCGCGTCTTTTAGCTTTCTCAGCCAGTTCATGAAGGGTGTCACTTAATCCCGTTTCCCCCTTGGCTTTGACTTGCTGCAATTGGTCCAAGATCAGTTGCAAATGGGATGGTGATCGCTTGGGCGGGATCTCCGTGATAATACGGGGGCCGACACTCACCAGGCCTGCGGCGTCCCCCTGTCCGATGACCTGGTAGGCCAGGTGAGCGATGAGCTTGATGGCGTAGTCCAGTTTGGTGACCTCATGACTAGAAAATTTCATCGAACCACTGCAATCGATGACGAAATAGCAGCGCAAGTTGGTTTCAGCCTCAAATTCCTTGAGGTAGTAACGATCGGTTCGCCCTAGAACCCTCCAATCCAGTCGCCGCAGATCGTCCCCAGGTACATACTGTCGATATTCTGCGAATTCGACGCTTGAACCTCGATGAGGGCTTCGATGCATGCCCGATACCGTGCCTTCCATGGGAAATCGAGCCACCAGGGGCTGAACTGCCATCCTGGCGGTGATGGCTGGGTCGATCAGAGAACGACTGGTAGCTTGAGGGTCATCCATGGCGTTTGGCCTTGAGTGCTATTTCCCAATTCACCGTCATAGGAACATCGTCAAGGTAGGCGCGGGGCTACGCTTTCTTAACCTGAAGTTCGAGCAGGGACTCGATCACCGTGCGGCTGGTCCGCCCCTCGGCTTGTGCCTGGAAGTTCGTGAGGATTCGATGAGCCAGGACCGACTGGGCAACTGCCTCAAGGTCCTCGAATCGAACCATGTAGCTGCCTTTGAGAACAGCACGCGCCTTGGCGCCCTTGATTAGGTATTGAATGGCTCTTGGCCCAGCTCCCCAGCTGACCCATTGTTTGACAAAGTCAGGGGCTTCCTCGGAATTTGGGCGAGTCTGGCGAACCATTTCAACCGCGGTGTCGTAAATGTGCTCCGGCACGGGCACTCTTTGAACCACCTCTTGAAAGAGCTTTATTTCTTCAGCTCCGATAAGCTTTTCAAGCGTCGGGGCATTCTTACTTGTGGTTTCACGGGCGATTTGTTTCTCCTCCGCAGCCGAAGGGTAGTCGACATGAATGAAAAACATGAAGCGATCTAGCTGAGCCTCAGGCAGTGGATAAGTCCCTTCCTGTTCGATGGGATTCTGGGTGGCCAGAACGAAAAACGGAGAGGGTAATTGGTAGATGCGGCCGGCGGCCGTGACACGATGCTCCTGCATGGCTTCCAGGAGTGCTGACTGCGTTTTTGGCGGGGTACGGTTGATTTCATCCGCCAAAATGATGTT